>JAESFQ010000337.1_pt1 | contig 16942 bp, 6 predicted proteins | sample 9269431 | NCBI WGS metagenome assembly JAESFQ01 (sample SAMN14502588, study PRJNA617103) | algae metagenome | isolation source: Plectolyngbya sp. WJT66-NPBG17 and co-occurring heterotrophs from well... | place: USA: Mojave Desert, Joshua Tree National Park, California | collected 2006-08-06
TTCACGCGTCATCAACGCCAATGCTAAATCACACAAGACTCAGGATATGTTGTTAATTATGATGTTTATGCTTATTTGAACATGGCTACAGTAGTCATCGCTGGTGTATCGCTTTCGGCCTCGTGAAAATCTAACAAATCGCTGCAAAGACACGCCATCAAATACTCCAATACGCCACAAATGCGACTCATCCTGACCATGCCGCATGAAGAACGCTTGGAAACACACACTATGCGTTGTGAAGTCATACGCCATGAGTCGCTGAAATACTGAATAGTAGCAAGATCGCACAGAGTAGTACCGAGAAAACCGGAATCTCCCATCACCGGTGTTAACACAAGTTGGTCGAAGAGGAAAAAAGTTCATGTGCAGTCAATGCAGAAACGCACTTTCACTGGCCAGCTGCTCCAGCAAGACCATGGTGTGATGCTGACGCCGATTTGTCACGGCCCAGATAATCCACGATGGGGAAGCGGGCCCGGCGCTCGAGCTCGTCCAGGGGAATGTGGGAGCGGATGAAGCGGTCCTTGTCGTTGGATGGCGGCTGGTAGTCCCACGACTCCTTGCGACCAATCTTCAACGCACTGCAAGCAAGCTGGCGCATGCGCTGGCTTCGCAAAACGTCGTTGTGAATTGTCTTGAAGTCCCACTTCTCGCGCGCCTCAGCCTCGAACTTGGCAAGCATCTTCTGGTTGTGCGGCTCTGGGGATGTGGCCAGATCTTGCAGCTCCTGTGGATCTTCTACAAGGTTGTAGAGTTGTGGTCCATCGGCGAGAGAGTAGGTGAATTTCCACTGATGACGACGGATCATGTACGACGGAGTAACGGTGCCTTCGCCCATGTACTCGCCAAACACTTCATCTTTGCCTGGCTTGTCCGAGACAAGGTAATCGTGAAGGCTGACACCGTCAAGTGGGAGGCGCTCGTCGACCTGACCTCCAGCCAGATCGACAAAGGTCGGCAGAAGATCCATGGTAGAGACTGACTCTTTGACCTGCTTCGGCGCGATGTTGGGCCCGTTGATGATCATGGGTACTCGTGCGCTGTTCTCATACCAGCTCATCTTGTACCACAGACTCCTCTCGCCAAGCATATCACCGTGGTCTCCCGAAAAGACAATGATGGTGTCTTTGTCCAGCCTGCAGTTCTTGAGGAGTCTGACAAGCTTGCCAACTTGGTCGTCGACAAAGCTGCAGGCAGCAAAGTAGGCACGGCGGGCGCGAATCTTAGCCTCATCCGGGACGGGATTGTCCCACAAATCGATCGTCTTGAGCAGACGCTGGGAGTGCGAGTCTTGGTTCTCCTGGGCGATTTCAACCTTGGGCAAGGGAATGTCGACGCCCTCGTATCGATCCCAGTACTCCTGAATCATGGTGTAGGGGTCGTGTGGGTGGGTCAAAGAGATGGTCAAGGCGAAAGGCCGACGAGTGTCGGGGTCTGATCGAACGTAGTCGTAAAGGTACTGTTGAGCCTGAAGGTAAGTGTCAGCAAAACCTGCTCAATATCGCTGTGGGATGCACTGTACTACTAATGAAATGTCCTTACCTTGTGCATGACATCCTCGTCATAGTCGAGCTGGTTAGATCGCACACATGGTCCGGCTTGCATGACGGAAGCCATGTTGTGGTACCACTCCTGGCGCTCCTCTGGCTTGTCCCAGTTGACTGACCATCCCAGGTCACCAGGGTAGATGTCGGAAGTGAGCCGGTGCTCGAAGCCATGGAGCTGGTCAGGACCAATGAAGTGCATCTTGCCTGCGAGCGCAGTCTCGTAGCCTTGTCGGCGGAGGTAGTGGGCGTAGGTTGGAATCTCCGGGCTCAGGATGGAAGCGTTGTCGTATCCTCCAATCTTGGACGGCAACTGGCCGCTGCACATGGTGAACCTAGACGGGGCGCACAAAGGTGAGTTGCAGTAAGCGCTCGCAAAGTTGACGCCGGTCCTCGCAAGCTCATCAAGATGAGGTGTCTTGATAACTGACTCTGGGTCATTGAACTTTAGCATGGGTGCAGCCATTTGATCGGCCATAATGTACAAGATGTTGGGACGCTTTCCGTCACCCAAGCTGCGAGTCTGAGTTGCATAGCTTTCCAATTGTTCACGAAGAGTCTGAGAAGTAATGAAATCACGTCCGCCTTGCTGAGCTTCTGAGAACCCGTTGCCAGACGGGAAGCCATTGTTGCCGTTGACATGGCCATTACCATTGCCATTCATAGCTGCAGAGGAGAAGGAAAAGTCACCGCCGACAGGAGCCTGAGCCTCTTTGAGTGAGACTCCGCCGTCTTGGTGGAAGGCCTGCTTCAGGGTGTGAAGTTGGGATGAGGGCGGCGACTCCGGGTCTAGCAAGAGACTGGGTGCCATACTGTCGTGGCAGCGGTGGCTGTATTCGAAAGACTAGAGGTTTCGGTTGGAGGAATGAAGAAATGAAGAGTTGTTTGGGAGTGGGCAAGGGCTAGAAGCTTGGTGGTGGGAAACTTGTGGTTAGAGTGAGGGCAGAGGAACCTTTATAGATAAGAAGAGCGACGCCCCGGAAGTCGCGTCGGTCGCCCGGTATCTGTGGGGAAATCGCAACCCTGACGCAGTTTACAAAAGTCGGGTCGTGACTTCCAGCGGTCACGCAATCCAACGCAATCCACGCTTCAAGTGACCAATCGAGTCCAGACTAGACCCTTTTGGGCGATGGCGAAATGGCACCTTCATGTGTGAGCCGTGAGCACACCGCTCTGAGCCGACTTCAAAAGGCCCGACCAGCCGCAGCTCTACACTTGGAGCATTATCTATCTACGTCTCATCGGGCACGCGATCTGTTCTGCGTCGACATGCCAGTTGTGCGTGCAGCCATGCATGGTCTGGCAGCGCTCAGTCATACTCCCTTCCGCGCCGGGATTCCCACTGTGCGTCGCCTCTAGCAAACCCGGCCGGGCCCTTTGCACTCGCATCTGCACAGCAGAATACAGCATGTCTGCCCGTCGCTAGCGCATGTATTGCCAGTAGGATTGACCTGCTTGAGGAGTAGCCACCACGGACGTCGAGATTGACATGGCCTTACTAGAGCTCGTATGCAGGGTAGTCGATTAATCCGGAGCTACCAGGTATGTAAGAGCGAAGCTTGCAAATCATGCCGGCCTTGAGCACATGAGGAACCTGATATCAGCTGGACCTTGGGAAGAAATTCAGACGAAGAATCAACGTGGCCTTGGCACACCAAACCTTGGCGTACAGCCATGCCACCCCCGTGGACTGCTCCTGATGGCCAAACTACCAGGCGCGTCGTCCATGGCCCTTTTCGGCCAAGTCCTCGGCTCATCGCTCCTACGTGCGTGGCACGCGAGCACTGAAGACGTCCTCGTTCCGCCGGTATACACTTTCGCGTTTGGATCATTCAGTGACCCGAGCGACGCCGAGTGTCCGCATGTTCTTCCACATTCCGCCGTCATTGGTCCCCTGCGTCACACTAGCCGAAACGGGAGATATCTCGTTGCGTAGGCGAATCACGACCATCTTTTCCGCCAACAACTGCAGCCTACTGATAGCGCCCTGCAGTATCCAACGACACATGTATGCGGCTCTCTGAGAATTTGCTGGCACTAAATTCTTCGCAGAATTCGCCGGACAGCATTTGGACACGCGCAATGTTCCCTCGGCTCGTCTGTGGTCTGACTGGCAAGACCCTCTCTGACCTGTACTAACAGCGGTGAGTTGGCATTGAGCGCCGAAAAACTAAACACACGTCGTATCAGTTGCGGCCAGACTTGGAACTGCCTTGTGGTACAAACCATGTTCGCTTAGAGATGTGCAGGGTCAGGGGAACTTCGGAGCATATCCATCGTGCCCACACCCCAGCTACAGTTTTCCCCCACGCGATGAGCTTGTCTTTCGACTCGAGGGCTAGATCGCCGCGCTTCTCCAAGCATGTTTGCTTCTTTCAGCAAACGTTGTTGCGGGCAGCACACAACGAACTCGGCATTGAGCACCGAATTTGATCTACGCTCCTTTCAATGTCATGTTTACGTCTCAAGTACACTACGCGTTCCAGGATCCTGGGGCCCACAAATACTACTTCACCACACTACAACCCCAGGCCATGTCACTTTGATCATGTCCTCCAACACAGCTGGGTTCTAATTATCTCGGTCCTCAGGGCCGCCACTCGACTTGTTTTCTGGATCGCTTTGCCATGAGCGGGCATGGAACCCTCGCAATCTCGATAACATGGCCTCCCCCACTTGCGCTAATGGCCAACCCTTCGTGTTCAACTGGTACAATCAATAAAGGAGTCTTGCAGCTGCGTCAGCTCAATCTCCACATACGCTAGACAGCTCAAGATGCACGACGTCGCCCACCAGCGGTCTTTGAGTTCATCAACGTAATGTCAAAACATCGTCACGGGGCTTCAAGCAACTAGATAGGAGCCAATCGCCGTCTGCTCCGAAGATAACCACAGTCTTGGCAATGCCTTGCGACCTCACGAATGACTCTTGGTAGCCGTCGGGCGGTTCGTCGCCCGTATTTGCGACGACCCGGGTGGTGATGCCGCGACAGTCCGTTCCCACCTCTACCGATAGACTCTCAACTTGCAGTTGCGCATAGTCGCCACCCGCTTCGCCGCATAGACATCACGCGAGCAACTTTGCATTCTGACGATAATCGTGGTCGTCACCGATTGGTCGATGGAGCGTCTAGCACATGTGTCGCGGCCGTGACGACTCGCGCTGCATCATTCATCTTCATCACTTGGTGATTTTCTTCGCTATTGCAGATACACAAAGCGACGATCGGCCGAAGAAGGACCCTGTAGGAGCACTCGTATTGATTCTCGTTCACCACCTAGCATATCGAGACTCATCGATACAATAAGCACGTCAAAACCCATCTCCATAAACACCATGTGAAAATGCTACAGTACACTCGCAAACAACAAGAAACCACTTGTGTTCCATTGCCCTCCTCCTTGAAGAGGCGACTCATCCCAGAGTCCTACCCTCATTACCTAGATATGCCACGACCGCTAATACTCATTTTAATACATCTCGTCCCTTCTGAAAGATAGCATCAACGTGGAACCAGAAAACAAAGGAAAATATATGCTACCTCCAACCCGACGAACTTTCTCTTCCAACCTTCAAATCGTTTTTGATGTGACTTCCTTGTCTGATCTCGTGATACATATTACTCGGCGCCAGCTTGGGCTGCTGCTCCACCGCCGCCGCCGCCACCACCACCGCGTCCCCCTCGTGCCCGCTTTCCGCCTCTGTTCGCGCCTTCGCTGTCGTCGTCAGCACCGCGCTTCTGGCCGCGACCAGCTTGGCCGCCTTGGCCAGGTTGGAAGCCCGGAGCGCCAGGGTTAAGGCCACGAGCAGGTGAGCCCTGGTTCTGATTCTGATTCTGTTGACCGCGACCTCGTCCACCGCCTCGACCGCCTCCGCGACCAATTTGCGAAGCACCAGGAGCTTGGTTCTGCTGCTGGGTTGGATTCTGCGCTTGTTGTTGCTGATTCTGGCCTCGTCCGCGACCACCAGGCATGGGGATGTTGCTGGCGCCACCACGAGGAATGCTGGATTGGAGCACTCCCCGAAGGGCTTGAGGACCGGTTCCTACACCGTCACCACGTCCGCGTCCGGACTGTTGCTGTTGCTGTCCTAGCGGTTGTTGACCCTGTGCTTGGCCCTGAACTGTGAATCCTGGCTGCGGTAGGCCTCGACCCATCTGGTTCTGGCTTTGTTGGAAAGGGTTCACATTTGTGCCATGGCCAGTAGCTTGTAGGAAGGGGTTGGGTTGCTGGAACGACGTAGGCAGAGATGCCTGAGCTGGTGTAGCATTGCTGGCACCGTTCGCCTGAGGCGTGTTGGCCGCAGAAGCTACCGGTGCTTCTTGTTGTGATGGTGTCGAGGTATTCGGTGCTTGACCCTGTGTCTCAGCTTGTGCAGGAACGGGTTTGGCAGGTGTGGCGGGTTGTGGAGCCTTGGTAGCCTCCACGGGCTTCTGAGTTAGTGCAACTGCGTACACCTTAGCAACCTCTTCATTCGGCGTCTCCTTGGCCGCTTTTTCGACGTAGCTGAACCTGGTTCTGAATAGTTTCAGCTGCGAAGCATTGAGTTTAGCCTTGAGTTCATGTGTCTTGACTAGCTTCGATTCCAATTCCTCAAGCTTCTCTTTCATCTTCTTCTCCCATGCAGCGTTGACTGCACTCAGGTCCTCACCCGAGCCAGCTTCTTTCGCCTGTCCAGGCTCCGGCTTCACACCTGTGATACCATCGATAGCTTTTTGGATGTTGAGCTGCTCGATCTGGGTGTTGAGCTGCTTGATGTCCTGGTTGAGTTTGTTGATCGCTTCATCCTTCTGCTTGATCTCCTGGCTAAGCTTGTTGATGGTCTCGTCCTTTGCAGCCATTTGCTTCTGGACATTGGAGTGGACCACAGCTCTGAACACGGTATAAGCTCCGGTGTTGTTCATTATCCAGTCCTTGAGCTGGCCCCCGGTAACTACAGGTCGCGCTAGGTCTTCCGTATTGACCATGCCCTCTGGTACATGTTGAGCCGCTCCAGTGGCTTCCTTAGGAGCGTCTTTAGGAGCGCCTTGTGACGAGGCCAAGTTCTGCTTCTCCTGTTGTAGACGCTCGAGCTCAGCTTGATGAGCGTCCTTCACTCTGGCAAGCTCTTGGCTGGACTCAGCCCTGATGTTTTTGATAGAATCGTTATACTTGTTTTTGATTTTGTCCAAGTTGCCTTCTCTCGTGGTGATCTTGGCTTCGCGGGCATTTAGTGATGCTTCGAGTTCTTTCAACTGGGCCTCACGCTGGTCGAGTGAAGCCTTGATGGACGCAATCTGTTCATCGTTCTGCGACGCTTCCGGTTGCTTCACACTTTCTGCGGTGTGTTGGGCGGACTTCGCACTAGCAAGTTGGGCCCGCAGGTCATTGACTTCGGCAGCCTTCGCAGCAAGCTCTTCCTTGAGCTTCTCAGTCTCGGCGGCCGTATCTGAGGCAGTCGCAGGCTCGACAGGAGCCGAGTTGGATGCTGGCTGTTGGCCTTGAGCCTGACCTTGTGAAAGCTGCTTTCGAAGCTCGTCGATGGTAGTGCCTTTCGTAGCCTGCAGCAATGTTAGCTTGCGATGTTTGACAAGAAGATGAAATGAACTTACGGTTTCCTTCTGAAGCTTCTCCAGTCCTTCCTTTTGTGTCGACAGTTGCGCCTGAAGATCGGATAGTTGGTTCGCAATGGCGGATCGGCTGCTCTCTGCATTCGTGGCCTTTTGCTGAGCTTCACCTAGCTGCTTCTGCAGAAGAGCCAGTTGCTGTACGGTAGCGTCGGAACTCTCGTCGATCTGACCGTCCTCGCCCGCATCTGCATTCGTAGTTGATTGAGTAGATGCGCTCGCCTGGGCAATGGCTTCGTCACGAGCAGTTTTCGCAGCATCGAGCTCCTGCTGGGTCGTTGCAAGTTGTGCTCGGGTTTGCTCCAAATCCTTCTGAAGTTTCGCCATTCGCTCTTGGGATTGTCCAGCGTTCGCACGCGTCGCTTGTGCGTTTGTGAGCTCTTGCCGGATGCGGTCGAGTTCCTGCTGTAAGCTTGTGATCGATTTCTTCGCTTCATCGCGTTCTGCAGTGCGTGCGGCGATCTCGTCGCTCTTTTGCTTCATGCGCTCATTGTGCACTTTCTGAAACTTTTCTCTTTCGGCCTTCTTGATGTTGTCTCTCTCGGTATTCGCACTCTGCACTTCGCTTGTGAGAGCTGTGATCTGTTCATTGAGGCCGGTTACCTGCTCCAATGCCTGGTCGCGCTCAACCCTGTGGTCTTCAATCTGTTGCTTGAGATCTTCCAGATCCTTGGGGTCGATGCGGTCGTATCGCTGGAGCACGTCCTGGTGACGTTTCTGCCAACGGTCACGATCCTCCTCAACAGCCTTGAGATGACCTATATTGAGCTCGAGCTCGCCCTCGAGCTCAGACACGCGAACTTGCAGGGGCTCTAGCTCACTCTGAAGATCCTCCAGAGCTTTGGCCTTCTCGGCAAACGAGGCTTGAAGACGATTGTTTTCGCTGCGCAATGTCGCGTTACTCTCGCGGTAAACATTGAGTTCTTCAAGGTTCTTATTGAGATGCGCAAGGCTGGAGTTACTGTGGGAGCCTGAGGCCTTGGCTTGCTCTTCCAGCAACTTCTCTCGCGTTTGATCGAGCTGACCTTGGGCGTGCGTAAGTTGCTGCTCCAGGCGCTTGGATTCTTGCACTTTGAGGTTCAATTGCACCTCAAGAATCTCCTTCTCACGGCGCAAATACGTCTCAATATCCTGGAGGTTGCTGGAACCGGATTCTGTGTTGCCTGGCTCACCAACCGCTGTGCCCCGGTCGTGCTTCAAGCTGTTGATCTGCTCTTTGTACTCATCGAACTGCTTGAGCAATGTCTGATTGTATTGTTTCAAATCGTCGTGGCGGCGTCTGGCTTCTGCAATCTGCTCCTCGTACCGACCTTCGGTAGACTTCCAGTGCTCTTGGCTTTGCTCCAGCGTTGTGCGTGCAGCTTCTGCTTGTGTCTTGAACTCTGTGATCTGAGATTGAAGCTGGTTGTGCTGGTCCCGCAGTTCTCGAAGCTTCTCCATGCTCTCGGCGTGCTTCTGGAACTCGTGTTCGTAGTCCTTTTGGGCGCGTTCTGCGATGTCGGCTTGGGTCTTGACGTATTGCATCTGGTTCTCGGCTTCGGCCTTGTAGTCGGCCACGTCGTTCTTGAGTCGGGTGATCTCTGCTTCCAGCATATCCTTCTCCTGTCTGAGTGCCAAGGTATCTTGCTCATGTTTTCCTCTCAGTTCAGTGAGCTCGGTGCTGCTTGCGGCAAGCTCAGAGGAGATATCTTGCACGCGCTGCTGTAGATCGCTGATAACTGCGTCCTTCTCTTGTTGAGCAAGGTTGAGTTGCTCTTGGAGTCGTTCGTGGGCCTCGACGAAGGTCTGCAATCGGTTTTCAGCGTCCTGTGCGATATCCTGGAAGCCAGCAATCTGGGCAGTGACAGCTTCAAGATCCTCTTCCTTGCGCTCGACCTTGCGCTTCAGATCCGTAACCTGTTCCGCCAGCTCTTCCTCGCGGCTGACAGAGTCTTGCTCTTCGTTCGAGCCGTTCGCCTGCGGCCGTGGTTGGAGAGCCTGTATGCGCTCCTCGGCGGACTGGAGTTGGTTCTGAAGGTCCTTGATGCGTTGTTCCAGTTGCTGGCGCGTTGACTCTGCCGTCGCAGACTTGACTTCGGCACTGTTGCGTGCTGCGATGAGATCATCGATTCGTCGTTGTGTTTCGGTGCGCTCGTAGTCTCGCTGTTGCGTGGCTCTCTTGTGCTCGGCGATCTCATCCTCCAGTTTGCTTTCAGCGCTCTGCAGGTCTGTCCGGAGCTTGTCCACCGTGTTCTGTAACTCGCGTCGGCTTTCGGCGGTAGCCAATTCAGCTTCGTTGCGCAGGCTCTGAATCGAAGACACCATATTGCTCAATCGATCGCGCTCGGTCATCAGCTCCTGGTTCCTCTCCTTGAGGCGTGCTTCGATTGTTGCTGACATTTGTTGAGATGCTTTGAGCTGGACCATCTCACCTTGCAAGCTCTGAAGACGGGCCTCGGCTTCGGCAGCGTTCTGGGTAGCCGTGACAAGCCTGTCGTCCTGTTGGGCCATGGTGACTTGGACCTTATTGTAGCGTTCCTGGAGAGAGTCTTTCTCGGATTGGAGCAGCTTGATGCTGCCCTCGAGACGAGCATACCTGTCCTGTTCTCGCCGCACCTGCGACTCAAAACGAAGTTTATCACTTTGAAGTTGAGAGTTGTCTTTGGTCAGGCTATCCACTTGCGCCTTGAGTGTAGTGCGGTCTGTGGCACTCTCCTCTTTGAGCAGGTCAATATGAGACTGGAGGTCCTTGATGAGTTTGCTGTATTCTGGAATCTCGCGAGACTGAGAGCCATTTTCGAGAAGCAAGGGGGCTCCGGTCGCAGGCACCGACTGTGCGAATGCAGATGTTGACTGTGAATGAGACGGCAACTGCCCTCGGCCACTGACTATGCGGCTGTACATGTCGCGCTCGGTCTTGAGGGTTTGCGAGCGGACATTGAGTGACTTGATCTCCTCCTCCTTTTCAGCAACCACGGAGCGTAGGCGGCCAAGCTCCTCGATATCGTGTTGGTATTGCTCAGACTTCATACGGACTTCTTGCCTTTCTTGTTCGTCGCCTACTTGTCGAAGTGTGCGCGTCAGTTCAGCGTTCTGCTGCTGCAGACTAGCCACGTCCTTGTAAAGAATGAGGTGCTTCGTGATCATGTTGTGTGTAGGCGAGTCGTCTGGCACATGCTTGTCGGGCACTTGGTTGTTTTCGACGGCATTGACGATAAAGTCTTGCTGTTCCTTGGTGAGGCTGCCCAAACCCTCCTCTTCAACCTGGCGACGCCATAGCAGTGTCCGCAGCTGGATCGTCATGTCCTGGACCTGGCGACGTAGTAGAGCAGACTCGTTGTGTACACCCTCCATGTCACCAAGGGCTTTGCGCGAGTCGCGCTGTGCTGCCTCACGCTCGGCGATGGCTTCTTCGAGAAGTGCGGAGATTTCGTTGTTCTGGTCAACCAGAGCATCATTTTGGCGGCGGAGTTCGGCAAATTCGGGTTCGTGACGCTCCAGCTCTTGCAGCATGTCGTTGAGAACACCGGTCTGCTCCTCTAGCTTCTCCCGGGCCTTGCGAAGCTCTTTCTTGAGGTCGTTGTTCTCGATCAGTAGCTGAGTCTTGGACGCATCGGCCTTGAGCTGCGAGCCGCCAGGGGAAAAGACAGCAGGTGAGCCAGCCCTGCCTGGCGTGCTGAAGCCGCCGTTCATGCCATGTCGCGGCGTTGCAGGAACACGGACGGAGCTTCGAAGATCAGAGTTGTCGCTCTTGAGGGTCTCGACGAGCGTCTCTAGCTCAGCAGTGCGCGCATCGGCTTCGGCAGCCCTTTCGCGTTCCACCTCGACTTCGGCCTGCAGTTGACCAATCTCGGTCGCAGCTTCTTCTTGTACCCGGCTGCTATCTGCCTGTAGCTGCTCCAAGCGCTTCTTGGTCATCTCGTTGTTCTGCTGATGCAACGTCGACAGGCGGCGTGCGCTATCGAGCTCGATGCGGAAGTGGGCTTCAGCGGCTGAGGCTGCATTCTCCAACTCCTCGATGCGCAAGCGGTCTTCCTCGGCCTTGCCCTTGAGTTCCTCAATGTGTTGTCGCAACAGCGTCTCGGCACGGCGCAGGGTATCAATGGTCTCGGAGGCGTCGGCATTCTCGCGCTGCAACTGGGCAATCTGGGCATTCTTCTCCTTTCGGTATTTGCTGTGGTCGTCGGCGCGCGTCTTGAGCTCGGTCGTGTACCAGTCGTTGTTGCTGCGGAGCTGCTCGATTTCCTGCTGCAAGTTGGCCTCGCGGAACTTGACGTTAGTGGCAGCGCTCTCGAGCGACTGGGTCTTCTCTTCCAGTGTCGACAGCTGCTTGCGCAGCTCGACCGACTTCTGGTGTTGCTCGGTGAGCTCCTTCGCGAGGCGGTCGTGTGCCGTGGTCTTGGTCTCGTGCATGGCCATTAGGTCGCGGTTCTGGGACTCGAGCGTCTTGATGCGCGATTCCAGTGCCTGTGTCTCGGATGTCGAGCTGCTAGCCGTGGCCTGCAGGCTGTGCAGCGCCGACTCTGCATCTTGCCGTGCATTTTCTGCAGACGCGTCAGTACGAATTGAATAAATATGGCTCCTACATCTCGTACCCTCCTGCACAAGCTTCTTCTTCAGTTCCTCGGCCTCCTTCTGTGCCTTCTCTGCGGTGGCCTTCAGAGTCCGCGCGCGCTGCTCTCCGCCCTGGATAGCTGCTTCGAGTTCGACATCGGTGCGAATCTTCTCCGACTGCAGGTCATCGTAGGCGCGCGCCTTGGCTTCGATTTGGATGAGCAATGTCTGAACTAGCTCGACGGTGGGTTCGGATAGTAATGAATGCAAGGTCGTCTCTGGGACAGAATACGACGCGGCTAGGTAGCCAACGTCAACTGCCGCCGCCATTGTTGTGTGTTGGTGTATTACAGGGCTCGAAGCATTCTCCAGCGTCGCTCGAGTATGGCCCGCAAGGAAAAAAGACAAAGGAGCGAGGTGGTGTTGACGCGAACAATGAACGGGTTTGCAGTCCAAGTCGCGAGTTGAGCTGGTTGTTTGACGACGTTCGCGCAGGGGCCAGATACTAGCGCGGTTGCGTCCCAGGGTTGAGGTCATAGCACATGTCCGTCTTTCTCTCCGACGCCTTCCCTCAGTCATCCTCTTCACATTTCGTTGCCTTCACCCTCACCTCTCTAGCACCTTCCGCACACCCCACCCACGCTCACTACTGTCCCGTATTCTCCCTTGTCCGCTGTGCGACTCTTTAGCTAGACGCTGCACACCTAACCCGTCGACATCCCCAGGTTTCACCAACTAGGCAACACCCGCATCTACAACTACAACTACTACACCCATGTCATTCCTCAAAGCAAACTCGGCCACCGGCATGAACGCTCCTTCGCCCACACCCTCGACCTCTTCCGCCAGCGGTGCGAAGCGCAAGCGTCCGACCGATGGAGCGCCCCCGGTCGTCTACTCGCAGCCGCAGGACACAGGCACCGGCGAGCACGTCTTCACCCGCCTCACCTATGTCAACGACTTTCTCCGCGAGCGAAAGGAAAAATGGCACACCTTTGATGATATCATGGAGTACCTGAATATCCCGCCCGGTCACATCCAGCGCGAACAGCTGCGCCAGCTCATGCGTGCCGACAACCAAGGCAACAGGATCAGCTGGGACTCTACCAACGAGAGGTACAAATACAAGAGCAAGCTCAGCATTCACGACCGTGCGCAGCTCAAAGGTCATTTCCAGACGCAAAAGTCGGCCATGGGACTTCAGATCAAAGACCTCAAGGACGGCTGGTCCACCGTGGCGGACGACATTACCAAGATGGAGGACAAGAAGGAGGTGCTAGTGCGACGCGCCAAGGACGGCGTACCAAAGACGGTTTGGGGCAATGACCCTTCTCTGATGCTGCCCATGGATCCCGTCTTCGCAAAGGCATGGCACTCGGTCCAGGTGCCTGATAACCCGGATGAGCTGCGCAAGGCGCTCTTGGCCAACAAGTTGACGGCTGCTACTCAAGCGAAGGTCATTGTGGCGGCGCCCACCAACAGGAAGAAGAAGGGTCCTCGTCGTGGCGGCAAGCAGACTAACACCCATATGATTGGCATCCTGAAAGATTTCTCGGGCATGAGGAAGTAGACTACTGGTTTTGTTCGAATGCATAGCGACGGCGTTGGGAAAATGTTTCACGTATATTGACGTTTTATTACAACGTGGGAAGACTGTTGAAAATCATTCAGATTGATATGATAGATGTATACTATGCGTTTTGTGTTCTTGACTAAGATTGCCACGCTTGATGTATGTTGGCCGTTATTCTCCCCTGACCTGCGTAGCCTGAGCAGACACATGAGTAGCTGGCAACGTCAAGCCCGACATCATTCTCATCCTAAACATCACGTCACCACATCCGGCCGACCCTCTCTCCCCCTCCAGTACGGCTCCTTCCCCAACCTTTCGTCGACAAACCGCTCCGGCCGACCAATCGCCCTACTAGCATCATACTCCGGATCCAGCTGACAAGCCGTACACAAATGACCCAACGAGCGAATCTCAAGCTTCGCTTCCCGATATCTCTCGTGCTCTTCTTCAAACCGAGCTTTCATGTCTTTGAGTATCTGGCCCAGGTGCTCCTGCTGCGTTGCATCGATGGTTACTTTTGCGCATTCGCGGTTCAGGCTATACCGGGTTGGCTCCCATTTGATGTCTTCATTCCAGCCCCAGTGTCGCTCGGCGGTTATAGGTCCGAATTCGCTAAACATGTCGCATGCGATGAGGGTAGTTTGTATATTTTGTGCAGCGGCAGCTCTGCAGATTGAGGCTAGGGCGTCGATCCATTCATCCTCCCAGTTCATCAGTGGAAACTCGACGAGGAGGTGTTGCAGCTTGGGTACAGCGTCCTGCTTGTGTTGGACAACGCGGTCAAGCGCGGGCAGTAAGCAGTTCGGGACAAAGGTAACATCTGCGTTGCTTCGACGCGGATTTTGGTTCTGAGCTCGCGTAATCCAGAGTTCTTCTAGGTTTCTGGGAAGTGCGGACCAGAGCTTTTCTTTGGATCTGGGGGCTTCGATGATGTCTTGCTCCATGACCCCTTGATGGCCCCAGATATATACGGGCGCGAGTTTGAGACGCTTGAGGGCGGTGAAAGAGGTGAAAGAGCATGGGTAAGGCTTTTCACCCGCGTCGCTCACAGCGTACGGGTAGAAGCTTTCGTGGCTTAGTCCTAGTGCTTGTAGCGTCTCATGATGCGGTTGTAGGCTTCTCATGATGACGGGGTGTTCGGTATGGCACCACGCCCACGCACCGCCGATTTCGTAGCTAAACGTTTTGAGCTTTCCAGGCACCGTCGCGTCTAGCAGATACGTAAAGTTCTGTATGGAAAGTTTTGAACATCGCAGCTCTACGTATTCCACCGGGCATGACCGTGGCTTCAGCTTTGCGAATGGAGTATCTGTCATTGCATCTTCGCCATCGCCTTGCTTCCATGCGTATATACACCGGAGGTTGGGCAGGTGAAAGAAGGCTGCTAGATGAGTGGTGTTGTTTGAATATTTGGTATTTGATCCTGTGACCATGATATCGATAGGCTCCGAAACCGCATCCAGCTGCATGCCTTGCTGCGCATCAGTCGGAAGACGTCTGGTGCCATTCGCTAGTGGTTCGCCGCGTGATCTTATCATATCCATAATCCTGGGCCACAATAAGCTGAAATCATCGTGGCCAGAGCCAATGCCAAAATTGATGTTCAATCGTCGAAGCTTCGGGAGACTGACGAGTAACAACGCCATGATGGCATCCTCGCTCTTGGCAGACTGGATCATCCTATGAAACCCATCGGCTTCCTCATCGTTAGACGCATACTCCGAGCACTTTGCTTTCAAGACACCATGGAAGTCTGAGTCTTCAAACCCAGGCCATGACGAGTCGTGCTCACTCTCTTCGAGGACTTCCCACGTAGTAGGCACGATGAAAGACTTGACAAGTGCGGCGTGAGTAGGGGACGTGAAGATCAGGTGCGCGAGAGCAGGAAGACGGTCGGTCTCCTTCAGATATATTTCCGAGTACAAGTATGGCGTGGCAAGCCGGTTGAGTGTTTTTGAGGTAAGGCATAGGCTGCGGAGAGAATTGCGACAAGCAAATGATATTATGTGTTCAACAAGCTCGGTGGGAAGCTTCTGTTCAAAGGAGAGTGACATGGCAAGAACGACGATAACCCTTTGCTTGAAGAGATTGATGGGGTGAGAAGGAGTTTGAATCTTTGGGGCAGATACATGTTTTCTTCCTGACCATTGATCGTTGTGCAAGGCCGCCGGGGCGTATTGGATGCCTGCTTGGCATAGTAGGTTCCTAGCGTGACGTCATTGTCGGTTAACTCGTCGTCCATACTCTTTTCAAACTTCATCTTTCCAAGTTAATGCCAGAAACAAAGAAGTTGGGATCGGACGCCGTAAAGAGTACAGTGGCCCAGAAGCGCTAGACAGCCATCTTAGTAACGCAGTGGGAGGCGCTGGCGTCATTGAGACTCGGATGAGCACCTCAGAACATAGAAGAGGACCAAAATGTGCGGCACTTGCACAGGCGAAAAATACAACGGTCTATCCTCCTACCCAGTCACAAGAACCAATTTCCTTTCTGGAAGAGGGCTGCGCAATGTTCCTGCGCTTTTGAGCGCGTGTCGCTACAACTCTACGGTTGACGGTGTCTGGTATCGGGTACACTTGTGCTCCAGGCGAGGCCACATCCATGAAGGAGAAGGAGGCTCAAAAGACCCCACCAATCACTCGGCCCAAATCGTCCGCTTACCTTGCCGCATGATGTATTGAGTGTCGAGGGTTAGCGGGGTCGAATGCGTGTGGTTAAAAGGGTCCATTGACGAAGTGAGCGACACAGATCTGCCGTCTTCTCCTGCGAAGGCTCATGGGTATCTCATTTAATTCGTCTCTTCATGTTGCTGGAAATACACCCGACATTGCTCCTTCTCACGGATATCGAGCAGTATCCTCTCAGCCCTCCAACGCCTTGGTCCGCCCATTCCTCTTTCTCCAGCTTTGCACACCTCTGTCGATCTCATCTCTTGTAACTCCGTCTTTTATAAGCTGCATAGTTACTCCCAGCGCCTCTACATTCTTGTTTCTACTCTCGTCGTCGAAAAAGAGCATGTCCTCATATTCGATCCCGCTATCCCGATGTATTCTTTCGAAGTGTGTCGTCTTGCTCCCAGGGTATATTTGCATGTGATCGAAGTAGTCTATTGCGCGTGAGGAGCTTCCTGAAGCGCTGGGTATCTTGAGGAGTTTGAGCATCTCGCGACCGAGGTCGGGGGCGCACGTGCGCGAGGCGGCGCCGATGAGGATGTTTTTGTGCTTGAGCTGCTATGGTGTTAGGGAGCCGTCAATGTGCAAAGGGTCTCCTTCTACTAACAGCTTCTAATATGCCCCCTACATCATTGTAGAAGCCGAAGCCCTCGCCATATCGATCCTTCACCTTCAGGCCGCCTTCGACGGGCTTTAGCGGAGCTGTGACGTGCGTATCGACCCAGAAGGGCCAGAGTGTGTAGTCGAGATCGAAGACAACAATTTTAGGGAGAGGAAGGCCATCTGTAAATGTCGACGGCCATTGGACCTTTTCCGGTAGCGTTGTAGTGGTGGTGGTATCAGTGGACAGGGACGAGGTTGCGCTGCGGCGGGGCATCGTGATATTCGGCATGCGCAGTGGGCGTGCTTTGAGAAAGAAGGCCAGGACGACTGCAGAGGTGGCAATAGTCAAGAAGCGTGAGAAAGCCAGATAGGAGACGTATAGAGCGACCGAGAAGATTGCCGCCTGTGG
>JAESFQ010000338.1_pt1 | contig 16926 bp, 17 predicted proteins | sample 9269431 | NCBI WGS metagenome assembly JAESFQ01 (sample SAMN14502588, study PRJNA617103) | algae metagenome | isolation source: Plectolyngbya sp. WJT66-NPBG17 and co-occurring heterotrophs from well... | place: USA: Mojave Desert, Joshua Tree National Park, California | collected 2006-08-06
AGTAGGTCACCACCCTTCATCCCTTAACCGGACAGTTCCCACTAATGCAACCCCAGATCTCTGGTGCACGGCCGAAATGTGCACAGCCGTCATCGTCGTCTCCCTACCGTCTCTAAAGTCGCTCCTCGTCAAACCAACACCCACCAACACCTCCAACCGCAGCACTTCAGGCTACGTACAAGCCGGGTCGGGCAAGACTATCGGTAGCAAGGGTAATGGTCACAGCTCGCATGTGCAGGGCGGCACCATGGACGACGAGGTTGAGCTTACTTTTCTGGACCGAAAGGTCAGCCCAACGCCAACTGGAACCACTGATGAGACACGGGTGCAAGATGGGAAAGATGCTGTAATTGTGACGACCGACTTTACGGTTACGAGGGATGCGTTTTAGGTTAGATTTGTGTGATGCCATCACTAACTGAGGTATGAATGTGTATGAGATAGTATAGCACGAAAGCAGAAACTACGATTTCATTAGTGTCGTCCAGCCCAGGTTTTGTAAGCCTGACACCCTCGTTCGATTCGGCCTTCTAGTCGCCTACTCTTACTTTCTACCTTCTTACCAGCGCCCCATCAGCCTCCGCGTTAGATTCAAGGTGCTCTCCACGCTTCGCACGCCGCATCATTCAACAAGACTTGCGCGTTGCAAGCTCAGAATCAGATTCGAAGTCTCCACTGCGTAGACTCCTCGCAACCAATCAACTAAGCAAAATTGTTGTCTTGTACAAAAGGTATCATTCCAAATCAATTCACGGTGCACGCACAGCCTTTTGCACAAAACGCCGTCGTAACAGGGTCAGTCTCCGTGAGCTTTGCTCCACTCTCCCGGACATGCTATTAGATTCAATTTCCTCTTTTAGTAGAGGAATCGCGGGCGATGTATGGGGTATTACAGATGAAAGGACAGCGTATATCGACTTCTAATGCTGGGCTTGAACGATTGACTGCGCCGAACATGATACGACTACATCCGAGCGTGCAGTGGAAAGACATGATTTGTCAATCTAGACACCTGTTGAGCGCTTATTTCAGTTTGCATGAATATATACGAAAGAGGCTTTTCGACCGGGTTGGCTATACGAGCGATACAGTTTCCTCATATGCACGTCTCGCGTGTACCTGCTTTAAACACGAACTTCTTCACATTGCGGGGAATTGCATGTCGCAGGGGTACGATTTCGCGGACACCAAGACGGTCAATAGATTCTCATCAGTAAACGAGGTCACAGCCTCAAAAACGGCATTATTTTTCCTTGGTGGTCTTTGTCATGCTTTGATAAGTCCATACGAGACATAGAAAAGCATGTGACGTCAAGAAGTCGACTCACGGGTTCACCATGGAGGACACAATGTCTATACCAACGAATTCTGCGTCAAAAGATGCAAGAGAGCAGTTCCAGCGATAAAACACAACGCAGCTTGAATTCTGGATATAAGACGTGCAAAAGTAATGGGAGGTTGGCATAATCATAATCCGGCGTGACGTCCGTGCGGATATAACGGGCTCAGAGGCAGTGCAACGCCCCCAGCCCAACCATTCGCCCACCTGACCCACCCACCCACCGTCATCCACCAACTCCAGTCACTCTCCTCCTCGCTGGACGCATGCACGCCAACAACCCACGCCGGTCCCTCCCACACTTTATCCCCGACTACCGCACCCTCGTCTTACTTGCGCATACCCACGACGATTGACGGATGCCCGCGATATGATGCCTAGTAGTCGCCTCGTTCCCTTTTCCACAGTGCTGCCGCTGCTGCTGTTGGCTTGGGCGGGCTTTGTGCTAGCCGGCGACACGATCACAGCTGGAAAGATTAAAGTGCAGCTTTTTGCCTCGCCCTCGTTCCTGAGCGAAGTCAGTGTGGACGCGTATAACAACCAGTGTTTGTCGCTAGATAACAATCTGTACGTCGCACCCGTATGCTTGCGCTATCTGGGCGGATGCGCTAACGAGAAGGATACAGCATCGATGGACGTGTACAGAGTATCTTGGTAGGCGGACACGATGTCGCGAGTGTGCTGCAGAGAGACGATTACTGGAATTGTCGCTTCTATGAGTAGGTCTTGGGTCATAGCTCTGAGGGGGCGCTAGCGGCTAACGATATGATAGCAATTACGACTGCCATGGCGACGATAACTTCGATCGGTACCTCGCTATATCCGACGGCGCGAATAACCTGGGAAGCATTGGTTGGGGTACAAAGATACATGGGCTGAAGTGCCGCAACCGCGATCGCGACGACGACTGAGCGACTGATAAGCGACTACGAGAGACGAACATGTGCAGCGATATGTCGAACAAGGTCCATCCAGATCGGGTGGCGACTATCGCACAACGACGTAGATTCGATATTCACAGACGCTAGCGAGACCCCTCGGTCGCGCGGACGGGAACGCGTTAGAAAAGTGCAACAGCATACGAGACCGTTGTATAACGAGCATGCGGCGCGAGTTTATCAAGTATATAAGCAGAGGAGACGACAAGTATATACCAGAGCATGTTTTATGCGATAGAGCGATGAGATGGGATAGCGATGGGATTGGCGTTTACATTGGGTTCTGTATCCGCATACGACGGTAGACAGCATCGGCGTTCGAAGTGCTCGACGTCCACGTTAGTGCTGTACCAGTACCGAACGAGTATAAATCTAAGTATAATAAGTTCAACAAGCCTATACTGTTGATGTTTAGTGATTAGTATGTGTACGTTGTCTATTATGCGTAAGTTGCACTTTCCTTTAACAAGCCATACAAGCATCTGACTACATATCTTTTTTCAAATCTCAACCAGACTCATGAGACCTATATGATCACTTATCATTCATTCGTTCGTGCCATTATAAGCACCCGGGTATCTCCAGCAACAAAGCCCAACCAGTAAACGCCGTGTCGCGCCATGCAATGCTTCTACTCCCACTCCTACTCCCACTCCCACGCCGCCTACAAATCAATCAAATCCGGCGCCTCTCCCGACCCCACACCACGCAGAAGAACAATCATATTCCCACTCCTACACGGCTCCCCAATCTTCTCACTAAACTTGAGCAGGCGACCGCCCTCGACATGAAAAACGCGCAATTTTTCTTCCTCGCCTCCACCACGGTTATTAACATTTTGGACTTGGAGTGCCTTGGCCGCCATATCCAGCACACGCCCCACGGTCCACTCTTTATTGTAGAAAAACTTGCCAGTTGGATATTTCGCCTTGGTCGTATCAGCCGATGCTTCGACGTGTAGGTAGATCCTCTTCTCCTGCGGCACGCTAGCTTCGCCTTTGGCTGCGCGCTTCAACGCGTTGAGTTCGACTTGGGCTGACGCCGCGGCCGAGGACGCTGAGCTCTTTCCTAGGCCCAGAAAGCCTGTCTTCTTGGGTGTGGAGCGCCGCTTCTCATCGTCCTTTTTCTTTTGCTCGGCCCATGCTTTTAGTCGTGTGAGCGCGGTTTGCGTGCGTGCTTGGACGTAGTTTTGCGGGCGCGCGCCGAGCGGCGTGAGACTCTTACAGTCGTGGTCTTCTTCGAATCGGTGCTTGAGGCAGTAGCGGCGGTTGCAGCGTGTGCAGTGGACGCCTTGGGCGCGGGCCGTATCGATAAGTGTTTTACACGAGGGATCGGCGCATTGTTGGTCGTGGTTGTATACGCTGGGTTTGGGGGTGGATGGTGTCGAGGTGTTTTGGTTGTTTCTGGCTTTCTGTCGCGCCCATTCGCCTTCTTTGGAACACTTGTGCGCGTATTCTGTGCGGTGATCGAGGCAGAATTTCCTGGGGGCTTGTTAGTAAGAGTGACAAAAGATGGAGAGGTGGGTGCTAGGTACCTACCCGTGACAACTCTCGCAGCGGAAAGGTAGAAAGTCCAGCACGTTGCAGTATTCCATTTGGCAATGCGCCCCGATGGCTTCCAAGTCGCCCTTCATCTCGGTGTAGCTTGATTCGTTGCTTGCCATAGTTGTGGTGGAGACAAGGGTAATATATAAGTGAGTGACGGGTAGAGAATGTCCTAGAGGAGCAGAGCGGTGGTAATGTGTAATGGAGAAGCTGAGCAAGCATGAGAAGCCTCGAGAAGGCGGTTAGGCTACCAAGGGCTTACGATTGTCGCCGCGCCATCTTCGGAAGGCGATTCCGATATAGATGACGCTAACCATAAATGGCCAGGGTCCAGCAGCTGCAGTCTGTGCTTGCCTACGCATACTTGCACCACAACCATCAGATCTCGTCTCCACCGCACTGTCCGATGTGTTCAGCAAATGAAAGAAGTCGACGACGTCCCAGCACCCACTGCATCATTCGTTTTCAGTTTCTAGATCAAGGCGGAAGCCTTGCATGGGCTTCGACTTCTCATCAGCCCGATAGCGAGGCTTGATCTCAGCCTTGTCCATATACTGCACAAATGTTCATGAACATATTTCATTCACCCAAGATGAGCTTGGTCAGCTGTGCCAGTGCATATGAGCTCATTGCCTGCAGCTGGCACTCATCGTTCCCATCACAACACCTTGAATAGCTGAAGTGATAGGCGCCGTCGCCGCTGTCATCTAATCTGTAGACGTAGCTCTTCGCCTTTCATCTTGTCTAGAACGCTACTGTAGAATCACCACTTGCCTGGTTCTGCAACAACAGTGCCATCTCCGACGTTTAATACGTCTCTGCTTGAATCCATGGACCTCGCTAAGGAATTATTCAAGACCAAAATTCCCAAACTATATAAAATCTCAAAGTGAGCACAAACATACAGGTCGCGAGAAAACTACCTCGGATTCTGCACCATTCTGATACACGTAGTCGCAGTCGCAGTCACATTCGTAGTCGTAGTCGTAGTCGTACATCTCCCTAACCCAACAACCAAAGTCTTTCTTTTTGATCCTGCTTCTACAAAGATACAGTCGACCGACGCCACACAAACACAGATCGTAGAAACATACGGACACCGAGATGTGAGAGCCGGTGGGTGCATCGAGATCGTGGGTCCATGAAGATGAGATATACTGCTTGACATCTTGTGAGTGTACAACATCAACGGTAAGTAAAGACCCAGGCTTGAGAACGATTAGGAGTAACTAGCGCAAAAGAAGGTGAGATGCATACCATTGTATCAAGACGTACAGTTTACGATGGGAGAAAAAAGAAGAAGAAGAAGAGAAGACTAAAACTAAGCTAAGCTAAGCTACTTACTATACTATGTAATAACGCCTTGGAAATGTCGTACGCATCGTCAAACCTTGCGCTTCGCCGCTCGCTAAAAGAGTCACTTGTTCTATAGATATCGCCAGCCCAGCCCACCCCCGTTGCCGAAAATGCTATCACTGTTTCCATATTCCTCCTCTTAACAGGTGTCAGCCCCATTCCCGCAAAGTGGTCCATAAACAGACACACACTCGCGGCAACGTAACGCGCACTGTCGGTATTTCCATCTCTTCCTCTAAGCTGAGATCCAGACATGCCTTGTCCTTATTCAACGCCAGCAGTAGCCACATGGAAAATGATAATCGGGGAAATTGATACGTCCGTTTAGACAGAATAAAGCTCACGGAAACGCGCTTGCTGATCCGCGGGGAGGCCTCCGAGGAAGGCGTCAAAGTTACCAATCATGGTCTTGTATTGTTGGATAACCTAGTAGTAAATGTTAGTAGGCATTTATTGCTTTTGGTGTGTTTGATCTTACCTTCTGGAACGTCTCCTGTACCAGTCGTCCTGGTCCAGCAGGAGCTCCCCGCACGACATTACGGTCAGCATGGCTCATATCGCTGAAGAACTCCAGAAGCGATTGCTCCATGGCGCCCGGGTTGGCCAATACAATCAACATGAACCCGGTGAGCGCGTGGCATTTTTCATCTGTCCACTGGACTTTCCTGATAGCGCGGAGGAAAGGAGGAGCGATTTGAGCGAGATGAGCAGCGAGTAAGGGTGCGCATCCGAGACCCAGTCGACCTAGAGCAATGGCCGCGTTCTCATTCAGAGACTCTGGTACGCGCTCGTCGAAGAGGATGTTACCCAGCTTCTGTAGCAAGTCCTCGACGTACGGCTGCATGCCTTCTTTGTGGCACATGGCAATCTCGCCGACAGACCAACATGCATTGTTAATGACAGAGTATCCGGTGTCGGGACTGTTGGTATCGATCCGGGAAACGTCTAATTGTGCAATGAGAGTGGTCAAGACCTCTCGGAGGTGGGGCTGGAGTTGTTGGAAGACATAAATGGCGCAGTCTCCGAGAAGCGCATAGGCAGACTGTCTCACGTCGTTGTTCTGGTCCCTCATGCAAACGACCAGTAGATGAAAGAAATTTGGTGCTTGTGTGACGAGTGTCGCACTGTCCTGGGAGTTTAAGGCTTGGATGATTGCGCTGAGCAGGTCCAGGCTCGTTACCAGGAAGTCTTTGTCTGGAGGCTCGAAACCTTGAATCTCACTTGCCATGACGCCTTCTTCAAGATTGCGGTGAATAATCTTCATGCACCTAGCAAATATGCCAGCTGCGTAGGGCGCGAATTTGGGACCGAGAGCTGTGGCGACGTAAGAGAGGCACTCGAGCAACGGAAACATTTCTCTTGATTGGTCTGACACCTTGTTCCATCGTTGGATGAGCGCTGGCATGAGTGTTTGAACGAGCGCATCGTCTGCCAGCTTAGGTCCAACGTGCTCAGCTAGTGTCTGAACACAATCGTAAAGGATGAACATATTCCGGTCCTTGTACATGGAAAAGCACTGCACAAATTGCCGGACAATGACCTCACAGTAGTCGGTGAGCTCGGTGTTGGCCTTTTCTTCAAGATTTGCAAACGCCGATGCTGCAGCTTCCTGAACGCGCTTGTTTCTGTCGAGCATCTTCATCAAGATGCCCTCCATGACCGGCACGAAGAATTGATTCTTGCCAGCCGCGTCAAGATGTGCCGCCCATCCCGAGTACCGTCCAAGGGTCCAGCATGTAATCTGGCGAACAACGGGCTTTGGGTCGTTCAGTAGGGTCAGGAGGAATGGAGTGAGCATAGGAAGATGTGGCTCGACGACTGACATGCAGCCATCCGCAATTGCGCCAAGAGCCAAAACTGCAGACTCCCGGTTAGGCCACTCGGCATGGTTGAGGTTGTCTGTCAAGTAGGGAAGAGTTGCTTGAAATACAGCTTCGTGAAAGACTGACGCAAGGACATCAAGGGCTGCAGCGGAGCACTTCCGAAGATTCCACATCTCCTCTGGGTCACCAAACTCGTCGTCGTCATCGTCGTCAAAGTCGTCAATCTCGCCATCGCTGAGATCATCATCCGCTGAGGCTCCAGCTGCTCCATTCGAGGCTGGGACTGTCTCGCCGTTTGCGTTGGTGGTAAGTCGTGCGGCCTTGGTAGACGCGAAAGTAGGTTTGATGTCTTGCTCACGGTCATCGACCTCGTAATCTTCCTCTTCGCCTTCGAGACGCAGGATCTCATCTTCGCTGTACACCATGCTCGATAGCAGGACGGGTATTATCTTGGCCAAATATGGTCCGAGGTGATCGCGCATCTTCTCGTCTTCACTGGCGCATAGCCAAAACTCGGCTGCATCCAAAGCCAGGTCTGCGTTGTTTGGCGTGCGCTGCTGGGCCACCATGAACTCCACCAGACCCTCCATATGTGGTATTATCATCTGAGGGGCAATGTCGGCGATGTGAACAAAGGTTCGGCAGACGTGTTTCCGCACGTCTTCACTAGGGTCGGTGGCCAATTTGAAGAGTTGCTGCATCAACATGTCGATGTTGGCGACGACAGCCTGGGGCTTTTCTGGGACGAATACGTTGATAGCGGCCAATGCGTCGGCGCGTACTCGAGGCTGGGAGCTTGTTGTGAGTTCGAGCAGCTTTGGGAAAATGAAGTTGAGAGGCTTTTGTCCTTGGTATTCCCTGTCCAAAGCCTTCCGGTTGTCTTCGCAGATCTTCAGGAGAGCACTCATGGCGCCTTCTTGCGCATGTGTCGAAACATTGCCGTCGGCGTTGCTGATCATACCGACCAACTCTGAGAGAATCTGGGGCCATCCCATGATAGAGCCCTGGCGCACAATTTCTGTTATGACATTTCCCGCATAGCCGCGTATTTGCTGAGTCGAGTCCTGCAAGCCCACGAGTATCACTGAGCGTATGTAGTCTTTGGTCGAGTCGGGCATGGATTTGTACGTAGTCTTTACGTCGTTCTTGAGCATGACGGCAGCGGCAGCTCGCGCCTGGAAGTATTGGGCGGCGTCCATGTTGACGACGGGCGGGGGTTGGCTGCTGGAGAAGATGTAGGCGAGATACTTGTCGATATCAGGTGAAGTTTGGGCGGATTTGAGCATCTGTATAGTCGGCGCGGTCAGCACATTGCAGCCATGCGGTGTGTAGCAAGGACAAACTAACCTCTCCGGCATTTTTTCGCGCATTCGGATCATGGCCGCTCAGCGAGTCCCTAAGACACTGGGCCAGCTGTCGCAAGGGCTCTTCTTGGGGTTGCCACGCCATGGTGGAGGGCGGTTTGCTTTGCAGTGCGGGGAAGGTGTGGAAGAGAACCGACTAGTAACCCTCGAAATGGAGCGGATGGGAAAAGCAGGGCTGCGCTGCGGAGGTGAAGCAGGCAGGAAAAAAAAGAGTAGACCCTGGCAACTTAGGCTTGTTCTGCTGGTGCGCTTCATGGTTAGCTCTGATGGGGAAAGCCATGAAGGAATTAACAATGAGGGAGGGGCAGCGCTCACCAGCCTTTGGCGTGCGAAACAGACAGCAGGGCGAGTTACAAGGCGATGAACATGATTCCGTGCGTCTTGATGATTTATTCTTCTGCTGCACTGTTTTGCGTGTGGTGCAACAAGTTTGCTCGTAATGACGCGGGGGCCGGAAAGGTGCAGTGGGCTCTGGTTGCGACCCAATTATGCGCGGCGGGCGGTGAGCTGGGAAGAAGCAGCTGCCGTGCGACTGAGTCGAGGATAGCAGAGTAGTCAGTAAGCCTTACCTAGGCGAAGAAGATGAGCTCCAGGGGGCGGTATAGAGCGGGCGACGTCGCAATATCTTTGCGTGGGCGTCTACCGGGGTCGTCCGCCTGCTTGCGACGTCCCGAGTCGGCATAGCTCGCTAGAAGAGGGCGACAAAGGTGACTGCAAGACTCGTGCAAGACATTTTCCAGCTCTTCCACCACCAACAAACAAAGTCGTCACCATGGCGCCTCACCAATCCCACGGTACATGTGTGGTCGAGAGAGCGTAGTAGCTGGGAATAGCACCTGTCATCGCCGCCTGTTGCACGCGTTGGTGCATCTCTCACACGTCGTACTGCAGCACCTGCATCGTGCTCCAGCTTCAGATGACGCCGTCCGGTATTGCTTCGGTTGAGAATTGACTGACTATTCACAAGTCGTGTGAGGCACTTGGAGAGAAAGCACGTGCCTTGCAATTGCCCTTTCGTGTTGTTTCACTCACTTGTCCTTGTCCACTACCACTTCGCATCTAAAGTCTTGTCAACAGCCATATGGTGCCGATATGGCCCACTTTAGAGGAGTACAGAGTTGACGATGAACTGGATCCGCTGCTTACTTGGATGCTTGCGTGATTCGCGTGTAGCATGACATGGACACATTGGACGTTCAAGCCATGATGGTCGTACAGTTGAGCCTCCTCAGACGAACTGGTCAATTCACCTTCTCTAAGACATGTGCTGATGGGACATATGGCCTGGTACTCCTTTTTCCAGACTGTACATGGCAACCTCCATGCGATCTCGGCAGATCAGCTTCCATGACAAGAAATCACCCCACGGATAGCACTCTACTCCTGGGTTTGCGTGCCACCTGGTCAATCTTCAAGTCACACCGTTGAAATAAACGTCCGAGCAAGCAAACAGTCTTTCATTCTGTCATCTATGTAGCAGCACTTCTGCCCATTACTCATCGTCACAGCGTCGGTGTCGCTATGGTCAAAGTGTGTGAGACATTGATGTTTGTTGACGTCAATGGCGAGCGGATTCGGAACGTAGAACGTAGAGCAGCACAATGCTTGTCCGGACTACGAACTCATATTTCTAGACTTGATCCCAACTCTTTCCAGCATGCAGAAATCAGACAACCTATACATATCAACAGCTTAGTCAGGTTAGGCCCAGACACTAACTGCTGAAGCGCCTCTGAAGGCGGCTCTGCCATGTTGGTGTTTCAGGACTGTGCGATATGCAGTACCGAGTGGGCTGGATGCCTCGGAAAGCATTCCACCCTCGAATAAAAGCAATCGCCATCTTGGGCTAATTTTGGCCATGTCTCTTCTAGCATGTCTGGAGTAGCGATATATATGCTTTTGATAAGAGAATTCTGGAGAAAATACCGCAGGTTCCATGTGAAGTATTCCGTTGTGTTGTAGAACAATGTGCAGTGTTCTAGAAGTGTATCGATTAACGCACGCATGCTGTCGTGGCCATGCAAGCCCATGTTGGTGTCTCGGTCTGGATTGCTGCGCGACGACAACCATGGTCGAGACAGCCGCTTCAAGACGGCAATTGTGGCCAGCGCAATGCTAGCGACACTCGGTTGACGCCTGACAGTTTGTTGATTTTGAATTGACCTGCGTTTCGAGGCGATCTATAACGGGTCGATCGGCAGAATAAGGGACCGGGGGCATCTCACAGTGTCGTGTGCAGGCGGAGGTGGCAAAGCAGCCGCGCGATTCCAGGCCAAGCTGCGTCAGGCACTTGACGTCTCACGCCCATCTCACAATCACGCCAGTCCATCATCTCATTTCGATCCTCTTCCTTCACCCTCTACCACGACAGCGCACCGCTACCGACGGCAATTCGCATCTTCACCACGACGCGGCCCATCGCGTTACCACCTTATCGCTAGCACTGCCATCCGCCGCGGCACATCATCGAGTGACTATCCGCCCCCACTGAATCATACAACCGCTCTATCAACAACCCACTGGGCGACTTCATCCTCCCGGCACGAGCGCTGCTGCGCCTATCGCAACCGCCATCACCGCGTCGCAACCTCTCCAGCGCTTCACCATGCTGTCTCAAAAACCGCTACAAGCGGGCTCGCCGCTGGCAACCCTCTCGCGGTCCTACTACCCCAGCCACAATGCGCCCTCCGCACACCCTACCATCCTCGCAGCACAACGAGCTTCACATCACGATGACGTGCGATTATCAAGATACAGCAACAATCTCGGCTCGACGGCCAAGGGCATCATGATTGGCATATTCTCCGTGCTGGGCGCTGCGGGCATATGTCTTATCATCGCCGCCATTGTCTACTACTTCCGATACACCAACACAGGACGCATCTTTCTCGACCGGATAACGCGGCCTGGTGAATATGACGATGAGCAACAGTTTGCCAAGGAAGAGGCCGAGGCCCTAGAGGATATGGACGACCTGCAAAGAGCAGAGTACATGAGAGCGAAAGGTATGCACGCAGCGGGTTATCATACAAGTAGAGCACCAACTAACCCCTACAGCTTTTGTGCAGGCAAATCCGCCCGAATCCGTTCAAACCGACATATCCCTTTCGCAATTTCTGGCTATACAAGAGAAGGGCGTGTCTGCTTGGGAGTTTGAGCCTGAACTTGAGATCGCCAACTGCTTCGTCGAAGGGCGCACGGAAATTGAGTTCTTCGACTCCGAGTGCAGCGTCCAGAGCAACCTCCCGATACCGAAACAGAACGAAGTCTACTACTGGGAGGCCAAGGTCTACGAGAAGCCTGAACACACGAGCATTGCGATAGGCGTCACAACAAAGCCGTACCCTTTGTTCAGATTACCAGGTATGTACACGCCCATGCCTCACCCTTGTTTCATTTGCTGACCTGTACCAGGATACCACAAAGCCTCGATATCGTACATGTCCAACGGGAACCGCCGATACAACCAGCCCTTCCAACCTTCCGCTTACGGTCCCGCTTACGTCCAGGGAGATGTCATCGGTGTTGGCTACCGGCCTCGAACAGGAACTCTCTTCTTCACCCGAAACGGCAAGAAGCTTGATGACGTCGCACACGGTCTCAAGACACAGAACTTCTTCCCCACGGTAGGCGCAAACGGACCCTGTCAGGTGCACGTCAACTTTGGCCAGATGGGCTTCGTGTTCATTGAAGCCAACGTCAAGAAGTGGGGTTTAGCGCCACAGACCGGTAGCCTGGCCCCGCCACCCCCATACGGCAGCGAACAAGGCTCCATACTGCTCGACTCTGGTCGCGAAGGCATAAGAGAAGGCATGGGTGGGAGTTACATCCAAGCTGGCTTCGGCCACGGGCGATCTAGCAGCCAGCAAATGCGCCTCGGACGCCAAGTACCAACAAGCCCAGGGCCTCAGCGCAGCCCAACCGACATCTCGTTAGCAGCCCTTAGTCTGGTCGATTCGAATGACGATGTTGGAGAGGGAACCAGTAATGATGATCACCACCAACCAACAACTATCCCGGTAAACCAAAGTCAAGGTCTTGGGCTCCTCCAACCTGGCGAACTTCCTCCTGAATATAGCAGTCCCGTTGGTTCACCTAGTCTGAGACATACGGCTGATCATGAGCGGAACGGATACTGGGACGAGCGAGCACCGCTCTTGCAAAATCAACAGCAGCAGTCGTCTGGTCAACGGAGTCCGCCGGTTCCGAGTTACGATGCTGCCATGGCTGATACACCCGAGATTCGGAGACCGACTATAAGAGTGAGAAGTGCGACGGAAGCTGGTGTGAGACCAAGAGGACCTCGTTGATGGAATGAGATGACCTTTCTCCTTTGTTTCGTGTTTATTGTTTTGGTCGACGTCTCCGAGGAGATGTATCTTTCAACTATACCCTATCGTTGAGCTTTTACTTTTCTTTTCCTATGTCAGAGACTCGGTTCAGAGAGATTTATGATGATCAATCCCGGAAGTTTTCCTCTATGGACGGCATGCATGGCAGCGAAGTAGCAGACTGATCTTCTTGCTCTGATCGACTCCTTTTGTCAGTTCAATGCTAGCCTGACCTTTCTGCAAGCGAGCATTGTCAAGTTATTCTTGTTGTTCTTCGGGAAGGAGTTATGAATGAACAAGCACACGAGTAGTCTTGTTGCTGGCGTTTTTCCCACGGGATAGATGGAGTTGAAGTTCGTGACGTACGTTTGAGCGGGTTGCGTCAAATTGGGCTGGGCTACTGACGTGCTGTGGTGGCTTTGAGATAGTAGTAGTAGGATGAAAAGAAACTCCTGTGAATACAACAAGTACATACACACATAAACACCCACCCTCATACAAATTCCTATCGCGCCTGCTGTTCGCGCGTATGTCATTGTTCCTTGTCTTGGCTGAGAAAGTAGAAAGAAGTGCGTTGAAGATATCATCACAGTCCCAATACAGGGGGAGAGAGGCGAATACTCCATACAAATAACCTTTCCATATCCTCAGCAATAGATTCTCTTTACTTGCAATACCTTACTTTTACTACTGAGTCGTCGCCGCACCGAAGTATCTCTTTCCATAATGAGCGAGCAAGATTGCTTCACTTCAACAAACACATACCCTGAAAGTTCTCTGCGACCAGTACAACGTATAACCGCGACCTACTTACCTACGTTATCTACTCTTTACATAAACTGGGCAGCTTAGAAACGTTGTAGTATACATCTCTAGGGTGGAAGAGAATCGACGAGTAGACCTCGTTTCTTCTTTGGATCGTGTATGGGACTGATTGATAGATTGTGTTGTTGGGAAAGCGCGGGTTTGGTTTGGGGTAGTATAATAGGTACTCTGGTAACTGCTGTTATCTTCGCTACTACTACTACTACTACTACTACTACTACTACTACTACTACTACTACTACTACTACTACTACTACTACTACTACTACTACTACTACTACTACCACTACTACTACTACTACTACTACTACTACTACTACTACTACTACTACTACTACTACTACTACTTCTCACTGCTTGTCGCAGCTGTCTAAACCACATCTTAGCGCCCTTGATATACCCCGGCTGGGAAACCCTTTTCACAGCCAGGTGCTGGAGTGGTATGCATACTCTTCTGTCTCGCACCGCAGATACACTATTTAGACTCGCTAAGAGAGAGAGAGGTTTTGCTTGCAGAGATACGTCTTCATGCCGTATAACAACTCCAAGCCCTAACGCAGCTAGACCAGTAGTTTACCCTGTTCATTCCTCTAGTTTCGTTCTCGCATGCGTACGAAAAGAGCCTCGACGCATAACGCTTAGTATAGGAAAAACGGGATAAACTCCAGTCCTGGAGAGAAAAATCTTAGTTGCAAAGAACCAAAACATGCACTCCCTACTCTCCCAAACCCAATCCCAAAACGTACGATATTGCAACGAGGCAGTGGTGTACGTACTCCTAACCCACACGCCACGTCACGTCAGACTGTCTACACATACCTCACCCACTCTTCCTCGTATCAAAAGAAAGCAAAGGAAGGATGGAATACGAACACAACCCACCAACACCCAGTACATACTCCCAAAGACTTTTCTCTCATCAAGGCATCCATCCCCTGGGTACTCGATCCATGTCGTTTAATCCGAATGTAGTATCTCGGGCCGAAAAAAACGATTCGCAAGCTATCCATGGGTAAGTGAAGTGCGGGTACTGGTGCTGGTTTACGCTTCGAAACGAGGAGAGCGGTATGGATGAAGGATGAAGGATAAAAAGACGGCTGATTACACTGCACCGCACTCCACATTCCCATGGATTCGGTAAAAATGATAAGAGGACGAGAGTGAGGTGATGAATACATTGTCGTGTGATTAGAATTTTGGATCAAACTGCTTACTTTACTTCGACGATACACTTCGTACCCAAGGAAATGTAAATGCAAACCAAGAAATCTTCATAGATATACATATACGACATATAGTAATATCACAAACCCTTCTTTCCACCCAAGGAACATTCCAGCACTGCTCTTTCCGGCGCCAACCTCGTATCTCGGGATAAAAGTAAGCACCCTCTTCCCCCCTCCCTCCCTCCCTTTACCCACCGACCAACCGCTACCGCTACCGCTACTGTACTTTCGCCTCGTATACACGGCACGTCCCCTTAGCGCGAGACTACACCTGATACCATGGTGATTTACCAATTCAGCCAGTGAAAGCGCATAAACATGGGTTCAGCTGAACAAATACACATCTGTGCATCAGCCAAGGGTATCTTCGCACAGTTTCTCGGTCTTATGGATCCCTTGTAATGCATGCTATGCACCTCCCCCGGCCCCCCTCCACTCTTTCTTGAGCTTGTTTCAATGTACAATGTTTCTGTGTACGAATCGAATTACAGCGTACATGTTGGCTAGCAGGGAAGGAAGAAAATTATGTTTCAAGGGTTACGTTTCAGATCCAGGCCAAGCGTTGCAGGGCATCGTGATCTCGGTCGTGCGTCGATCTTCGGCGTCGACATTGGTCTTTGCTGATCTTCTTGCTACAGTGACATTTGCTGGTAGTACACTACCAAGACTACGTCGGGTGAGCTGCTGCCGCGCCGCATGGAGCTTAGGTTGGGTTAAATTTGGGGGTTCGGAAGGTGAGCCTAAGCTTCCAACGTAGGGTCGTCGGAGAGTCGGATGAAGGGCAAGGAAGGGCACTTTTTGCGATGATGTAGTCAGACGTCAGACTAGTTGGGCAGAGTCGGCGGGTTCAGTATAGGAGTATTCGCCGAGTGGATGTCGTTGTTGGTTTGACAGACGAAGGGTGGTGGTTAGTTCGAGTCAGTTAGGTGGGCTTGCTTCGTCTCGCCTCATCTTTGGAGAGAGCGGCGCCATAAACGTAAAAAGCGTATACATCAGAAAAAACCCTTGGAACCATCGAGTCAAGCATCACCGACTATTCACAGACTCGCACGTCGCGCGAGCGAGCGCAATACTGAGGCCAGCTGCTCACTGGTGTGCGTCCGTGCCAAGGGCACTTACTCGGTCAACCAGCCACCCGTCAAATGCGGATTACAGTGTCAACGATTCGCGCCCTTCTCCAGCATTCGGCATCGCAACGCCAAGGAGCCCGCGTCCGTGCCGTCTCGACTCGACATGACCGTTTTGAGGCTCCGAGTCGGAACATCCATGGATGCCCCAAAGCACATGCACGTTTGTTCCCGGAAATAGAAACTATCAATGACCTGTTCGGTGTTAGTAAAATCGCGCTTCTGAACGTCAGAGATCTGCTCTTCCTCGCAGGCGCGAGCGCGTTGCGCGCAAAGAGCAGTCTCCGGCCGTAACGATTTTGGTCGATCGTCGTTCGGACGGCGATTCAAAGCTAGTTTGGTACTAGTCCGTGGGTTCTTGTGCAGTGCATGACGTCGAGTCAGTGCTTGCTGTGTTTGCGTTCTGCCTGGTCAATTTTCTTTGCAGGGACAATATACTTTGGGAGTCGACGGTGGCGGAGACTGGGGTCGATGGTCTTGTTCATCGTGACGAGTGGCTGTTTATGCATGCTGACGAGACGAGACGTCGGCGTAATGACAGCGCAATTGACGCCGTGGACCACGAGGATGAGCGGGGGCCATGGGCAAGCAATGGCCAGCGAAAACCGTGTAGGGCGCGATGGAGACAGCGGAGCCCAAAGACTCCAAGAGAGCGGAGCCGCTGGAGCCTCAGGAACGGCGGAAATTTCTTGTGGGTCGCCTGCTCCCATTGCACGTTTCTTGGAAGTCGTGTGTGGTTCTGCTCGCCTGCCCTGGTCTTTCTTCCTTCGCTAAGAAAACCAGGGACGCGGCTAAGCGCTGCCGGGCCACCTTGATGCATCTGGGATGCTGGGGCACCAAAGCGTTTTGGCAGTGATGAGCAGCCAGTGATGCTTTCGGGTACAGGACGGACAGGCGTTGCAGTCCAAGTACCGAGATGCCGAGGGAAGGAAATGGTCCTTACAGTTTCCACTACGGCGGCTGGCGTGAGCTATTAGCTAAGATGTGACAAACTGCAGGACAGTCGGTGAACCGCTTTGGGGGGTGAAAGCCGAAGGACAACATAGCGACAAG
>JAESFQ010000339.1_pt1 | contig 16923 bp, 20 predicted proteins | sample 9269431 | NCBI WGS metagenome assembly JAESFQ01 (sample SAMN14502588, study PRJNA617103) | algae metagenome | isolation source: Plectolyngbya sp. WJT66-NPBG17 and co-occurring heterotrophs from well... | place: USA: Mojave Desert, Joshua Tree National Park, California | collected 2006-08-06
AGAACTGCGCCAACGATTTGAAGATTGGCGAGAAGTCGCTTGCTTGCAAACGGCTGCATAAAATTGAGCGAACCTAGCGATTGCAGGATTGTTGTGCTTAATTTTGAATATTCCCGCTTAAGTTGACTGCGAACACAGAACACAATAGATTCTACTCAGATGATCATTGGTGTTGATATGCACAAAGACACTCACGCTGCGGTTGCCATCAATGGGTTGGGGGCACGCTTAGGCGATCAGATCGTGCCCGCTACTCCAGCAGGATATGAACAATTGCTGGAATGGGCAAAGACGTTCGGATCAATAGTTGCATTTGGCGTAGAAGGCACCGGGTCGTATGGTAAGGGTCTGACCCAGTTCCTGCGTCGTCAAGGACTGAAGGTGATTGAAGTGAGTCGTCCTTGTCGTCGGGGTCAGCAGCGCTTGCAGGGCAAGGATGACCTGCTGGCTGCGGAAGACGCAGCTCGACAAGTGCTGGCAGGACTTGCCACGGCAATCCCGAAATCGGATGAAGGGGCAGTGGAAATGATCCGGATTCTCAAAGCGGCACGAGACACCGCTGTCAAAGCGCAGACGCAAGTAATGGTCGCCCTCAAAGCCATGATCATCACCGCAGATGCAGAATTACGAGCAGAGTTGGAACCCTTGTCCACCTCCCAGTTGGTCAAGGCTTGCCAACAACTCGAAGTTAGAACACTTGATACACCGATGGCTGCAATGCGCTATGCCCTGGTTGCAATGGCAAATCGGTGGTCACAGTTACATGCGGAAATCGAAGCGCATACCCAGCACCTCACAAAGCTCACTCAAGCAGCAGCTCCAGAATTAGTGCAAGCGTTTGGCATTGGAACGGATACGGCCGCTGAGATGCTGATCACCTTTGGTGATAACGCCGAGCGTGTCCATTCCGAAGCTGCATTTGCCAAGATGTGCGGGGTCTGTCCGATTCCAGCGTCCTCCGGCAAGACCCAGCGCCATCGCTTAAACCGAGGCGGCAACCGTCAGGCGAATGCCGCCCTGTTTCGGGTGGTGATTGTCCGACTGCGATGGCATCAACCGACCCAGGACTACGTTGCCCGTCGGACCGCACAAGGGTTGTCCAAACGAGAGATCATCCGCTGTCTCAAACGTTTGTGGCGCGGGAGATTTATCACCTGATTCGTAAACCACAGCCAACTCCTGAGGTGACTGAATTGATTCGTTCTTAGAACACAAAAAAGACTTGACATCTATAGGAGCATCAATACCTTCAGACGATAGACCCGGCGAATTCTACTTTTGGGAGTGTTCCTCAATTGCTTGCAGCAGTGCCTCATCCGAGTAGGTATTCTGCCAATCGCCGGATAACTTGAGCCGCACACTCTGCGCTCCCCCGCTCGGTGTACAGACCACCCAATAGGCATCTTCTTGCCCTTTCACTTGGGCGGCTTCTGAGTGCTGGGGTTTGTCCTCAGAGAGTCCTGTGAATGCCTCAACACAAGACCAAGTAATGCCATCCTGATCGCTAACTGTCCGCTCCATTGCCGTTCTCCTTCCACTGCAATTGACTTCGATTGTGGCAAGTCATCGGCAAGAGAACATCAGTCTCGGAGGCGATTCGGTCTCTGCTGCAATGGAAGAAAGGTTGCTTTTATTTCTCTTGCAAAAATAGATCTATGAGCCCTGTGTTGAACGATCCGCCTTAACTCGACGCAATCAACTGCTGCAAAACGAGATCGAGGTCTGAAGTCCTCGGTAACTGTAACCGAAATAATTGCTCTAGCACAGTCCGCAACTCGATCACTTCTTGCAGAGTACGCCGCTCGATTTGTCCGTTGAGATAGTGGGTCGTGAGTTGATTGTTTAGCAAGCTATAGCGACGATCAACATCCGGTCGAGCTGCCATTAAGCCTGTGACAAACCGGGAGTTTGGGTGAGTAGAAACATACCAGTTGCTCACCTCATAATCTGGCAGATGTTGCTCTTGCAGATCAAACTGATACAACGATTTCCACGCCTGACCGAGCCTTGCTTGCAGCGTGTATGTCTGATCCGTTGTGATCAACCGAAATGGCTCATGCGGCGTTTGTTGCTCAATATCCGGTGTGAGAGCGAGTGGAGCGGTCTGGGTAATGCCACCAAATCCGACATCTGCTAAATATGGCTTTCCGCTAATTTCGACTTGCAGCAGCATATGACTGCGGGGCGTCATGGTTTCTTCTGGAACGTTCCATCGCACTCGTGCCGCTAAGTTCTTGACCCGAAAGCCAAGGGCAACCAAGACTGATCGCAGCAACAGGTTTTGCTCAAAACAATAGCCGCCCCGCTGCTCGTGAATTAACTTCTTCTCTAGGAATTTCAGATCTAAACGAACGGGTTGCTTGAGTAAGGGCGTGAGATTCTCAAACGCAATCGCCGTTGCATGATGCAAGTGAATGGTTTGCAAGGCTTTGAGTGTGGGAGCTGTATCACCGCCATAACCGATTCGCTCAAAGTAGGCATCTAAATCAATTGCTTCTGATGAAAATTCCAATTCCGTATCCTACAACTGACACCAGTTCCATCATGCCATTTTTAGAACGAGCAGTTTTTTTGTTGCGAAAATTGACCCTGATTATTCTTGTCAATGTAGGTTCAAGCTCAATGAACGGACTTCTGAGACTGTCCTACCTTGACTGAATGTGGGCAAACCCTAGGATTTTATCTTCGCTCTGGGCTGGCAAGGTCTCTGCGACCAGCAGACTGACCGAACTGCAGGGACTAGATCTGGGTGTTTGAGCGCGATCGCATTAAGCCAGGCGGGGCTAGTTCGCCTAGAGTCAAATCAGCACTACACTTCAACGCGAACTCAGGCTTCTTCATTGGGTTGTACTTCAAACACCTGAATACCAGGATGTTCAAGCACAAAGCCCACATCAGTTAACTCACCCATTCGCCCTGTAATAATTGCTCTCCAGTGGGCATACTGCTGCGTGCTTGCGACCCAGTTGTTCCAGATTCTCGGCCGCACCTCGATCGTCACGATTGCAGCACCGACATCGACCGTAAAACTGCGCCACCCGTTCTCGATTTCAACAGCATCAGGCAGCTGTGTGACTTGGATTGTGAGCGGATCGAGTCCTCCTAGAATCGCGGGCATTCACCACCTCGACTAAGCTGGAACCGCAGCAGACTGACCCAGCTTAAAGCGTGAGGGCTTGTCTCCGGCTCGCTCAACAGTACCTGCCCGAGTGGCGTGCATTAGGGTTGCGCCCAATGTCTTTCTGGCTCTCGACATCTCCGCTTCATCAAATTTGCCGTACAGCTCGGCAATCAGGTCGTCGATCTCATAAATCTGGTCTGAGTTCTGCTGCAGGATTTGAACGATCGCATCGATTAGCTTCATGCCTTTGAACTTGCGCTTGAGCTGAGTCGCATCGAATGCTGACTGCTCTTTTGGTTCAGGCTTCACCTTCTTCGTCCCTGTTTTGCGCGTTACCTTCGGCTCACGAGAACGGGTTCGCGGCGATTTCGTCGCTGTTTCAGTTGCCGTATGATCCAATAGCTCGGTCACGGCTTCAACGATCTCGTCTGCGGGAATGACTTCAACGGGTGCTTCGTTCAGGAGCGCGTTGAGCGTTTGAATCGCTTGATCCACTTCAGCCCTAACTGAAGATTCAATGTCTGAGACAATCTTTGAGCGATCACTCATGAGGCGTGATCGCTCTTGCTCTAGACTTTTCTTCGTTGCCTCACTTAACATCAAGTAGGACATGGTTGCGGTTCCAAAATTAGGGTGCCTTGATTGTAATACTCGGATTACAAATAGATAATAGTTTGGGGAATAATCCAATTTCCGATTCGCAATCGTTGAGACCTATATCGTCATGCTCACAATTAAGTCTCTACAATCTGAGTCGCGATTCCTACAACACTTTTCGCCTCAGTCAGCCCAACAATGTAGACATCGATTTCGACTGCTCCAATTCGATAAACCCGAATCCCTGAAAGATTCTGCTTGAGCGCTGACAAAAGCGATCGATACCTTGCTGCAGTCTCCTTTTCCTCATCTCCAAACCAGTCTTGCTCGGTTACGACTGGCTCAAAAAACCGATCTAAATCCACTATTTCAACGCGATCAGCCGCGGAATGCTTCGTTCGTTCGAGAAGCTGTTCTTCTGTCTCAATCGCGCCGCAATCCTTCCAACAGAGGACTTGAATGGGTGCATCTGTCTCGCTCATCCAATACAGGTTCTCGACCAGTTTTTGCAGTGTTGCAATCAGGTTACAAGTTTGATCATTGTCTTGCATAACTTTATACGTATCCCCGTACAATGCTGGTGCAAATTCTTGTCATAAAGGGGTGTGAGATGATTATCAATGTGTTTCAGAAGACAAAGATTAGAAGGATTTACTATGTGTTCTTCAGCATTCTAATCTGTGCGCTGATTGTCATTCAAAGTAGCATTTCTGAGGCTCGGAATAACGGCAGCGTTCACCTGATGATGGGAACTCCCAGTGCTGCAACCCCTGATCCAAAGAATGAAAACGATTATTTGTTGATCCGCCGACAGTATGCCTTGTCTTACAACAACAACGAGCGGATTGCGAATTGGGTGAGTTGGCAGTTGAATGCGTCCTGGCTTGGAGGGGTGGATCGCTGTTCTAGCTTCAGACCTGATCCTGACCTACCCAAGACCTTCGTTGCTGTTCGACCGACGGACTACACGGGCAGCGGTTTCTCGCGCGGACACATGACGCGGTCGAGCGATCGTTCCGCAAACCCAACCGACAATTGCGCGACTTTCTTCATGACCAACATTCTGCCGCAGACGCAGGACAACAATGGGGGTCCTTGGCTGCAACTTGAAGACCTGTCCAGAGATCTAGCACAGAAGGGCAAGGAACTCTACATCATTGCAGGGGGTAACGGCAAAGGGGGAACTGGGACAAAAGGCTTTGCTACGGAGATCGGCAAAAATAAAGTGACGGTTCCAGCAACGCTTTGGAAGATCGTGGTGGTGCTGGATCGTCCTAGTTTGGGCAATCGAGGGGTGACTGAGAGGACTCGGGTGATTGCGGTAAATATGCCCAACATCACAGGCATTGGGAGAAAGAGCTACAAGGACTATTTAACGACCGTAGATGAGCTTGAGCGCTTAACCGGATATGACTTTCTTTCCGATGTGCCGGAATCGATTCAAACGGTGATCGAAGCGAAAAAGGATACGCAATAGAGAGCAGAACCTACTTGGCAAACCACTGCTTCAGAGAGTCTGCCAGGTGGTAGTCTGCCAAAACGATGCGTGTTCTGCGATCGCTTTCATCGACTGAGCATTAGAAAACTCACTTTTGCACCTGCTCTCGCACCCAAGCTCGAACCGATCTCCGCAACGCCAACCGCCGCTCAGAGCGATTTGCTTCAATCAATGGGGTTGACATACTCCTACAACTCCGCTTCGCTAAAGTTGTGGGAGTATGTCAAGAAATGCTCAAACCATAACCTTCCTTGAGGACAATTCGCTTCTGGGAAAACCACGATTTAAATTTTTATTTGCACTTGAGACAAGCTTGCATTCTGCTGAAGGAGAACCACCCCAAGCTTGAGGAATCACTTTTGCAAGCTGAGATTTCTCAAATCGAGCGAGACTTAACAAGTCCGCTGACTGGTTCGCAAAGCGCTCTGTCGGCATGGCATACGCGATCGCGGCAAGATAGTGAGCATTCGCAACGGCTCGCTTGACTCTGGCATCATAATTGCCATACGGATAAGTAAAGTACTGCACCGAGCGACCAAGCCTCGATTCCAGAATTTTCTTTGAGTCCGCAACTTCTTGCGCTAACCGTTGATCAGAGAGCTGGGTGAGCGCAGGATGAGTTTTGCTATGCGATGCGATCGTCACGAGCGGATCATTCGCCATCGTTTTGAGATCTTTCCAACTCACGTGAGTCCGACCCGTATTCACCCCAACCGAGCTGGTGTGAATCGAGAACACAGCCGGATACCCATATTCCTTCAGAAGTGGATAGGCGTACTGATAGTGCCCCCCATAGCCATCATCGAACGTCAGTAAGATGGGTTCTTCAGGTAACGAGCTGCCCGTGCGGAGATGAGCAATCAAGCGATCAAGGCTAATTGGGGTCATCTGGTTCGACTTAATCTGCTCAAAGTGCTGTCTTAATTCTTTAGGTGTTAAGTCATACGCGACTTTCTTTGCAGAGAGAATGTCGTGATACATCAGGATCGGCACTCTCGCATTCAAAGCATCAGGGTGCAACTTGGGAAAGGGTGCGGCAGATAAGGATGAAGCATTTGAACGACAGGCTGGCGAAGTGCGTGGTAGTTGCACCATCACGTTAGACCAAGAGGCAGATTGTGCAACACCTGAGTAGGCTGAAATTAAAAGAATCGTGGTCAAAAATAGGATGAAAAAGCGGTTCATCGTCTAGATATCTTGCTCGTTTGTTAGAACTACAGGACAACGGTGAGGTTAACCGCAAAAACTTGATGACGAAAAATCACATCAAAGTGAACACGATCTAAGTGAGCTGAACTGCGATGCAGTCAACTAACATGCAGAAATTCGCGATTCGTTTTGCTTTCGCTAGAGCTACTACAACTTCGCTTCATCAAAAGTGAATATGATTCCAAAATTTCCGAACTCCACACCCAGGACAGTCATGCTGCCCTCACAAGATCTGGTGGTTCGTGATGAGTTGAAGTACAACGATCGGCAGACGATTTACTCGCTAGCTTGGCAAGCACTACGCCCTGTTACTTCGGATAATCCTGACATTTGCCGTTTGATTTGGTCGTATGACAAAGCGCAAAGGCTGGACTCTCTGAAAATTCCATCGTATCGAGAAATTTTTGGGACTGAATTAGGTACGATCCTTTCAGGGCAAAGAACAGGAAGAGTTATCCAGGGAGAATTCACAAAAGCGAAGTGATGAAGCGGTGCTATCGTACTCCAGGCCCGATCTTAGTAGCTGCTCATGCGTTGGGAATGGGACTACTGCGACGAACCGGAATACTGAGTGGCTTTACAACTCAACAAGATTGGCGGCAGATGGGGTACGAGATTAGGTTGTGTCGCAAGTGCCACCATTACTTGAGTTTGGGCTTTGACCGCTGTATCTGTGCCGCTTTGAGAATCCGGATCATTTCCACCGCTCCATCTGCTGCTTTAGGAACGTTTGACACAAAACAGTGTACGAACCCGGTGCTACTATCATCGCTTGCTTTGACTTTCTTGAAACACTGACTTGACATTTAAGATAATCGCTAGAACATTATCCACAACACTTTTACCCCTGGCTCACTGTCTTCCCCACCCTCGATGTAGCCGCCTAACTGTGCGATCCACTCAACGTTAAACAAACGGGTAGTTTGATCGAACGAAGCAGGGCTCATACAAGTCCTGCTTCGTTTGTCGCTACTTAGGCATTAACCGTCAGATTACGCACGGCATACTTTGAATCAAAGGTAGGATTGGTTAGAATCCGAATCATACCTGCTACTTCTGCACGAGTAGCTTGCAGCTTTGGATTGAGAGCCTCTAAATTGGGATAGTTCAGAATCCAACCTTTTTGGGTTGCACGGGCGATCGCAGGTTTAGCGAAGTTGCTAATCTTGCTGGCATCGATGTAACGCTTCAAGAGAGTTAGATTGGGCGTTTCGATCCCGGTTCCACGTGACGCTAAGGCGGAGATTGCTTCTTCGCGAGTAATGGTTGCATCAGGCTTAAAACTACCATTAGGATAACCGCTCATATACTTTGCTTTAAACGCTCGACGAATCGCTAAATTTGCCCAGTGCTTCTCTGGGACATCGGAAAAGACAACGTTAGAAGTTTCAGTAAGATTAAACACTCGAACCAGCAGCGCTGCAAATTCAGCACGAGTCATCATTGCATCGGGACGAAATTTTCCAGTTCCATCGCCGCTAATTTTGCCTTCTTGTTCGAGCGAAGCGATTAATGCACCCGCCCAATGTCCTTGAATGTCGGTCAACATGATTCAAATTCTCTGAATTGCTGTAGATGTATAGGTGGATGAAATAGGCTATGTGTTTTGTCTGTAGCCTTTTTTCATCTCGATGTTTAGAGCTTCAGAAGGAGTCGGTTGCATTCCCGAACGACGATGGTACCCTCATGGGTAATTCTTGGTGCGATGCAGCCACAAGCTGATTCAACATAAGGGTATGGGTTCATTGCCTGAAACGCCCCGTCGATTAAAGTTGGGAGCTACATAGACAAACTCCACCTTGTCTAGCTCGGAATTCTATTTATTAGGTATCCAGGATTCACGCAAGCAGTCTCATGCATTCGCGGAACAGTATCCGTTCGGTTACTGTCAGTGAAGCTTGATACTTGCTAACTTAAAGACCCCAAGAAAAGGGGTCTCAGATAACAACTTGCTGTTTGTAAATCCCTCCACTGGCTTAACGAGTAGCTCAAAATGCTGCTCAGCGCGATCGCAATGTTTCTTCTGATTTAAGGATCAACCTCATGAATTTTCCTAAATTACGATTTCACTCTTTACTTCTTTTGGCGTTATGCAGTCTAGTTGCTTCCTTCTGCATCGCAACTTTGATTGTTTCGGCTCATCCGAGCGATCCTGTTATTGTTCAGCAACCGGCAACGGTTCGCTTGCAACGCGCCAATACTTTTGAACTGCAGGGGGAGGGGGTTCGCATTACTTACTCTGCAACCAGTACCAATGGTGAACCCGAGTTGCGCTATCAAGCTCTGCAGCGGCAACGTATTTTCAGAGGGAGCGAGATTCGCTCGACAGAAACAGAAATTGGGCAATTGTTAACCGTTACCCTCGAACAGGTTCCCGACTTGCGAACGACCACGCTGACTCTGTTGCTGCCGATCGTCAATTTACGCGATAGCAATGCTCAACGTCCGGTACAAACGAGTGCGATCGAAACTGCTCAACGCACGAGTATTGGGGGACCGGATTTAGTTGAAGGGCAGGTTCAGACCTATCGGACGTTGCGGTTGAGAGGAACTGCTCGGTTGCTCAAATTCTAAGCCAACTGGTTGCGGGTTTGCTCATGAGGGTGAATTTGTCTGAAAGCCTTTAGGTTTTTGCCCTGCCATCGACTTAAAGCAAAAAGGCATTTGCTCTAGATGTATTAGAAGAATTGCTCATGGAGATCCGTCAACATCAAAGCTTGAAAGAAAAAAAGCGTAGCATCTTCTACTGGAAATCCAATGCCTTTCTCCACTTTCATCAAGACCATGCCCAAGCTATTCGCTGATTTGCAGATTGGAAGCGCTTTCCAGTAAATATGCCGAACAAGAGACATTCCTTGCCCAGGTTGAAATTGAATTGCGAAAACAGGGCATTTAGGAATTTCTGTTATTTAGATGGGAATTGGAGCGGAAAGATGAGTCAGCCAGACGACGATCGCTTTTCTTCACCCTGCAAAGATGATTCGTATTACGCAGGTGAATTAGTGCCTAACCCTGTTCAGCGCTGGACGAGGGAGCAGCAGATCGCGTTGTTGGATTCTCACCCGATGTTCACGGGCAGATGTTCGAATTGTGAGCAACCGATGCTGCAAACTCATCCCGCGCGAGGTCACTGGAATTGCGAACATTGTGGGTGGCGAGACGATTCTGTGTAGACGCTAACGCGCGGGTCACGCTTTTGCCGCGCCTGTGAGCATCGTCCCAATCCTGTTCGAGAAAGACTTCGCAGAGAGAATCCATCGGAGTAACTGTTTGTGGAATGAGTGGGACTGTGAGTTCGACGATCGTCTCGCTTCATCTCGAAACGATCGTATCACTCCATCTCGAATTCGACGGGTTGCAGTTGCAGGTCGAGCAGATCAAATTGGTCAATTCATAGCAAACTCGGAAGATCAGGCAATCTCTGGGTTGATTTTTAAGCTGAACGGTCAACGATGTATGCGCTTTTTGTCGCTCGATTAGATTTTGGGCTTAATCTGTTGCTTCAGCTCACCAACCGCATCCCGATGTGCTAGAAAGACATAGAAACTCTGGAGCAGAGAGCGCTCGACATTGTTTTGAATTTGTACAATTTCTTCCATTGCCATCCGTCTCGTACAGTGGATCTGATATTTGCACCTTGTCCGACAAATCATTTCTCTGTCAAAAATCGTTCGAACTATTGTTGTGTAAAACGTGGACATAGCTCTACTTCTACCAATCCATAGTTGTAGTTCTGGTTCAATTTTCCACACACTGGCAGCACGGAGCAATATCAGTATCGCAGCGTGATCGCCCGTAGGAGAACAAGCAGCATGAAAATCCTTGCCTTCGTCGCATCGGTTCTACTAGCAGTGACTTTACCCGCGATCGCTGCGGAATACCAAGGTAAGACGAGCGATGGCAGAAGGTTGCCTGCTAGAGTTTACTCTTATGCAACCGGGGGCATGTTTGAGGCTGAAGTCGAATTCAGAGGAGATTTAGCTATCCTTTACTTTGTCAACGGCGGCCAATTGGCTATCCGACTGAGTTGGCCCATGATTCACGATCCGAAGAACATTGTAGGATATGGGCGCGTGGGGCAGCTTCCGCTTGGGCGAGCGTTAAGTATTGGAATTGGGACTGATCCAGCTTTGGCGGGCAGCATTACGCTTGGAGGCGGATCTTTCAGTGATATGTGGAGTATTCAGCTATTGTCCGATTCGCCCTTGTAATCAGATCCTCCAGAAATTACCTTCACAGATTCCGGCAACGGAACTGAGACACTGTAGAACAAGCATTCAGGATTTTTCGCTTTACGGGTCTGTAAATACGATTTGCGGCAGGGCTCACCTAGAGACAGGTGATTAGCAATTCAGCAAATCGTTCAATATGAACCATTGCGATGAAAATTAGGAGTTGAACCGTGAGTACAAAGCACGAGCATCTAAATCAGAACGCGATGACTGCTTCAGGCAACAATCAGCAGGCGGTCAAGACGCTTCAGATCGATGGGAACCGGAACCGCCCGATCGAGGAGAGTGAGCTTGAGATCCAGTCAGTTTTACCGATCGATGGCACTCGTCCAGTGGTTGCAGATGAGATTGAGGTGCGCGGGATGATCGGAGTCGATGGGAATCGTCCGATTGCAGCTAGTGCATTAGAAACGGATAAGGCGCTAGGAATTGATGGTTATCGCCCGATTGATCCGAGCAATTTGAAGGTGAAAGACGAGATTGATGCAGCTGGCAAACGACCGATTGCAGCAAATCAGGCTGAAATTCGGAAAACGCTGCCTGTAGATGGCAATCGCCCCATCGCTGCGGAGGCTTTAAAGAGACCGGACATGATTCAAGACTTCATCGACTAGGCTGACAGTCATTCCTGATTGCGTACCGAGGATGAGAAGGCAATTTGAGGGCATTATCAGCTTAACCGGGCTGTAGAATAATCGGACTGATATCACTCGTCCGCAACTTCCTGTTATGAATCCCTGGCATCGCTTTCGGGGTGAAATTGTCACTGATTTTGTCTGGCTGTACTACACCTTTCTCCCTTTGAAACGATTTGAGGACACTTTCATCCAAAGCAGTATGAACTGAGTGCGAAACGATATCGCAAACAACCGCGCCAACGCTTTGAGGAGTGGCAAGAAGTCACTTGCTTGAAAGTTGCTGCCTCACATTGAGCAAGGCTTGAAGGTTCAAGGATTACTGTGCTTAAGATGGAACATATGGCGGTTGAGTTGATAATGCCGTGGATAGAGGTTGAATCCTTGAAAGATCTGTTTGGATTGAAACGCCAAAACGCAGGAATACAATGCATGAATGAGACAGTGAGCCTGATTGGGCTTGGCAATATGGGACTCCCCCTAGGCATGAATCTGCTCGAATCGGGCTACAAGCTGCGTGTTTACAATCGAACGATCGACAAAGCGCAGCCGCTCGTCGAAAAAGGAGCGCAGCTTGCCCAGAGTGCAGCCGCCGCGATCAACACCAACGGAATTGTGATCACAATGGTTGCCGATGATGCAGCGCTAGAGGACATTACCCTAGGTCAATCGGGAGTTGCCGAAAAGCTGGGATTAGGCGGGATTCATGTGTCGATGAGTACAGTTTCTCCCGCAACTGCCGAGAAGTTAGCGGAACACCATCAACGCAACGGAGCAAGCTATCTGGCGTGTCCAGTGTTTGGTCGCCCCGATGCCGTTGCTGCCCGAAAAATCTGGCTCTGTGTATCGGGCAATTCTGATGCGAAAAACCGAGTCAAACCAATCCTCGACCAGCTTGGACAAGGCGTGTTTGATTTTGGAGAAACAGCTGGAGCCGCTAACATCGTCAAACTGACAGGAAATTTTATGATCATGTCCGCTGTAGAAGCGATGGCAGAAGCATTTACGCTGGCAGAAAAGAACGGTATTGATCGTGCTCGAATCGCGGATTTGTTTGGTCAAACACTGTTTAACTGCCCGATTTATCAAAATTACGGGCGTATGATTGCTGAGAAAAAATACGAACCAGCGGGATTCAAGCTAACGCTGGGGTTAAAAGATATCACGTTAGCGCTGCAAACGGCGCAAGCAAACCAAATGCCAATGCCGCTAGCAAGTTTGTTGCGCGATCGCTTACTCGCTTCTGTGGCACAAGGACGCGGCGAGATTGACTGGACAGGACTCGCGATAAAAGCATCTGACGAAGCTGGACTTTGACCACTATTTTGTTTCATCACTATACCTATGTCGCACCTTTTTGAACCTTTCAATCAACGCGATGTTATCTTTCGCAATCGCGTCGTGGTTTCTCCAATGTGTCAGTACTCAAGCGAAGATGGTTTTGCAAACGATTGGCATGTTGTTCATTTAGTCAGCCGAGCCGTTGGCGGTGCGGGGCTTGTGATCACCGAGGCAAACGCTGTTGAACCACGTGGACGCATTACTCCACAAGACTTAGGGATTTGGAAAGATGAGCACGTTGAAATGCTTTCACGAATCGTTGATTTGATCGGTCGCAATGGTGCGATCGCAGGAACCCAACTGGCTCATGCAGGTCGAAAATCCAGTACGGCTCCGCCTTGGGAAAATGGCGTTGTTTTATCGGAAGATCAAGGAGGCTGGACTCCAGTTGCGCCAAGCCCGATTCCGTTTGAAGCAGAAAGCCGTGCCCCTAAAGAACTCAGTATCGAAGAGATTCAAACTATCACCCGATCGTTTGTGGATGCAACTCGGCGTGCGCTTGAAGCCGGATTTAAAGTGATTGAGATTCATGCCGCTCACGGTTATCTTTTACATGAATTTTTGTCTCCGCTCAGCAATCAACGCAGCGATCAATACGGTGGTAGCTTTGAGAATCGCATTCGCTTTGTTTGTGAAGTTGTTCAAGCGGTGCGAGATGTTGTGCCCGACCAAATTCTGCTTTGGGTTCGGATCTCTGCAACGGATTGGGTTAGCAATGGTTGGGACATTGACCAAAGTGTTGCACTAAGCGATAAATTAAAATCACTCGGTGTGGATTTGATCGATTGCTCATCGGGTGCAATCGTTCCGGGTGAAAAAATTCCGGTAGGAGCGGGATACCAAACGCCTTTTGCCGAGCGCATTCGTCGCGAAACGGGTATTGCCACTGGAGCCGTTGGCATGATCACGTCAGCGCAGCAGGCGGATCATATTATTCGCACAGGTCAAGCAGATGTGGTGTTACTGGCGCGAGAAATGCTGCGAGATCCCTATTGGACGCTGCGGGCCGCAAAACAACTGCGTCAACCCGTTCCAGCTCCAGTGCAGTACGATCGCGCTTGGTAATCCATCGCCTGGGTAGAGTAGAGAGGACTCTTCGGTATTGATGCTCCTACAGATGTCAAGTCTTTTTTGTGTCCCGAGGAGAACTCACTTCAGGCGCTTCGGAAGTTGAGCGCGTTCTGCGATCAGGTGATAAATCTCGCTCGCCCCATCACCTTTGAGACACCGGATGATCTCTCGCTTCGACAACCCTTGTGCTGTCTGACGGGCAACATTTACGGTTATGTCGCAAATGGGTTCTATAAAACAGTTCAACTTTCAGGTAATCTCACCATTTCTCTGACCCTGCCCGATACCCCGCCAACTCCTTGAGCAAATTGGTGATCTTGCTGATGACACCGCATGGGTAGACCCCGGTTGGGTGATAGAACAATAACGCCAGTCGGATCAATCCTTACTTTTGGAATGAACTCCAACCGATAGCGCTGGAGTAGCATCGCTAATATAATCTTGATTTCTAGCATGGCAAACCCAGCTCCAATGCAGACTCGCGGTCCAGCGCTAAATGGATTGTACTCATAGATGGAGGGGTTGATCGTTTTCCAGCGATGGGGATTAAACACCTCCGGTTGGGGATAGAGTTCGGGTATCTGATGGGTCTGGTAGATACTCACAAAGACCTCTGTCCCTGCGGGTAAGGTATAGCCAGCCAACTCGGTTTCTTGAGAAGTGACACGACCATTCCACGGCACGGGCGAAAGAATACGCATACTTTCTTTAATCACCCACTCGAGTAAAGGAAGTTGCGGTAGTTGCTCGATCGTCGGTGCTTCTCCCTGCAAGACACCCTGCAGTTCATCGACTAAATCAGCAGCAACTTGCGGATGCTGGGAGAGTAAAAATAAAGTCCAGGTTAATGCGTTAGAGCTAGTTTCATGACCCGCAGCAAAAATAACTCCTGCGTGACCTAGCAACTCATCCTCGCTAAGACTCATTCCTTGTTCTTCGTCTCTCGCTTGGATTAACATAGCAAGCACATCTCGCTCCTGAGATCCTGCCGATCGCTTATGAGCGATCACTTCACGCATTTTGTCATCTAAGTGAGCGATCTGATTGAGAAAGCGATGATAGGCAAGCCCTGGAATGTCGTAGGGCAGAAATACCATCTGGGGTGTTCCCATCATGCTGAGAATCGATTGCAGCAATTGACCAAGGTTACTTTCAGCGGCACCAATATCCTCACCAAAGAATGCCTTCGTCGCAATTCGTAGCGTTAATTGCCGCATCACCTGAGCCATGTCATAGTCTTTGCCAGCCTGTAATTCATCAAGCGCAGATTGAGTGATGGCAACGATATCGTCCCGGTAGCCTTCGATCTGTTGCCGATGAAAAGCAGGCATCATCAGTTGACGATGTTGACGATGCTGATTTTCATTCACCCCAAATAAGCCAACGACAAAATGCTTCAGCGGCTCTGTACGATCGGAGTCATCCTTGCGTCGATATAGCCGTCCAGATAAGGGATGTTTGTAATAAACGTCGTGCTGACTGGCGACCTGCTTCACGGCTTCTGGACCGTAAACAAATATAGTACCCGGACACTCTGGTAGAGGCGAATAGAGATTGGTACCACCACCATACTGGAGGGAAACGATCGAACCATAGGTCTGAAAAAGCTGACGAGTAAAGCCGATCGAGTCTTGGCTAAATCGCCAAAGGTTCATCAGCCGACCCAGTAGATTCGTAGGGGCTGGACCAGGGACGCTTAAAACAGTGCGATCGATGGTGTGCATGATGAGAGTCAGCCTCCAGCTATCGGTCAAGAGAAAGGGACGAGAATAGTTCAACTATACGAGAATAGGAAGGAGATGTTTCAGCAATCTGCGTCTGATGACCGATTTTACCTACATTCCGCCCTGGGTTCTGAGTAATGGCTTTGTCATGACTCTCTTTACTGCATTTCAAGGGGAGCGCATAGCGCAGCCAGACTTTGAACCAGAACCCCCTTATCAACCGCATATTTTTATGGGCGCTCAGGGGGTTCCCATTTTCGGATTAGTGGCGATTCCCAAACACGCTCGTAGCACGATCGTCGCCACCTACGGCATTACGGGTAGCCTGGAAGATCAGTGGCAGCTTAAAGTCCTAGCGCGTAAAGCGTTTGAGCAGGGATATGCGATCGTTCTGTTCGACTGGCGCGCCCACGGTAAGACCGCTACTTTATCTCCTACCCTGACTTCCGATGGGTTGTATGAGGGCGAAGACTTTGTTCGCATTGCGGCAGCAGCAAAAACACTTGGATGTCCGGCTCCCTTTTGGTTTACAGCTTACTCGCTGGGAGGACAACTCACCTTGTGGGCGATTAAGGCGGCTCAGACTGTTTCAGAGTGGGGCAAAGAGGTTGGCATTGGTGAGTCGGAGATTGGCGGTGGAGCAGTGATTTGTCCCACTTTAGAATCCCAGCGATCGCTGAACTATTTAGTTAAAAGTGCTTTAGGTCAACGCTTGGAACGCGCGATCGCTCGTCAGTTAAAAAGTCTCGCTTGGCAGATTCATCAACATCACCCAAATGCGATTAACCCCAAAGCAATCGAGCGTGTCAATAGTATCTGGTCTTTTGACCAGGAATTGGTGATTCAGCAATTAGGGTTTAGCTCTGTAGAGTCCTACTACCAGGCTACTAGTGCGTTGTATCAATTACCTCACTTACAGAAACCCACTCTGATTATCTATGCTGCCGATGATCCGATGTTTGATCCAACCTTAGCTCTGGAATTGCAAACCGTTTGTAGCGCAAATTCTCATATTGATTTGATTCTGACTGCTAAGGGTGGGCATGTCGGATACGTCAGTAACAAGATCTGCCAAAAGCAAATGCAGGATCGCGATCGCTGGTGGGCTTGGAATCGCGTTCTGCATTGGATCGCCTGCCAGGAGCCGACGCGCTAAAGGGCACGAAGCAAAATTCGTCTACGTAGTTGGGTTGGAATCGGTTGCCCAGCAAGAAGAGAACCTTTTGCTGCGTAATCAATTATTTGTGGCATTAACGCGATCGATGGCATGGGTTCATCCGTCGGGAATTCAAGATCCCCATACCCATGCAGATTACTTGTTCTACGAGGAAGTGCGCCGTGTTCTCTCCAGTGGAACAACACTTCAATTTACAGAACTACAAGCAAAGCCCACCTCATTCATGGGTGGGATGTAGCGCTTTGCGGCTTTAGCCGCATTCAGTCTTTTCCTTGAGCTTCAATATAGTTTTGAATTGTGGTACTCGAAACGTTGCCA
>JAESFQ010000340.1_pt1 | contig 16825 bp, 10 predicted proteins | sample 9269431 | NCBI WGS metagenome assembly JAESFQ01 (sample SAMN14502588, study PRJNA617103) | algae metagenome | isolation source: Plectolyngbya sp. WJT66-NPBG17 and co-occurring heterotrophs from well... | place: USA: Mojave Desert, Joshua Tree National Park, California | collected 2006-08-06
GTTCATCATGCGCTTCCTGCGCCTCTGAATAGTGGCTTTCTTGTCGCAGCCACGGTGAACGTAGCTCAGGGTTGTGGTAGTCGTCATCCTCTTCTTCGGAATAGTCGATAAGATCGGCATCTTGATTTGATGTATTGGTCTGGATCGGTGGGAGGTTGACTTGGGCAGGCTGATGAATGACTGTGACGCCTTCATCCTCCTGGTAGCTATAGTCGTCCTCAATCACATCCTCTTGGTCGACCATAAAATCGTCTTGCTCGCCAGGTACAGTGTGTGTATCTACCCCGTTGACCGAGACTGCATCATTCATAGACATCTCGTCATCCTGGATGTGAGAAGGTGGAGGGTCGAGATCCAACTCGATGTCGCCGTCGTCGAAGTCGATGCCGCCATCATCGGAATGCAGGTCCATGTCGTCGGCAGCCGAGAATTCAAAGCCTGGTACTGGGTGTGTTGCGGCAGCCATGATATGCAATCAAGGGTGCAGAGTAAGCGTTTGCGGGCGTTGGTGCGTCGGTCAAGACGCGTGAAATAAAGGAGCGTGGGAAGCGCGTCACAGCTGGGTGCGAGTCACTGGGTGGCGATGCAGCAAACCGTGGTTGGTAATCGGTGCACAGCGTCGAAGCAGGGCTAAGAGCGCATAGCGATGTGATTTTAGGCGGGGTTTACTGGAGTGGAAGCCTGTACGCGGTGAGGATGAGGAGGTGAGTGTGGAAATGGGACAAAGGAAGCACGGTGGTGTTCGCGCTAAGATGGAAAGTGCTGGGGTGGAAGCGGGCAAGTGGCAGATGCTCGGATAGTTGCACTTACACTTGACGACGATGGAGCTTGCGATTTTCGTATCTCACTGCTCGCGATGGCGCAATAACTGTTAGTCGTGGTAAAGTGAGAAAGGTAACCAAGCTGCAAGCTGCAAGTGTTGACAGAAGTCCAAGCGAGGGGAAGCTGCTTCAATGAGGAATTGACGCTAGGCAGACGCAAGCTGCACGTGACTCCAGGTGTCCACTCTGGAACCTCCAGGTGTTGCGACTGGTGCAGTCGGGCTTGAACAGAAACCTGGCCAGCTCGAGTCCTGGTTTGATACAGTTAACCGCGACTTGCTGTTTCTTACTCTTGACTTCACCTCCTCCATATCCGTATACACAAAAGGCGAATTGTGTTCCTGCGCAACTTCCTGTCGGATAATATTCCCCACTACATTCAACAACGCGGCCTCAAACCTGGGACATCCATTATAAACGAACTCACCACTCTCCAAAAGCGCCGACTACCCTAGCAACCTCCAGTAAAATCCAATCACGATGGTATGAGACTACACAAGAGACAATGGCTTGCGTCTCCTCCTACAACCCCAAGCTGACGAAGCCAGGTGGTGCTCGCAGCTTCAATATGCACAAGAGGCGGCAAGGCGGTCGTCTCCCGTCAATTCCGCGAGATGCAGCGCTCTCGCATTGAAGCCCTCCTCGCATCCTTCCCCAAGCTCGCCGATAGCGGAACCCAGCACACGACCTGCGAACAGGACAATGTGCGCTACGTATACCAACCCCTCGACGAACTCTACATGGTCCTGATCACCAACCTGCAATCCAACATTCTACAAGATATCAACTCGTTGCATCTCTTCGCTCAGGTTGTCTCTTCGATATGCAAGTCCCTCGACGAGCGCGAGATCCAGAAGAATGCCTTTGAGCTTCTGACAGCCTTTGACGAGATCGTCACGTTGGGATACAGGGAGAACTTGACCATGAGCCAGATCAAGACCTTCTTGGACATGGAATCACATGAGGAGCGCATCCAGGAGATCATCGCACGGAATAAGGAGCTCGAGGCGTCAGAAGAGCGAAAGCGCCGGGCCAAGCAGCTCGAGATGCAAAGGAAGGAGATGTCGAGATCCCAGCGAGCAGGTGGTGGCATGGGAGGCGGTATGGGCAGTGGCATGGGTGGTGGCATGGCGGGTCGCTCACCTTCGTATCCTGCTTTCACACCCAGCGTGCCTACGACCAACGTTACGGATACCTACGACAGCTACGAAGCCGAGAAGAAGAAGGCCACCAGTAAGCCCTTGGCTCTGGGCAAGAAGGGCATGCAGCTCGGCAAGAAGAACAAGACCAACAACATGTACGAGCAGGTCACTGGTGAGCAGGCGCCGGCAGAGGAGGAGCCCCTTGTCGCACCCAAGCCATCTGCTGCTGCTGCTGCCGCTGCCGTCACTCCAGCAAGCGCTCGTCAGTCGACTGCGACCGACCGCGAAGCCGTACACATCACTACCAACGAAACCATCTCCGCCCGACTAGACCGCGAGGGTCTTCTCAAGTCCTTTGAAGTCAAGGGCGAGATGCAACTCAAGATTACCGACCCGTCTCTCACACAAGTCAAGCTCGACCTAGCCACCGGCGACACTCGCGGCGCACAACTGATGACACATCCCAAGGTTGACAAGACAGTCTTCAGGAACGACAAGGTTATCCAACTGGCCGACACAAGCAAGGGTTTCCCTTCCAACATGGGCATTGGTGTCATGAAGTGGAAGCTAGCACCGCGACCTGACGATATCTCCGACCCGCCCATTACCTTCCGCGTATGGGTCGAGGACTCGGGCAATATGTACAACATCACTGTGGAGTACGAGCTCACTGGGGGCGATTCATTGAAGGATGTCACCGTCACTATCCCATTCCAAACCGACGAGCCCAACGTTTCGAGTTTTGACGCTGTATACGAAGTCAGTGGCGACAGTATTGAGTGGAACATTGGCGCAGTAGATGATGCGAACAGCTCTGGTAGCTTCGAGTTTGAAGCTCAGGCTGGCAGTGATTCCGAGTTCTTCCCCATGAACGTCCGGTTCAGCAAGGCCACGCCCTTCGTGGACGTCGATGTAAGTCGTCTCCGCCCCTGTTTCACAGTACCTCCGAAGCTAATGATTGTGACAGGTTTCGTCTGTAACTCTTCTATCCATGGGCCAGGAGATCAACTTCTCCAAAGACGTCAAGTCCATTGCCGAGAACTATACCATCTCATAGAAATAACCATCACACGTAGCAGGCACGGTAGATTTGGGCGTATCGAAGAGCTATTCCGAACACCTTGACGGTGTCTCTGACTCCTAGAGAAAATAGTCCAGTTAGACAATGTTGAATGAGAAGACCTACACTTATCGTTGCTCTTTATGTGATGTCTCTACTTGACGTCAATCCAGCGATCAACCCGTGAATGTATATCTATGTAACAGACAATCATCCTAAGTCATTCCATTCACACAACAAGAGACAATACAAGTGTCACATATCATTATTCATTCTCAACACCTTGCGATGCTACTATCTACTCTCTTCAAAAAACATCATTCCACACCTATCTATCAGTTCATTCATTCGTCCCCCGTCTCCACACCTCCTCCACCCGCGCAGCGCAAACTGCGACACACACAAAAAGTCGTATTTTGTATAAGTGTGCGTGGCGTGGTATATCGCGGATTCAAGTGCCCTCCCCCCTCCTGCTATAACGCTGCTGCTACTCAGTCGCTAGATAATCGCATCGGTGGTATCTGGAGAAAGCTAAAAGAGGAGCAGAGAAGAAGTTTGTAAAAAAAAAAAAAAAAAAAAAGACAAGCTGAATGCTGTACATGGAAAAAAGGTGCCTCGACGGCGGGGAGAGATCTGTTCGGCCGTGAAGAAGGGCAAGAAAGAAAAAGCCGGTTGGAGCGGAAATAGCATAACGCAAGAAAGTATGCGAAAGTAGATACCGCGAGAGCAGCGCAACAAAACGGAGGGTAATCGGGATAAGTATGCGTAACTCATATAACAGCGTCGCTCAAAAACGCAAAGTCCTCCATAAGCGCATGCACACCGCTCATCGAACTCTCCCTCTGCACACTGATAGTCTGCTCAAGACGCTCGGTCTGTCCTGTGGATTCCGCAATGCTGGTTTTGCTCGTCACGTCGTGCTCGGGCAGACTGTATTGGAAGCCGAGGCCAAAGCAGGCCGCCTGGCGCCGTGACGAGCGCCGCGACGACGCGTCGGAGTGGTGCGTTTCGACTTTGAAGAGGTCGGTGCCGAAGGCTGAGATGCGGAGTTCGTTGAGTTGGGGTGGGGTGGAGAGACGGTAGGGTGATTGGATGTCTTCTTCTTCTTCATCGTCGTTGTCGTCGGTGTCGTTGTCAATGGTTGTAATTTCCGGGACTGTGGACATGTGTTTTGAGGCCTTGGTGAGCTGGGGTGAGGCGTAGGAGTAGCGGATTAGGAGGCCTTGCGGGGTATCCATGTCGCTATCGTTGCTGGCGAGGGAGCTAAAAGTCGGGGATAGGATGACGTCGTCGTTGTCCGAGGTTGGGGAGCTGTACCCGATAGAGTCGTTGCTCCATGTGGAGAAGTGGCTGCGTGCTTTCTCTTGGAATGGCACGCTGAAGTGGTCGAGGCGTTCTTCATCTTCGTCCTCTTCAAACTCGTCTTCTGGCTCTGCCACTGGCAGTTCACTGATTGTCGATTCGCTGTATGCATAGAGTGGTGCGGGTATGAGGTAGCGAGGAAGTGCTGGGAGCTCCTTGTCTAGTGGTGGCTGTCGAAGGCTTGTCGTGGTGTGAATGCTGCCGTAACTTGATGTAGGCCGCCCCCTGGGCACCTGGGCACCAAGGAAGCTCGACGGCCGTGACAGCACAGGGGCAGATGGGGTGTCGTCTGCAACCACACGATCTTCGAGCTCGAATTCTTGCTGAAGCTTCGGAGACGAAAGCCAAGGCGCATTAGAGAATAGGTAATGTTGGGTTCGCCTTGTGTCGGTAGAGTTGGCACGAACGCGACTTTGCTCAACCTTGAACTCGCTCGTAATGACAGTTGAAGGAACGTGTGAGCGGCGTCGCCTGATAGGGCGCTCTTCAGCAGCAGATAGCTCTGCAGGTCCAAACAATGAGTCGTGGACGGGATCCACAGGATGCGAGGCCAGTGGGGAGAACTCCCGTCGGATGGTTGGTACTGCGCGGGGTGCTGTCGGGGCGGATATCTCCACTTCTCTAATGGACTCGATTGAGGGCCGGTACACCGACAACGGGATAAGGTTGAGCTCCTCTCCCCCACTGACAAGCACCGGTGCACTGATATCTAGCTCTCGCGTCTTTGATCCACTGCGATTTCTTGAAGCTAACCTTTTCGATGCCAACTTCTCCTTCAGAACCTTGAAGTCCGGGAAGATGGGAGTCGATGGCATATAAGGCGATGCTGATGCGCTTCGGGCATGGCGCACTACATGCGGAGACAGGAGGCCATCTGTGGGTGGATGCGTCGCCGATTTTGGGGTCCAAGGCGAAGGTAGAGGCATAGTGTATGAATCTACACTACTACCTGATCTCGAAGGTGGTGGGGGCCTTAGGCTTGCAGGTGGCACTGGTGTCAGATACCTGTCTTTCGGATCCCGTGTGAAAGCAGATGAGGTATCCGAGATGCTGCGGCTGTGCCCCTCGCGAGGCATGTCCAATACATTAAGGCGCTGTCCCGGTAAAAGAGGACAAAAGGTTGTTGATTGCTCCGAAGGATTGTGACATTCCTCATCTTCATCAACCTTGTACTGTACACCGTCAGTAAGTAAGTTCATCTCGCACGCCAGCTGACTTACGTAGTACCAATAAGTCCCACCCATCTTGAGAGGTCCGTCCCGCTTTGGTGCTTGATGGTCCAGATCTCCGTCGCAGATGATATCAGAAAAGGTAAAGCAGCCTTTCCATATATTTCGGCCCCCGCGTACGTCGAGTTCTAGTGGGTACGGCCGCGAAAAGTTGTCCCAAGATCCGAGTAAGACTACACAGCGAAGTGCAGCTGGGCAGTGACTTGATGCAAGAATAAGTTACTGCCTTGGGGTGAGTGGCACAGAGGGGGTAGACATACAAGAGAAAGGTGTGGAGCGTAGTGTTGTCCATGGCCATGATGTCGGGTTAACCTAAGCTGATAACAGCAAGGACAGACGGCGTGAAGCGCGTATACGTCTAAGCCCTGACCACGTCTGATGTGTGGCATACAATCGTGGGTATCAATTATAGAATTTCATGCAGGACGGTGAGTTGGATGTTTTAGCCTGCGCCCTCTGTATGGTCCCGTCGGAGAAAAGCCCAGCAAGTAGGTGAATGATTGGTGCGCACCAGCACGCGTTTGGGGAAATGCTGAAACTGGGCCTACTGCGCGTATGTATGATTATGGCGAGGCTGAACGGGGATGCTGCAATCTGAGGAATCAGATCAACGCGGAGAATTCCTGAAGCAAACAGAGGCTGGATGTTTTATGCAGCTCGTCACCGGCAGATGGTAAGATGTTGGAGTGTGGAGACGGAGCCTCAGTCGCGGTGGTTCAAGATTGGTCGGGTTGGCGCCTGTGGGATGATGTTGGAAGGTAGTGCGGAGGATGCAGCCTCAGCGCTTAACATCAATGTCCAAATCGCTGAAATGTCGTTTATGTGAAACACGGTATCAGGAGGGGGCCAAAAGCGAGTGAATGCTGTGTAACTGGGCGTATGAGAAGAAAAGAGACCAAGCAAAGGATGGGTCGCAAGTCAGAGATGTAGTTCGGTGCTAGTCGGGCAGGAACCAAGCGGAGGACAGCCACTGGCGCTGCCTTGCTGCGATAGGGAAAGAAAGAGTAATCGTGAGCGGAGACTCGGCAATGCAGCTGAAGAGTTGATCTCAAACACGCCTAATGCGAGGCGCATTATTGGGCTTATGTCATGGGCTCCCTTGGCCGCAAACGCAGGCCAAAGAGGAGCAATTCAGCTCCTTCATTTCCTCAGCCGTCCAGTCCATGGCTGCGAAGATTTGGTGTCAGCTGGGGGCCGTTGCAAAGTAAGCGACCGAACCACTAGTTGCTGTTCTCCTCACCTGTCCAGACTGGTAAGCCGGCATCATGCCGGGCTGCAGTCTTGTAGAGGAAGTCGATCTTGACATCGTGAGTTCAGGTTGTCGGCACCTTGTTCTCGGGAACAGGAAGCAGATCCCACGCTTTGCTCCAGCTACCCTGTCGTAAGCAGCCAACGGCATCCCAGACACGACTCAATCGAGCGCGCGGTTACGCTCGCGTCCGCCACAAGGCCGCTTGATTCGCGGGCCCCTGACACGATCGCCGGAGACAGATGAAGCGACCCACTCACAGCACTGATATCTTCCACGAGGAGACGACAGTTTCTGCGCTAAATCCCTTCGGCTTCTTTGGTGCATACTATGTACCATCGTTCTTATATGGCGCGTAAACAGTTGCTGACTGGTTTGTCGTTGCCAGGGAAGCTTCGGATGTTGTAGCCCGGAATCCTTCTTGCACTGCACAACGGGTATTTGGTATCTAGGTACTCAACACAGCACGGCAAACTACCTGCGATTGCGAAAGACTAAACCGGCACTTAGTGCGACCCACTGGGCACCGAACGGGTCTTCACTCCAACCAAGTTTTCGCTGAGAACGTCACAAATGCCAAACCAGCTCCTAGCGCCGGCTGCGGCACAGCTGCGCGGATAGATCATCGGCTGGCGATTGCTAGCATGCGAGCGAAAGTTGTTTTCCTTGCCGCATCATATTCACGTTTCAAGAGAACGTTAGGCAGTCCTAACGTCCTCTGCTTTTTACATCGAGGAGGCTGGCGGTTGAAAGTTGCACCGTGTCAAGGCTCTGTGCAGGGTACAGTTTGAGCAGGACCTAGCAACGTGCTACAACATTGATGACTAGCATTGCATGTAAGATCTATGACAGGCTCCCAAAACCTTGCGCTTACCAGCGCATGCATGCTGCATGGACAATCAATATTCAGGCCTTCCACAAGGGCTTCCAAACTACTGAAAACTAGTCTCCAGAATCTCTGGCTTGCGCTCTTCGAGATCTAGAATCATCTGCCCGAAAAGCCCATTCGCCCACGAGAACCACTGCCTTGTCCAGTCACTCTCGTTAAAGCTGTTGATACTTTCGTGAATCAAGCCCAAGCCATCTGTACTGCTCACAATCTGGGCCAGCTCATTCACAATCTCGCCCTCGTCGTCGCTAGTGAAAATGCGGACAATCGAAGCCATCGGCCAAGCCATGCCCGGGCCTTGATGCGGCCCGCCAATGGCGTTGATGACAGGTCCTCTCATAAAGTATGGGTTTGCGGAACTGAGCACGAGATCGCGCGTGTTCGCATACGTCTCCTCGTTGACTGGATATCTGAAGAACGGCGCAGAGAGGAGGCCTGGAATGTTGGCGTCGTCCATGATAACGCGTCCGCCAAAGCCATCAACCTCGAATGCATAGATCTTGCCATACGTTGGGTGGTCGACCGTTCCATGGGTCTCGATAGCGTCGCGGAGCGATTCCGAGAGCATCGACATTCTCTTTGCAAGCGCTGCAGAGTTCCCACTGTTGAGTTTGCCCATGATTTCCGCGGTTGGAGCAAGGTACGCGCTAAACATCATATTTGCTGGGATGTAGAACTGATAGATAGTGGCATCATCGCTTGGTCGGAAACCGCTCCGGATCAAACCAGTTCCATTGGCAACGGGATTGCCGATTCCGTCGTTTGCGAAAGTTTCCGTTGCTCGGGTGGTCGTTCGCTCCCACTTATACGGACTCTGCAGAACTGCTCCGTCCGGACCATAGGTAGGAAGCATCATGTCTTCGGCCACATCCAGTACCGCCTCGACAGCTTTAGTCCACTGGAACTTCCCAAAGAACTCAGCATCACCGGTTGCTTCGTAGTAATCGGCGGATATCTGCAAAAAGGCGGCAAGTGAGTCCAGCTCATATTTGCATTCGAACACACTGCTGTTGGAATACTCAGGGAAAACAATGTCCTCGTTTGCGGATTCGTTCTCTGCCGGAGGAATACCGCTTTCGGCAGGCGGCTGGAACGAGTTGCAATACGGCGCTGTAAGTAGGTATCGCGCCTGGAGGTTGATGACTCCCCGGTACAAGCTGGCGATCGAATTCGGATCGCTGCTGGCGTTCAAAAGCGGGAGGTAACTTTGCAACTGGTTTGACGAGTCTCGTAGCCACATCGCATTGATGTCCCCGGTGATGATGAATGTCAACTCTTCCTCTGTGTTGTTGGTAGCATATCCTTTCCATTTGATGGCGGTGTCGAGCGTGTTGGGATAGGCATTCTGAAAGAGGCGGTATAGGTCTGGATCTTTGATCACGCCTTCCATACGTGTGATAGTGTCTTCGAGGCCCTGCGACTTGAAAGTTCGACATTCCTCAGACGGTCGTTGATAGGCGAGTTGGTATTTGCCAGAGCTCAGAGGTTCATGAACCTCGCTCGCGTAGTCCACGTATTCTGGACATTGCGCGGAGATGAGCAGCGGTATGTTTGAGAGCGCGCTGAGAAACATGAGGCTGCGCATTTTGTTAGAGGCTACGAGGTCAATCTTGCGATGTCAAAAGGAGGTACCGAAGGGAAGAGGTGCAGTAAGGAGCGCTCTTGAATATATCTTCGGGGCTATGACGGCACACATGGATCGTCACGGTCACCGGCTGCCTTTGCTTCGTTCGCTGCTTGTTCCTCCGAGCGATGTACCCCGCTCATGGATTTCATGAGCAAACGCACTAGCTTGGCAGCGGATGTAACGTTCACTGAAGCTATTCGGTGGACCGTTGAGGACGAAAGCATGTCGACGTCATTTTTCTCTTGAGCCGGGCCGAACGGTCGACAGACTGGAAATTGGTACTCGAATGAGAAGGCAGTAAGCTTATTCAAGGATGAAAGTATAGAGTCTGTCAACCGAGTCAAGTGCGAGAAGTGCCGACAACTTGCGCTGTCATGACTGGGGTTGAGCATCAAGCATTGACGATCTGCGGGGTGGCTGGCACACCTCATTCAAGCACCAAGACCTGCAACAAACACGCGTAGCGTCACCAAACGTACCTGAGTCTGATCACATATAGCTGTGTGAAGGCGTATTTCTGTATGTCTTGGTAATGAGTAGCGACGTCCAGTGTCGTAAGCCATGAATGGGCTTTGTGACTACAGGCTATGATAGGTTAGCGCGCCGGCCCCATTGATCGAGAGAACGCTTTCTGTCACGAGGCCAGTTGAACCTCCCCGCTTCCCCATATTTCCTCTATCACGGTCACCGCCTGAGATCTCACGGTGACGCGAATGTCACCGAACTTAAGGTTGATATGTAGAGTGTCTGTGAGAATGAGCCAAGGTAAACTGTAGCGCATGCTCCATGCCTGCTTCAGCCTTCCAAAAACGACATGACAGTCTTACCAGAGCCAGAACCACCTCGAGTCACGATATTACGCTGACAACCTCAACCAGTACGAGCCGGAACGCGGAAACTGCCGGGTATGTAATGCTGTGCATAGTTTTAATTTCCCCAGCCCAGCTATGAAGATCTCGTCTCTGACCAGAACTCCTCACGAGCATTATTCTCTGCATAGACGTCTAACTTCGACTTTAATATTCCATCGCTAACACGCAAAATCACGTGTCTAAAGCATATGTATGACAAAATGCTCCACTCTGAACGTGGAGTGCTTGTCCGTTCCGGCCTGCAGTGCGTGCACCTGCAGAGCGGATCCTTGGGGGACGGGCGAATGCAGCTGTTAGCTAGTCGCTATTACAGGCACCAGAGACTTTCCAAAAGAGTAAACGCCACGGCTTCTAGACAAAATAAGGGCCCGATTCGGCTTGTACCTTGTAAACCCTATTGCCTGGCCGGCAAGAGTTACATGCGATTGGACCGAGACACGTGAATATCAATTGGCCGTTCGGAGGAACGGGAGTTAAGTCACCCGAATAGAGTTCTGTAATTCAATACTTCTCTCACGCTGACATCCGCGTTCCTGTCATTGTTCGAGCATTATCGTTGAGCGACATGGGTGCACATTGCATGTTTTGCGGTGTTGCCTGCTAAAGCCACAGGGGTATCATGGCTTGGTACGGCAGTTCACGAACATGGTAAAGACAACGGCATTCGGTATGGAGAGAAATGCTTGTGCTGAACTGCTTGAATTTCTGCATCAGTCGAGATGAGTTAGGAAGTCCTACAAAACCTCAAAAAGACCCTTAGGGAGACCTTACCCCGGAACCCGGCCCCAGAGCTATTGCTGTCTACGTCGAACCACTCCGCTTCCCTGGGTCCTGACAACTTCCCGACCTTTCGGTGAAGATCGGTCCCTGCCGATCAATACCTTAACATGCGGCTCTCCCTGATCGTGGAGAACGTCAGGTAGCATGGGTCTGACGAGTGAAGTCCGTCAGACCGGAAGTGATATTTGTATCGTTTTAGCACTTCAGATCACCCAACCAGAATCCCGACAGTATCTTGTAATGTCTGGCCTGATGTATGTGCAAGCGTTATCCCTCTCAGTTGTTGCATCGTGTCGCGGCGTTGATCGTGATAATCTGAGGGCCTTTGACCCTCTCACGTCGAATGCATCGCGGCTTTCCTCGATTGCCACCTCTGCATGATGGCGAAGTCGCTCAATCTTTCATCCGTAGGTGGTGTTGCTGCCGCCGCTAGTTCACGTCAGCTTGAGGAAGGTCTCGTAGGCCATGAGCATCATCTTACCTTGGGCTCAACGGTGCGTGATTTAGATTGGCATTCGAACCGAAGGCTTTTGGTATAGCCAGCTGCGGAAGCTTGCGCCAGCTTCGTTCCCGTACTTCTCTCATGTACGAATCTTGCTCTGGGCTTCGATGAAAACGGGTTGAATCGTCTTCAGGAGCTCCGCCATATGTCCGATAGACGGCAAAGCCGCAGCAGACGAGCGCACCCGCTCCAAGGATAACGAGAAATATAATCAAGGCTGGGGCGATGGAGAAGCCCATATTGCCGTCTCTTCTGTCCAGATACATTGTGGTTGCGGGAAGATGAAATGTATGTTGTGATACAGATGTTTGTGTGACAAGAGCGAGTGATAGAGGGTTGCAGTAGTGTTTGCTGCAGTGGAGCGCTTACGGTCAAGAATGGTAAGATAAAGGGTCAGCCCGAGGTGCAAACAGTCCGGAAGCTGCGGGAGGGACAAAAAAAGACCGATGGAATGGTTAAGGTTGTGCTGACGACGACAAAACGGTATGGTGTGATACGACAAAGTTCTATAGGCACCGAGTTGCGTGACCCTGGGCGACACTATTACTAACCTATATACCGTTACAGGTATCGATTCGGGAACCACAAGGTCTGTCGGATCGTGCATACGATGCGTACCAAAAACCAATCGGTTGCTAGGAGAATACGACCCTTTCACTATGCTATTGGCTGTCTTGCCGTTTCACGTGCTCGCGCAGACAAGAAAAGGCCTCCACAAACTGCGTTACCCCACCCATCGACCACGTCCAAGACCTTGTTGGCACACAGAAACGCGTAACAGCTCAGCTGGTCCACTGCGTAGACACGCGTGGAAGTCCTTGTCCCCGGACAACCCGGAGGGGCTATGTTAGCTAGAGGCTTCGATGCTACACTTGGCCCGACTCTTGGAGTCTCCGACTTCCTTAGCCACATATACTGCGATATGTTCTCCTTTCCCGTTCAACTTGGCGCAATCTTGATGCGTGTATTTCTGTATTTTTGATGCTGTGAAAGTCGACGTTCGCTGGGAACCCTTCGAAGGGTGGTGTTGCTGCGGTCTTACTCAGCCTGGGATGACGCGTCATCAGCACCGTCAAGGCTTTCCGAGGTTCCAAGGTTGCCGAGCGTCGATTCCCCACCTCCTGAGGACAACAACGAGGACTTCGAACTCTTATATGAAGATGCGACACCCGATGACGCATATTTTGTTCCTGAATGATGCGCATCGTTCGCCGATCGTCAAGTCTAGAGAGCGACGAATTTAGCGTATCGTCTCAGCATCCCTGGCTGCGGCGATCCTCCTGAGTCTGAATTCCGAACTCTTCACATGTCTCTCCTCTTTCGCACGAATTTACATTCTTCAGCAGCGACGCATGATGTCATGCAGTTCGGTGAGAACATGCGCGATCTTCCCGAGTGCGATGCTTCCAAGGTCCCCAAGTCCGCCAGTCACGTGTGTGATATCTCTCCTGCCTAGCCCTGTCACAGGAAGGGAATGTCAATGAGGCCTCTCGTCAGAAAGAAAAATGGACGCTACCTTATGTCTGGCTGATTCCTGGCTTTTTCTTTATGACCTGAAGTATCTCAAGCGACAAGATTCTGGAGCTGGACGTGCCTCTAGACAATTCCACAAACAGTTTCTGCAAGATCGCAGGTCAGGAAGTCCGCAAAGCCACTCTTCGAACTGACATTGAGAAGCGAGAAAGTTGGGCAATCCAGAGTGTAGCAATTCGACGCTGCATCGCAGCGAGAAAGTGTGTTTTTACAAGACTCACACTTTGTATTCGCCAAGACGTTTCAGAGCTGCACGCATTGCTAGCCCTGCGGAAGAGTTGCACTGCTACGAGGTTTTTGAAGTTCGGGTCTGCGGTCCGCGTTCAATCTGTTTTGATTAACCGCCTTAGGGTTTTAACGCCACCGGATATAATCAACTCGGATGCGGCAACACATGCAGCCATGCTGCGAATGAGTTCACAACCCCATGGGATCACCGTTACACTGCATCTCGGTAGCTGTAGGGCTCAGATGACTGCCGTAGACCGGTGCCGGTTTGGTCAGCTGCTGGGTTGCCCGATGTCAGGTATAGTAATGCAACAACAGGTTGTTGAGCCTGCAGCTTGCTACAACTCGACGACAGCACCCTTCATGTTCAGACCCGCCAATGCACCGAGAGGCCCACATCGTGCAGAGTCTGAGTATACAGAGTACCACAGCATGGTGGCTGAAACTGCGCGTGGTTGGTGACTACCTGAAGGGCGGTAGTGGCCGCAGCCGAGGATAGATTACCATGGCCAGCTCTAGGACAACACTGCGTCTGATATATTAGACTAGACGTCATTTGAAACCTTTGTAGCCTATCGCGTTGCTTTAACGCCATCACCAGACTGAGAAGACGTCTGGGCTCCCAATGATCCAAGAGCATGGCAGCAAGGACGCGTTTCCACGAGCGGATGGCGTGCAACTCAGAAACCAGGTCGACTCGTGCATGGATATGAAAATTTGATTGCAAGCCTTCGCGAGTACCTGGTGGTGGGAAAGCGTGGGCGCCTGGAAGAGGCCACTAGAAGATGGAAAGAGTATATGAAGGGACGATGAATCCGGGTTCAATATCACTCTCGACAGGAACTTCATCACTGCACAGCTTCAACAATCGCTTCTCACAGGTCACTCACTTTGCAAACCATCGATATGCTCTCTCTTCTCTTCCTTCTTGCGCCCCTTGTGGCAGCCCACGGCCACGTTGACAAGGTCATCGCCGATGGCAAAGAGTATCAGGGGTGGAACTCAGCTCTGAAATACCAAAACCCCATTCCCGCCACCGTAGGCTGGCAAGCGGACAACCTTGACAACGGCTTCGTCTCCCCCGACGCCTTTGGCACCGCCGCCATTGTATGCCACAAGCAAGGCAAGAGCAATGGCGCCTACGTTACCGTCAGGCCCGGCAGCAAGGTCACCTTCAAGTGGGACACCTGGCCGGCTAGCCACGTTGGCCCCATCCAGGAGTACATCGCGCCATGCAACGGCGACTGCGGTGCCGTCAGCCCCACAAGCCTGCAGTGGACCAAGATCCAGTCCTCGGCCTGGAAGTCAGGAAGCAACCCAGGAGCTTGGGCTACTGACGACCTCATCAAGAACAACTTCTCCTGGAGTCTTACTATCCCCAACCTCGCCCCTGGCAACTACGTCATCCGCCACGAGATCATCGCTCTGCATGCTGCAGGACAGGCCAACGGCGCGCAGTCGTACCCTCAGTGCGTCAACTTCAAGGTTGAGGGCTCTGGAACCGTAAGGCCGAGCGGCGGTGTTCCGGCTACTAGCTTCTACAAGGTAAGATCCCGGTCATATTATGCATTATAAAACATGTGCTAACGAGATGGTATAGGCTTCCGATGCTGGCATTCAGTTCAACGTCTTCAGAACGTTCACCAGCTACCCTGTTCCTGGACCTGCGCTCAACAGGCTCTCCAAGCGCCATGCTAAGGACCTTGAGTACTAGATCCAGACCTAAATTGTGAGACTAGAGATGTATTGAGGGCATAAGGATGGACTTGACTATTCATTGTTACATACTTCGTTCCTTTGGTCGCTCGTTACGGCTTGTCAGATAGTGTATATAGAGCATTGGTGGAGTGTATATAGCATCTTAGAATCACATTGCGTTGCTAGTTAAGTTTTTGATGCAGCTTGAAGGTACCCAATGAGTGTCCGTCACACGTGTGAAGACATAATAACATAGTGTGGTGATGTTCGATCGAGTATATAATCGTAAAACATGTGAGGCAGTAGCTGCTAAGCAATAATCAGATAGGTGCGAAACATTTGTACAGCCGCTTTTCACCCTTGTTACAACCAATCATCTGCAAACCCTTGTCTATTCACTTCACGACCCAAACGTACTCAACGCTAGCAGACATGCTCGGCATCGTAGAGCCCGACCCTCGGGGCATCCCCACAAACCAAACAGTGCCGCGCTCCTTTTCGTGTAGCACTGCGGACATGCATTATCTTGATATGCCATGTGTTCCCATTCCAAATCGATAATCTCATCTTTTAGTCGGTGCTCGTTCCCTGGGCCGCCCACTTCGTCGAGTCTCTGGTTATGTCTCCGCCGAGCCTGCTCTCGTGCCATATGTTTCCTGAGTCCTGACGATGGTTCGTCTTCATGCTTAGGGCGCTTCTCACTAGACGGAGCTAGAACGTCATCGTCGTCGTTGGGAAGTGGTCGCTTATGTGGCTTCGAGCTATGCTGCTGTTGCTGGCGGAGTCGCTCTTCCGCAGCCCTGGCCTGCCGTTCTTGAGCTGTAGCAATGACTTCGCGTTCACGTTTTTCTGCAGCACGCTGTTTAGCTTTGCGTCGCTCGGTCTCTTGATGCTCACTCTGAGTTTCCTCGGGGAGTTCATCCTGTTCTTTTGTCTGCGATTGCTGTTCTTTTTCGTTCTGCTGACGCAGTCGCTCCTTGGCGGCGTGTTGTTTTTGCTCCTCTTCAAGACGCTCTTGCACACGGCGTACTTCTTCCTCTCGTCGCTGCATTTCCTCGTGCCTTTTCGCTTCTTCTTCTTCTTCTTCTTCTTCTTCTTCACGACGTCTTTCCTCCGCCTTGATTCGCTCAGAACGTCGTCTCGTCACTTCATCAGCCTTTCTCTTTGTCTCTCGCTGTTCTGCATCCCATTTTGCTAATCTCATTCGATAGACGTTCCAATCCGTTTTTAGTATTGAGTATTTTTTGTCATATCTCCGTTTTTCGGCTTTGTTCTTAAGTATGTCCCAAGCAATTCCGATCTAATCGTTCAGTGTCAGTTTTGCAAGTTTCAGTCGTCAAAGTGTCAGTACTTACATTCTGGAAAAGTTCTGTGCTGGGTTGTGCGCCTGCAAGCTTACTATCCGGGTGGTAGACAAGTCGGCATCTCCTATATGCCTTCTCAATATCCGAAGAGGACGCTTGCTCATTGAGGCCGAGGACTTCGTAACAGTCCAAAAGATCGGGAGGCTTTGGAGGTCCTTTCATTATGTAGTGAGTATTAGTTGCGTAGATATGATGTAGAATTAGATGAAATGTTGGAGAAAGTTATCTCGTGTGTGATGGAGAAAAGATGGAGGAAGACAGCAAGCTAAGTCTTATATATGTGGCAAGTGTCTGTCTTGCTAGGCGGTGAAGTAATTGTGCTTTAGAGAGTAAGAGAGGTAAATGCATAACGTATAGTAACAGGCGGTAAGATAGGTTTAGGAAAACACTTACGGTGAGAGAAAAACACACTTAAGGTAAGAGAAAAACACGGCTTAAACTAGTTGCTCATTAAAAGGTACAGGGTTAT
>JAESFQ010000341.1_pt1 | contig 16818 bp, 16 predicted proteins | sample 9269431 | NCBI WGS metagenome assembly JAESFQ01 (sample SAMN14502588, study PRJNA617103) | algae metagenome | isolation source: Plectolyngbya sp. WJT66-NPBG17 and co-occurring heterotrophs from well... | place: USA: Mojave Desert, Joshua Tree National Park, California | collected 2006-08-06
CCCGCATCTGGTCTGTCGCCGATGTTAGCAGAAACCCCAACATCAAAGAAGGGAAAATGCAACTTACATGCAGTTGTCAGGCTCGTTGAATCCCATGAGCCAAGTCACTCCACCGCCCCGCTTGAAGTTCTCCCTCGCTATGGCTTCTGCATTATCTTTCCACCGCCCAGTATGGTCGTCGCGTAGCGAATGCAGCATAGGCACGAAGCGGAACCATGCGTTGGACGGCGGACTGGAAGAGTCCCAGTTGAAGCGCCAGGTCACATGGGTGTCGTTGGAGTCGAAGAGCTTAGTCAGCACGACGTCGTTGTAAGCTAAGCCGCGGCGCTCGTGGGCGGGAACTTGCTTGAGAGGGTCGTGTCCGGTGCTGGAGCCGGCGGGTTCGACGAGCGTGGTGTCGTCGGGGAAAGGGTTGGCGGCGGCGAAGATGGAAAGGAGGCACAGTGATAGGAAGGCTAGGAACTTCATGGTGGGCTGAGCAGTGGGTTAAGGTGCTAGGTGTAGAGAGGGTGGAGTAGTGTCGATAGCGGGCGATAATAAATAAATGTGGGAGGTTGATCTCGAGGTAGTGACTGAGTGGAGCTTGTCAAGGGGTTGGCTACGGATAGGTAAATGAGATAAGATTGTGAATAAATGAAGGAGTGGTCGCCTGGAGTATAGTAGGTACGAGACTAGCGCCGTATAGATCAAGGTAAAGGTAAAGGTAAAGGTAAAGGTAAAGGCAGAGGTGTGCGTTCTAATAAGCGCTTGGATCAGGCCTTGGGTTTTTATTCGATTGAGTACTCGGAGTGACTGCTTAGAAATGAGCAAGTCCCACTGGGAAAACGGCTAGCGGGGTGTGTACAATCAGCAGGCTACCAGAGGTGATAGCATGGAGCGGTGAGATTCAAGGCATGTAGACTAAGCCTGTAGATGATCTGTTTGTTGGAGATTGCGAATTGATCATGTCGAATGTGGTATGACAAACAGCATTCTCACACTTGCTTCATTGGCTGCTACGCAGGCGGTTTCAAATGAAATTGTTCGTGGTAGGCAGGGAGAGACGTAGTTGACCAATTGCGCTCGAAGAGTTCCATAATGGTATACACACGAAGTACCTGATACATGGCTCTTGTGCGGTTTCTACAACTTGCCGCCGGTGAGCTCTTCGGCCACTTTCTTGACGCGCTCTTTAGCGAGGCCAACGCCTTCGCCGCCCTTGAGCTTCTTGAGCATATCGCCAACACCCTCTGGTAGCGGACCATGCCAAGGGCTAAGACCCTCATTGCCGTCCGTCCAAGGACCCATGACACCCCTGTGGTCCCAGCCCACCGGCTGCTCTTCGGTACCGAAGACCTTCTCTATCGCCTCGTCTAGTTGTTGTTCGTCTACGATGAACTTTCGCGCGTTCGTGTATAGGTCATGAAGGCGGGAAGCGCGAACTTGTTGTACCCTGGCGACGCGGCGCTGGTATGCTCGGCTGCGGGCTTTGGTGATGTCGGGCCGTGGAGGTAGGTTGTCTGTGAGGAAGTCACGGATGCCTTTGGCGACCGAGGTCTCTGTCAATATGTCGACTTCGCGCCGTGGAGCCGCGGCCTTTTCCCGCCTTTGTGCACCAATGGCTTGGATCTTGGCCATGTACTGCGCTTCTGATGTGACTTTCCGCTCATGTAGCTCCTTGACACCCTCCTTGAGGTTCTCCCGCCTCTTTTCCGCTAATCTCTGCTTGTATAACCGGTAGTCGGCATCCCGGCTGTATGGGCCTGGGACCTTGATTTCCTTGGGCGTCCGCGTGCTCCTGCTGAGGAAGACGTCCGACTCCTTCGGGTGCTTGTTCCTGGTCTTGAAAATATCTCGTGGAATGGGGAGATGGCCCTTTACGGCTGGCTTGGCTGGGTACGTGGGCTGCAGCGGCTTCGGCACCTCGATGTAGTTTGGCGACTGCGGACCGAGGGCGAGAGAAGACTGTGTCGAGGAGAAGGCGCGGACACAGAGGCTGCTGCTGCTCCAGCCATGGGCGCGTGTGACGGGTATCCTGGGCGGCATGGCGACGGTGAATTGGCCTCGTGCACAGCGATGCGGCGTTGCGGAGGTGTCGTCGCGCCAGCATCGAAATTGTCGACGCCAAGCCCCTTGGCCCCACGCAGCCTAGCGCCCGCCTCTCAAAAAAAGTTGCCCGTAGGCTCGTCAATTCTGCTCTTCACTCTTCCCCAAACCCGACAACAACCCCGGAAGCAGTCGCCATGGGTGTCCAGAAGAAAGAGCACAATCGCAAGGAGCGCGAGGGGAAGACGGGCGATGGCATGGGAAATGTCAAGACCAAGGGCCAGAACTTCTACCGGTATGTTGCGTCTTGCAAGCTCTTTGCGCCCGCGTCTCTCTTGTACTGACAGCTTCTTAGTGACGCAAAGAAGGTCAAGCTTCTCAAGCGCCTCACCGATGGCAAGGCTCAGCGTAATGCTAAGGGGGATGTCACCAAGGCCGCTGTCTACCAGAACCGCGACAAGCCCGTCGCCCGCGTGGAGCCCAACAGGAAGTGGTTCAACAACACGCGAGTGATATCGCAAGATGCTCTGGACAGCTTCCGCTCGGCCGTGCAGGCGCAAGCGTCGGATCCTACTACGTTCCTGATGAAGCGCAACAAGCTCCCCATGAGCTTGATCGAGACACCAGGACAGATTCCAGGCCTGAAGCAGCACGCTGCCAAAATCGCCGTCGGCAGTCAGCCCTTTTCAGAGACGTTCGGCCCCAAAGCCCAGCGCAAGCGACCGAAGCTCGACTTCAGCTCCATTGAGGATCTCGCTGGTCGAACAGGAAGCATGCACGAGACATACGTCGAGCGACTTGAACAGGCCAAGCTCTTGTCGGGCACGTCTGGCGAAGAGGCGAGCGAGACCTTTGCCGACAACCCCAACGGCGAGCTGACATCGGCACGCGAATTCATCTTCATGAAGGGCACATCGAAGCGTATTTGGAACGAACTGTACAAGGCAAGGAGTAACGACATGCTTTCAACAAACTGTGCTAACTATCTATCCAGGTCATTGACTCGTCCGATGTCATCCTGCACGTCCTAGATGCCCGCGACCCTGATGGGACTCGTTGCCGCTCCGTCGAAAAATACATCCGGACCGAGGCACCTCACAAGCATCTGGTTTTCGTGCTCAACAAGGTTGACCTTGTTCCTTCCAAGGTAGCTGTAAGTTCACCTCTCCCACACCCCATATTCCTGCATTTTCGATACACCCTCCTTAAGTCAAGGACCTTTTCCTATTCCATGAATACGGTTCTGTTACAAGTTGGGAAGAGCAAAAGTGGCTCGCTGGCCCAAGATCGTCTTGATCGCGGGTCGATTGGTAACCGTCTTGGTTGTCAATCAATAGAGTCACGCGTGATTTGTTTGAGTTGAGGACCGTCTCTGCATCAGCAGCCTTATGGCGGTACTCTTAGTAATATTTCGCACATTCCGCTCTTGATGCACTACATCTTGTCGAGTTGATGACACGTACTGACGCTTGACAGGCTGCATGGGTACGTCACCTCAGTAAGGAGTTCCCAACTCTTGCCTTCCACGCCTCCATCAACAACAGCTTTGGTAAAGGTTCTTTGATCGCCCTTCTCCGACAGTTCAGCTCCCTCCACAGCGATCGCAAGCAGGTCTCCGTGGGTATGGTTGGCTACCCAAACACTGGTAAATCGTCCATCATCAACACTCTGCGGAAGAAGAAGGTTTGCGTTGTCGCGCCCATTGCTGGTGAAACGAAGGTGTGGCAGTACATTACTTTGATGAAGCGAATCTACATGATCGATTGTCCTGGTATTGTACCGCCGAACCAGAGCGATACCGACCAGGATCTGCTGCTTCGTGGTAGTGTACGTGTGGAGAACGTCGAGTACCCAGCACAATACATTGAAGAAGTTCTGAAACGGGTGCAACCACGACATCTCCAGCGAACGTACGATATCAAGGAGAAGGACTACAACAATGATGCTGTTGCCTTCTTGGAGGTGATTTGCCGTAAGAGCGGTCGTCTGCTGAAAGGTGGTGAAGCCGACATTGATGGCGCTGCGAAGATGGTCTTGAACGACTGGATAAGAGGAAAGCTTCCATGGTTCACTCCACCGCCGTACAAGGAAGGCGGTGACGAGACTGGGCCGATCAACGAGAAGCGCGAAGGCAAGCTTGGTGAGATGAGCAAGAAGCGGAAACGCAACACTGGAAGCGAAGCGGCTGGTAGCGTCGCGGCAAAGACAGATGCTAGCGGCGCAACTCAAGACGAGACGGACGATGATGATGACTTTAGCGGTTTCAGCGACGAGGATGGCCTGGGAATGGATGAGGAGGAGGATGAAGACGATGATGACGATGAGGCGTCCGACGACGACGAAGAAGGCGGCACACTACTTGAAACAGCCGACGACGATGAAGTCAGCGAAGACGACGAGCAAGTGGAGAAAGAGCTCGCCGCAATAACACAGGCGCTTTCCAAAGCGAAGAAGCGGCAAAAGATCACATGAGATCACAAAGATAGTTATGATTCAAATGATACCCCGATATTACGATGTCTCTCAACGATTGGTCTTTTCTCTCTTTTCTCTCTTCCTCCCCCTCTCGCGTAGACCAATTACTGGGGTGTTCGATTTTCTGCACCGAAGTTGCTCAAGTTCCCAAGCACTTGTGAAACCTCTAGACTTGGCATTCACGCATCGAGATTCAAACCATGAGCCATACTTGTTCTGCTGTAGTTTCGATTTCGTTCATTTCATCCTTGCTACATTGGTTTCTGCCCGTACGTTACATGGAACTGAACATATGTATGCACCGCAGGGTCCCTAACCTCCCTCTTTGCCAACTCGAGAATAATCTGCAGCGTCTCGGCCCTCCCGCCCAAAACCTGTGTATAGCCTCTCAACATGTACGCTTCGAAGCCGCCTTCCAAAATCATGATTTGTTCCAGTTTCCCAATAGTGCGCAATCTTTTACTTCTCGGCCACGTGCCCATTGGCAGTTTATACACTTCATCTTGCACATTTGTGAAACCTGCTGTTTTCATCTGTTCGCCCCAGGACCGCGGCGCATCAAGCGGCGCGCCCATTTTCTCTGCGATCTCAAAATACAGACGCGCGGATTCTAGATAGCCACTATTGGCCGGGATGGTGTTGTCATCGGAGAGGGCGCCAGGGATAGTGCTAGCAAGTTGGATCCAACCGCCTGGTTTGAGATGCGTGTATGCTTGACGGATTAAACGGGGCCAGTCGCGCACAGCAGTCATGAGATCACGGCCGTGGATAAAGTCAAAATGATTCGGCCGGTACGCCCAATCTTCCTCTACGTCGTCTATTTCAAATACGCAGTTTGGCGGCACAAAGGCAGGTTATGTGGCAGCGATGTCAACGCCGATTATCTCGGCATTTGGGTACTTGTCCGCCATGTCCATGGCCCAGATGCCCGTCCCAGTTCCTAGGTCCAAGACGCGGGAACCTCCGTTGGCGAGGGTCTCTTCTGGGATGGGAGCGGCGAAAAGGCGATCTCGCAGTAACAGGGTATATTTGTGATGCTGGAGGTCATTGCGATCTAATTCTTTCTCATCTATCGGCATCCCGTAGTCGTGTTTGCCGAAGGAAGGGTAGAGGCGGCCTTCAATTTCCACGCCGCGGCGTACTTATGAGAGGATTGACGAAAGGAAGGAGGATGTGTCCGAATCAGCGTAGCTGTTTGCGATTGTCAACCAGTTTTTTGTTTTTCTTTTTGGGACTTTCCATGATGCGGAGAAAGAGGCTCACCCTTCATCGGTGGATGCTTCGCTTGTGTCATCCTGGGCTTCAAGAGCATGGTGCACAGTGTTGTCTTGGTCGAATTCGGAAGATGAACCGGCGTCGATACCCGAATCGATGGCTGCGGAAGGGTGCGCAACATGCGGCGGTGGTGGTGGGTTTTGCGCTCCTAGATCTTGTTGCTCATGGGCCATATTTTCGATCAACCCTAATCGCGGAACTGGGTAATCCTTTCTTCATACACTGGGGCCCAAAGTTGGAATCGTCAATTGCAAGGGTTTGGGGATCTGCATCTCGGCCGTCATATGCACATGCAAGCCCACTCGCTTCCTTTCGGCTGTGGCTCACAGTTCGGCAAAGGGTTCGTCCGATGAGGGGCAACCAGAAGCAGAGAACCCGACAGCTCGCTACAGCAATCAGGATCCAAGGCGCGTGTTCCTCGTCTCCCAATCAATCATCGCGATTCTTGTTCCCCTCAAACTCTATCAATGGCCGGCGCCGATGCAACAACTCCGAGCAAGGCTGCTCTTTCCCTCCTCGACAACATCGCGCAACTCAGCCATGGCTTCAAGAATGGGACCATTGGCGCCAGAGAAGGCTTGCTGGATGCGTGCAGAAGCCTCATCGCGGAAGTCAGCCATCCATCTGAGAATATGCTGCAATTGCTCTGGGCGCAACCCGCGCATCTGAGCACGCTTTGGATGGCCGTCGAAGTCAAGCTGTTCCAAGCCATGAAAGACACGCCAGAATCAGGCGCCACCGTCCAGGAACTCGCAAAGAATTGTGACAAGAACGTTGACCCGGTCATCGTAGGTCGCATGCTCCGTCATCTCGCTGCCATGGGCACAGTGCGCGAAACGGGGCCAGACACTTTCGCAAACACACCCACTTCCTCTGCGTTCGCCGAGCAATCGTATCAAGACTCCATTCTTTACATTGCAGAAGACTTCCAGCCAGTGCATCATTCTATGAAATCGTATTTCGAGCAGCGGAATTGGCAATGTCCGGATTCTGGTCTCGATGCGCCGTTTCAGCACAACTACAATTGCAAGGGCAGCCATTACTTTGAGTACTTTCAGCAGAATCCGGAGATGGGGAGGCGCTTTGCTAGTATGATGGATTCTTGGAGTAAAGGGCGGCCGCGATGGTTTGCGAAGGATTACTATCCTGTTGAAGATCGCTTGATCAGTGGCGCGGACAAGGATGTACCGTTCCTCGTTGACGTTGGTGGTGGCTCTGGACATGATATTGAGGGTCTACGGGAGGCCTTCGAGGACCAGCTACCGGGTACGTTGGTGCTACAAGATAGGCCGGAGATTGTTGAGCTTGCGAAACTCGGCCCTGGCGCCGAGGCCATGGCACATGATTTCATGACTGAGCAGCCTGTCAAAGGTGCGCGGGCGTATTATCTGCATTCCATTATCCAAGACTGGAATGACCAGGTCAACACGGAGATTCTGAAGGCGATTGTGCCAGCTATGAAGAAGGGATACTCCAAGGTTCTTGTAAATGACTTCGTTGTCCCAAATCAGGGTGCGCACTGGGCGCAGAGTAAGTCACTTGATCCTGCGATGCGAATGGCTGCTGATATATGATAGCATGTCTTGACTGGGAGCTCATGGCCAGTCTTGGTGCGCGACACCGAACGGAAGAGGAGCACCGGAAGATGTACGAAGGTGCAGGGCTGACTATGACGGGTATCTGGCGGCATCCGCATAGTCTCGATTCTCTCATTGAGCTTGAGCTGGCATGAGTACATGTCGAAACCGCAGCAGTTGCGCCTAATTATGTATAGAACACAGTTTGAGACTAGAGGTCATCTCGAATGAGAAGTATCGCATATGGAAGAATCAGGAAACGTGTGTGTGTGGTTTTCGCGATTGTCGTTCTCCACGCCTCTCGAAAGACTCGGAGTCATTATACCAAAAGGCAATTACCCTAAGCAGGAAGTTTAGGTAATGTTTTTTTTCTGCGTGCGTACTGTGTGCTCAAGGTGAAACTAGCACGATGTAGTGGCCCAATATCTACAGCTCTGCTTTTGCATGCATTTGTGAACTTTCTTTAGCCTTGTAACAGTGCCCTGAAATCCAAACGCGGTATGTCGTAAACCATGGAAAGTGTCCTCTTTTCCGTGATTGTCAACCACCAGCAAACCATACTGTAGCTTCTGCTTTGCAATGTGCTTATCGACGGGGTCGGGTCCTAGGATATGGCCTCGCGCCCAGTCATCGAGATCTTTGTTGCGTGTTGTTCGAACGAGGTCAGACAACGTGTTTATGTGGCTGACACCGTTAGACCGAAGAGCATGAATTCTTGCGAGCAGAATAATGATTGTTACAAGAACGACCGTTGCGTAATAGAGGAGCAGTGAGCGCGAATTGTACGAGTAGAGGGCTTCGACGATCGGAAAGAAGGATGGCCATACTCCGAGTCTCTGCCATTCTCATCGTAAGGCCATCTTTACCGAAAACCACGATCTTCTCGACGATGCGGTGACCCAGCTCTGTCCGGTGGTCACGAAGCATTCGCATCGTGCTCGCCCCGTTAGGAGTTCCCAAAATGGCGTAAAAGCCGTTGTCGTGGCGGTTGTAACTCGACCTGGTTATGGTCTTCGATTCTTGAAAACGACGAATGCTTCGAAGCTTGCCATACAGCAATTTGCGATACTTCATCGATGATTGTCAGACGGACAATTGCACACAGATGTGAAGCCAGCTTTCCAGCTCCCAATGCCGTGCTCTTCCAACATTGCCAGAGCACCTCCGATGGCCAAATCATCTTGTCCCCAGAGTGATCATCCCTGGGTTTGTAATTCTCGTTACAGACAATGAGTCCATGGACTGGGTCGAACCAGTTATTATAAGCGGCATCAGAGTAATTTGGTTTACCCGCAGAGCGAACTTCGACATATGTCGAATTCCTAATCAAAATGCCGCAAGATAGCAGCATTGTTCTGAGAGAGTTCTCGGCGTTGGAGCGTAACCTCCCTGACTTGATCTCGTAACCACACGATGCGAGCGAGGCGGGCAAAGGTGGCTGCGCTTCGAAACTTGCTAGCTCTTCGCATAGCCGCCTTCCGTTCGTAATCGCGGATTCGTAAACTTCGAGAGGGCTTTGTGAAGACATCTTTGCGAGCGTTATGGTGCAGTCTACAGTTGAGAAAGCCTAGAAGGTGATTGTAAACAAAACATCTTTCTTACACGAGGTAGGAACTATCTCGAGAAGCTCTTACTTCATGAATCATACATGTAGCTTCTTTCCTCTCTCCCCTTCTCCTTCCTTCCGCTCTCCCCCGCCCAAACACCAAAGTAACGAAATCATCAAAAGGTGGAACAAGAATTTTGGCTACCCCCCAGATAGATGCGGTAGATATTCTTACAGCTTAAAACACACCAGCTCTTCCGCCACTGCCAATGAACCAATTTCAAGCTTTGCACTCAGCGTGTGCCTCGATCCCACGTGGAAGCATTAACCAAGAACGCGTGTGAGTTCAGGGTTTCCACCTCTGGCTGAAGGGCACGTGTTCTAGTTCGCAGTTTGAATCTTGTCCGGAAAGGTGTGCGTGAACGCGTACGGCAGCATATTTCGTATCCTCCAACTTTTTAAACCCAATTTTCATTGCCTCTGCTCGCAATGTTTGAGCCCATATGTTTGAATCATACTTGAGGTCGCGTTGTATCCGAGGGGTATTTGATGACGGCAGAGGCTCGTGTCTAAAGTTCGACCGCCTGTTTCCTTTCGCTCGTCGATCCTACCTTCCAACTCGGTAACAAAATTGACAGCGATATCCAGGGGCACTCGCAGGATATCAAGTCCAGTGGCATCGGCTCTTTCGATGGGCAGAGCGAATGGTTTGAGACGATCCAGAGTAACATGGATACCGGTGCTGGTTCGATCTGTTCCGGTAAGAATGACCAGCACAGTCTGCGTCCTCGCCACTTCGCGAAGACTGACGAAGCCATCTGATCCGCGTTCAGCTCTTGCGTCACATCGGTCGCATACAAGGATAACGGCAGAAAGAAGCGGATGCACCGAATAGTTATCCATATCTAACGAGATGTGCTGTGCTTGGGCACAAAGCGATGAATGTGCCTTCAAGATCTGTGGTAGGCTCGATGGGCCTGTAGCTGTAATTCGAACGGGCGCTGCGAAGAAATGGCCAAACTCAATATTTGGATTGACAGAGCTTCGATGCCATTTTTCATATATAGCTGCAAAGACACCACCGGGCATACAAGACTTCTTAGGGGCATGGGGAGCACCTGTCTGCGCAGACTGAAGCCAATAGAATGTCGTAGGCTTATTGCACATCTCCTTTGCTATGTCGCCTACCATGCCTTCGAAGTCACGAAGGACAACACGGTAGCAGTCATTCGTGGTCCAAATCACTTTTTGCATCCAGCGGAAGTGTGCCTCTCTCTGGAAGTGCCATGATAGTTTTAGGTCTTCGAGGATGAGCGATTCTGGTAGCTCCTCGAAAACAATCGCGGGATTGCGCCATGGACTGTCCGCCCATGAATTCTTCGTGGACATTGGTCTTGTACTGCAGAAGGTATCGAAGGTGGTGGCGATATTTTGTGCGTTCAGGAGAATTTGAGAAGACGAAAAGCAAGATGAAGCTCTTCGATAAATTTAGTAAGCGCTAGGCCTTCACTTTGGTACGCCAAGTATGGCAACCTGGAAGAGTACCATGGCTCTCTATGGGGACAGAATTTGTATGTTTGTGCGATTCGACAGTAAGAGAAGGACGATTTGTGTTCGTAGACTGCGTGTTTGGTACTTAGTGCTAATATGGAAGTCAGAATGAGCTTGCACTTAACGCACCGTTGTCTTATTGTCGTCTTCGATCGTCATGAATTCCCTTACTTTCTCTGTTTTCAGTACCTAGCTTGACGTGGACCCCTTTCCGCTTACCGGCTATTAGTTCACATTACTGTTTAGTAGCTTGCTTCGCCATGGCTCCTTCGTGTCTTGGTGGGGTCAGCGCTACCACCAAAGCAGCGGTGCCGGCGCTTAGGCCTCTCTCGAATGAGTGAAAGCAAGTTCTCTCGTTCCCCCTGCCATATTTACTGATGCTAAAGTACTCGCCTTAGCTACCTACCTTGCCCACGCAATTATTGTATTAAAGTGCCATTTAGCACAAAACAGAAAACTAGCCTGTATCCCTACGTAGGAATAACCGCTGTGTCTCGCCATAACCGCCCCTTCGCTTCTCCTGCGCAGCGGACCTTCGCTCCTCCATCCCACTTCTCAACCTCTCTCGCCCTATCTTAAGGTTTGCATTCCCTGCAATACTTCTCAAGCTGCTTTTCCGTCAACAATCTCATCATATCTAGCTTCGTTGGAGAGTAAATAACAAAGTCATACATAGGGCTAGAGTGAAGCTCGGTGCGACGAGACATATTGAAGCAAGAGCTTAAGCTTTGCACGATAATAACCTGCATGTTTTAGCGCTTGTACAGGTCAGTAGTGCCACTGGAGACGCGCTTTTTTGATGCCATAGTAGCGTGATGGCATGGTGGTAACATCAAGGCAAATACGATAGGAGCAACAACAACTACGAAAACCCCGCTGTAGCGGAGGGTGGAGCTGAACAAGATAGAATGCTTGGCCGCTGAGGTAGCTGCTGCTTACAGTACTAACGCTAATGGTAACATCGAATAAGTATTGCGGGATTTTTTCTATTGCAACATCGAAAGCCTTGTCCATACAAGCTCGACAAAGTCAAGCTCAAGCTTAAGCTCCTCATGCCAGAGTGATTGTCGACAAGTCTTCCTGCAGCGCGATGAATTTTCATTCATTCATTGCCAAAGGTCGACACATTTCTCTTGCGTGAGCGAGGAAGGACGGTTTGAGGATCCATCGCCCATCCCAAGTCTGCGTATATGGATCCATTAACATCCAGTTCTTCCATTTCTGAACGATCTTAACGGCATGTTCCTTAGAGACATAGAAACGGTGAGAGTGTACCATACCGCAGCCATCGCATAATATACTCAAACGGTAGTTTTTAAGCTCCGTGCATATGAGTGTTTCCACTTGTCTTGCGAACGGTACTAGCATTTCTGACTCGTTATTGAGTGGCGGATCGGATATGTACTCCACCCTACATTGACGACTCATCTCCTCCAAGCGTCGCTTGAAGTTGCAAGTATGGCCAATGTTTAAGATCTGGGGAGAGCCATTGCACGAGGATATGTGTATCCACATATATTTTCCTGAACCGGCTAAACCCGGGTTTTGGATAGCTGCCATCAGAGCAGATTCAACTGTGAGTTTTCTGAAGCGGGAAGGTTGCCAAGGTTGAAGTTCCAGGAAAGGATAAACACCTTTCAGGGATTGAGCGATTGATGAAATAGTGTTTAGTGAGTGGATATGGACCATTTTGAAGCTTTTGATATCCTCGTTGTCAATCAAAGGTAACGCGGCTTCGGAATAATCGGGCGAGGATGTCGATAAGCTGGAGGACTCGTTTTTTGCTGTCTTAAGCATATCTCGCGCCAGCGGTGGGTCTGATGTGGCTTCGTGAATGCGGTATGCGCCTGATAACCTATTCCGGTGACTTTGAGGGACGTAGCGCGGAGGTCTTTTTTGAGTAAAATCGGGTATGGTTCGTGGGCCCGGGATTGATGAAGCCGGAGGATCGAAGTTTTGCAAAGCCCAACTTAATCTGCAGACATTGCTTCTAGCGGTTAGCATAAGTTTACTCACAAGGCTTGAAACATACCATTGGGATAGTGCTTTTACATCCATGTCAGCTTTGATGGTTTCGCATCGAGGACATGTGTCGCCTTTATTACCGTGACTGTCCAAGAGAATGGACATGGCTACCTTCGAACCTGGGCGGATGTCACGCTCCCAGTTATCTTTGGTGAGAAATTCGTTGCAGCGTTTTTGCTTGAAAATGCGAAATTGCTCCAGGAGTACCTTCCGTTCTCCGGGAAGGTTTTTGAATTCGCATCGCAAACGTGCCATGAAAACATCGTGGTGCCGAAAGTAAAGGTATGGAAGATGTGTTATGCGACCCAACGCATCTTCAAACAGTATGCTATCTGAAACAGTAACAGAAGCGAATAGCCGAGGCGGTTGCAGGATTCTGAAGATGTGCTGAGCAACTGGTAGAGTGATCCAAAGCCTCAGGAGTAGAGCATTTACACCCGCTCTGAACAAGCTGAGTATCGCTTGGATAGAATGCCTGATTGTTTCTTGGATGTTTTGTATGAAATCGTCATCATTCCCATCAAGCCAGGAGCCTGATGATTGGTGCCTTCGATCTCTGTCCGTGAGCAGCTGCAGTAGCCGGGCCTGAGTGGCCAGTTGGTCCTCCACTCTCTGTAGTATGCTCTGGTCGTGACATAATGATCCAGAATCAACAGGTGTGAATGGTTTCAACACTGGGCTCGGAAGTACTGTGTTTTGGACTGTGTTTGTTCTTGACCGATCGATATAATCTTCAATCTTGGAATCCAAAAGTCTGATTGAATTTAGCAATTGCTGCGAGGTTTCCGGGTTGAAGCGGCCCATGTTGGTGCCGATGAGTTGGTGGATGATATCAATTTGTGAATTGCGATCATTTGCAGCTTCCCATCGCATGTCTTGAAGGGCCTGGAGGACGCTGTCCACAGATGTCGTTGTAGCAAGGGAGTCTATTCGGATATCAAGGCAGTTCTGAAAACTGTTCATCTGAGAGCTGAGGCCGTTGAGGGTCTGCATAATGACGCCGTTAGAAGACCCGGACTTCTCTTGCCGTTCCCTGAGACAATCAACTTCCATCTAATCTGGTATCTATAGAACATATGATACTTACGAGTTGATTAGAAGTAGTTGCATATTGATAGCACCGATCCTAGGCGCCATGGCAGCGGTAAGTTCTGACAGCTCTTTCTTTATTTGAAGACCCCAGTGTGCCTTCCGTGCAGCCCTTTTAGTCCTTTCGATAATGTGGTTGTTTTCAGTAGCGAAGTTCCCGAGGCTAGGCTCCAAGACTTTGATCTTAGAGAAGAATTTGCTGAGTGGGATGTAACATGCATGTCCGAGTAAATGCAAATTGTCCAGTTGCTGAGGATCGACATCTGCAGAGTACGCACTCTGAACACTTCGCAGCAATCCCTCAAGGCCTTTTAGCTCACTAATAGTCTGGTTGTACTGCGAACTCGCACCATCTGTGTCGCGTAAAGCTGTATTGACTTTGTGTACCAGGTGAATTGCGGCCATGAAATCTCCCGCCGAGAATCCAAATGGAACAGCCATAATGCAACAAAAAATATCTCAATGACTAGATGATAACAGTGCAGAAGAAGGGAAGCTGGAAGGTGGTTTAGTCGTGGTGATTTGCCTTTCTTTGGCGACTTGCAATGCTGAGATAGAAGGCGGAAGGAAGCCTGTAGGCAACTCGCAAGGCTGACAGCTCAGGGCCTGAGGATCGGTGGCTGTGCCACCGGCAGCCAATCGCAATACGTGGCTGCGTACCCCTGGGCTCCAAGCAAATGACTTAATGCGTCATACATTGTGCCTGATACAATGATCACGACAGCTCTTCTCAATTTATCACGGCAGAAGTTGCAAGACTTTCTGATTGTCAATGAGCCATACTTGCATAACCAAAGGCGAAGTAAAAGTTGTGAACAGATCGTAGAATCGCGTAGAACGGAGTGTCACAGAGGCCGTATAGCCGGCGTGCTCGTGGCGCTTGCCAAAAATGGCCCAACCACTCAGAGAGTCCTCCTAGCGCCCGCATCCGCTGCCCTTACATTAGTGCTTACTTTCTCTCCTTCGTGCACCAGTTCCTAGTCCTGTTGGGATTGGCGCTTATTGTACAGCGGAGTTAATATACCGCATTCGAGACCATTGTAAGGACTGTCATAGCACTGTGTCGTCATTCTTACCGTGTATACGGATATTAAGGCTGGGAGGATGCCAAAAACTGTCACAATTGTATGTATCTAGGTGTGCGGCATGTTCTAGCGTGTATCTCGACTGCATACAATGGCGCTCCTCGGAACCTGGCACGCTAACGCCGGCGGAAACTATGCGTCCAGAGTACCCGTAGCCAAAGCAAACATCAAGTGAGGCTTCCTCATACAACTCTTCACGGATAAGGGCGAAGGCGGTGCTGCTCTCTGGTGTTGCTATTTAGAGACGAGTCGCGAGACGGTGAGTCTAGAAAAGGGTCGACCGGGGCGACAGAAAGGCGGCCTCTGTGATTCTTCGGTACGGGATGCATCTCTTGATTGTGCTCCGGCTCTGAATCGTCTGCCAGGCGTTGGTGGTGAGCTCCAGCATGGCCGAGCTTGCCATTGCACTCGTCGCAGCGACGTTTGCGACAGCAGCAGCAGAGATGGCGAGATAGCCACGAAGGCGGCATTTTGGCGTCCTTGCCATGAATGAAGCGACCAGGATGGACAATGTTCCATACGAGAATGGCCAACCACATTGGTGTCGACTCTAGGACGTACAAGAGGGGCTCATTGCTCGGAAGAGGGTTGCTTGCGCCCAGACCGGCAGAGAACTCGGCGAGGCGATATATGATGCGAATGGTAATGGCCAGCAAGCATATGTAGAGTGCCCAGATCATCCATTTCCAGCCACCCACCTTTTCCGCAGCCAAACGCCCGACTCTTCCTGCCTGAAGCTGATCTCGGTGGAACTTGATAACCAAGCCCAAGAACAAAACAATGAAGCCCTCCTGCATGCCAATACCGCCCATGTAGATGTTCAAGCCCTTCTTTTGGGACTCTGGACTTGCGCCTGGACCGGCCATTCCACCGCCGACGAGCTGAACGACAAAAGAAACAATGTCGAGGGTGACGAAGATGAGAGCGAGAATAGAAGGCGAGAAAAGCCAGACTTTGCGAGTAGGTGAGTAGAAATGGACGATGCGGGCGAAGACCATATATACGAAGGCGTTGACCCCTGGGAGGAAATTGTTAGAAAGAGAAGAGAGGGCTGTCTTTCAACTCGACACTTACAGATGGGAGCTACCAAGACCAAGATCTGAGCAACAAGTGCAATGCCGGAGGATTGCTGGTCCTTGGAGCCAAGAGCGCGGAATGCATAGGCACCAGTCTCCCAAAGAGCGGTCATGATGATGACCCAGCAAAAGCCATTGCGGTATACAACTGCTTGAACGAGGTGTGCGATTGTGAGCATGCCAAACAAAACGGAGAAAGCTACTGCGGCCGCGAAGTTTGGGAAGTACACCCACAGCGCATTACATGCTTCCGCAGGAACGTAGCCATCGACACCGGGAGTTGCGTATGAGCTGAAGCCAGGCGTGCAGGTCTGAACTGGAAGGTCGAGTGAGAGAGATGGTATGGACGGCTTTGCAATTGACACCGTAGGGAGGTCTAATGAGAGAGGCGGAATGCTTGGTTCGAAATTGTTATCGCGGCGAGAGGGCTGAGCGGTGGCGGAAGGCGTCCAGGTGATGGCAGCCCGAGCGGAAAGTGCTGGAGAGGGGGTGGGGGTGGGTGAAGCGGCGGAGAGAAGGGGCAGCAGCAAGGCGCTGAGGAGTGGAAGTGAGAATCTCATAGCATGGGCGGCACAATAAACAAATGTGGATGTGTGTGTGTTTGTAGTATGCGGTGGCGAACTGATATAAGTTTCGGTGGTTCTACATAAAGAGAAAATGAAGTTGTTGTTGATACAAGCCTTGGCAGTGCTGTTTCGGTCGTCGTGGACTGCGAGGCTGAGTGCGACAGACACACACAGCTGTAGTCATTCCTCCCAATCAGACTGCTGAGACATGTACGGTACCTTATGACGGAGCGGGAGCGGCTTGCAGGGCGTTTAAGCGTACGCCGGTCCCTAAGCCGCCACCTTTGCTTGTTTAATGCCATAGAGTCGCTAGAAAACCAGCAGAAATCGTGTGCGACCGATAGCAACGAGTAATAAAGTTCAAACCGTGAAAGCGTGGCTTGAGTACGCCTGTCCAAAGGCAGACGAGATGAGATTCTGAGCAATCTATTGGTGCAATCGATTCAGTGGTGAAAGTTGTAAAAGCAATCCTCCCAAATCCTCCCAGTCAATTTGTAACAAGCGAGACCTAGCATGGCCCGGACGACG
>JAESFQ010000342.1_pt1 | contig 16811 bp, 18 predicted proteins | sample 9269431 | NCBI WGS metagenome assembly JAESFQ01 (sample SAMN14502588, study PRJNA617103) | algae metagenome | isolation source: Plectolyngbya sp. WJT66-NPBG17 and co-occurring heterotrophs from well... | place: USA: Mojave Desert, Joshua Tree National Park, California | collected 2006-08-06
TCTCTACACACTTCAAAATGGCAGGGTACGTCTACCCTGGAGCTGTGGCCTTGGTTATGCGCTCCAGAGAGCACTGCGACGGCCTCCCATACTCCTCCGCCTTTCCGTATGGAGCTCGATACTGACAGTCGGCAGCTGGGTTATGCGCGAGAACAAAGTGCCTTACTGGCAACGCGAGTTCCAGAAGCACGACGGACTGAGGACCTGGGAGAAGGTGCGTACCGAATACCGAAGAGGAGGGCTGATGGGGTGCATATGACGTGCTCAGAGACGTCGCGCAGGCGGATGTTGGACATTTGGCATCGGCAAATGATGGAACACAGGGATAAATGCTGACAGATGGTACATTAGGCCCGTGGAAAGTACATGGTTCCCGGCTTCAAGGTCATTATGTTCAGCAGCTTCGGCGCCAGCATGTACATGATGAGCCGTCTCGTCCTTGTAAGTTGGCAACTGGCTAAACTAAGCATATTGACATGACTAACTCCTATCAGGGACACAAGACCTGGTTCGGCAAGAACTAGAATCCACACCTCGCATATGATATCCGGATAGGAGGGGCCAGGACGAGTTGTCTGCGTCTGTACAATCAATCAACAAACATTTACCTATCACGACATCTCTTATGTCAGACCGCATAGAAGAAGTGTCATCGTCTTTTTTGCGTTGCTTATACTTACTACAAAGTGATGTTGGCGCTCAACTATCACCATGGGAGAAGAAGAGGACTGGCTGATGACCATCATTTCCAGTTATATATATGCTGAATTTTCAAGAATATGTTTCTGACCCTTTTTCAATACGTGTGACGTAGTAAGAACATCTGTTACTCAGTTCGACCCAAATCAGCCCTGTATCCAGCTCTGGGGTAGCTCCCAAGCTGTGCCAGATGCCCCTCCACATGCGTGCTAGTCGCCGTAAAATGAGGTCAATGCCTCGAACGAGGAACCGAGCCGAGATCCTCCAAACCACCTCCCGCGCCGCCAAATCTCCACGTACACCTGTTCATTGTGACGCATCGACGCAATGGCAGACTTCGTCAAGGGCCTCTTCGGTGGGCAAAAGCCTGCACAGGCACCAGTTGTTGGTGATGATGGTACGTACCCTACATTGCATATGCTATCGTGAGCCCAGCGGCCTGGGATGCGGGACCACGCAAGGCCCCTTTGCAAGGTCCTAGGAAGACATGAAGGAAGCCCGTAGAGTTAACATATATACTGGATTAATAGCGCACGCTGACAACGCGACTAGACTTTGCCGACTATGCAGGCGCTCCTGAGCCCACACCCGCTGCCATCTCGCCCTTCACGACCGGTACCGGTGCAGCGCAAGCGGCCCCTACAGGCCTCGGTGACAACCGACCCTATACAGCATGGTACCGTGTGTGGGAGCGCACCACCATGGATGACTTCAAGCTAGAGATGTACATTCTGCCCTTCCTCGTCGCCCTCATCGCGGTTCACCTCTGGGGCACCAAGCGCAACCGCAGCAAGGCCAGGTCATGGATGAAGGCTCACGCTCCTATCTTGACTCAAGAGTTTGTCCAAGTTGGTCATACGCGCCCAGACGGAGAGGTAGTGGCCACAGACGTGGATAGCATGCTCAAGGAGAAGAAGGCCGACGAGTACCAGACATACGCTACTGGGCGCCAGAACGTTGCCTTTGTCGATTTCAAGTTGACCCTTGCCAAGCGCTACAACCCTTTCATGTGGCTGGGAGACATCATGCTTCCCCTGTTCTTCGAAAGCTTTCCTCCCACTAGTGAGCGCATCGAGGCTACGGCTTATGTCTTCGATGGCCGGGAGACCAAGTTTGCTCCCTCGTACGGTCAGGGCGAGGCAAAGAAGGTCACCAACAGCTCTTACGATGGCTTCGTCTTCGCAATTGTACACAAGGATATCATGAAGCGCATGCGCGATGAGCGCTACGACTTGTCTCTGACCACGACACGCGACCACGCCAAGTTGCCTGTTTGGACCACAGTCATGAGCGAGAGCGCCGAAGTCACCGACATGCTGATCACTCCCGAACTCATCAAGGCTGTGAATGATGCAGGAGACAACTTCGAGGCAATCATCGTCAGCGACCAGCCCATCAACGCGCCCAGGACGTAAGTCAACCAGCATTCAGACAACCAAGCTCTTTGAACCAAGCTAACATCTCCCAGCCTTGACGAAACCAAGCCCAAGAAGCGCATTAGTCTCTCCCTAAAGTTCGCCTCGGACTACTCCACCACCCTCCCCATCTTCCAGTACTTCCTCCGCCTCCCCGACCAACTCGCTTCGCACGGACACTTCCGCCCTGAAGCTCTCCGTCGCATCAAGCAAACCCGCGACGAGCAGGTCGCCAAGATCAAGAAGGCGGATGACGAGGAAAAAGCAGAGGAGAGGAAACTCGCGGCTGACAAGGCGAAGAAGGAGATGAGAGATGCCAAGTTAGGGCGCCTGAGCGCAGACGAGCAGCGCAAGTTCTTGGATAAGGAGAGGGAGAAGAACGCGAGGAAGGGCATGAAGAGGAGTACAGTCAAGGCATAGACTGCTCAGGATGGGAACTTGTCGGGCTTGGAGTGGGTACGAAAGTATTTTGAGTATTGGATAACGCGGCATACGGGATGATTGTATTAGTAAAGGAAAAGAAGACAAGTGTGTCATGGATGGAAAAGAGTAGTAATTCATTAATAGTACGCTACGTTGCAATCATGAAGTTTTCTAAACCAGCATGGCCTTGACCTTCCGTCTCGCAAACTCAACCAAAACCAATCAAAACGCGGGCAATATCTAACAATTCTAACCCATTCACGAAACAGTTCGCTGCACATCCCAACAATCCCTTTCAAAGCAGTCCTCTCATACTTTGTGTGCCCTCTCACGTCTACGCACGCGAGGAGATCCACCAAAGAACTCGCTCTCCTTCGCCTGGGGAATTCCAATATGCGTAACGATTTCAGGCTCGATAGTCGGTACAGCCTCTAAGTGGGTAGTAGTGGAAGTCTCGACTTCGGCCGCGGGTGTAGCAACGTTGGGATCTCGAGGTGTTGCGTCGAGCTCAAAATTGATATTCTTGTTCAAAATATACTGAACTGATGCATTTCCGACGTCGCTCTCGGTGTGATATGGTGGAAATTCCATATCAGGCGGGCAGCGAACCATGCCCGTGTTGTCATCCCAGCAATCTAGGTAGATGATGTCGCACAAGGGCGATGGGGTGTCGGGTGCGGTCGCATCGTGCTGTGTTGGCGTCGGTGGGTAGTCCCACGTGGTTACACAGCGAGATAATTTTGCCTGGGCTGGAAGGCCTTCTTCGACGAGGCCATGGATAGGCAGGGTAGAATCGCCGGCTACTGCTAGACCAAGTCCGCTTTTTGCGACTTCTCTAGCCATATGCCTTATATGACTCCAGTCTGCACTGTCTTCCCCTAGACTCCAGGCCATGACCCCACCGAGTTTGTACTTGCGTACGATGTCTTCGAACTTCCTTGTGATGAGTTCAGGCGTGTCCCACGTCCAGAACAGGCGGTTCTGGGCATCGAAGTAGTATTGTCCGCCAGCTGCTTCATCCGTAATCCCATGCTTAGTTGCTAGTTGCCAGGATGCTGCTACGTCCGCGTCGGTGCACCCCGTGCCAAAAGCGTGTTGACAAGCGCCGCTGCAGTGCTCAGGCGAAGTACCACAGTGTCCGTGTTGCGAGCAACAGCCAATTCCGCATTTCGTCCCCTTCTCTGGACCGCAGGTACCATCCCAGGCCACAGTCAATACAGAGGTCTCGACGGGATCCATATGGAACTTTTCAAACGTCCAGGCACCTGATGTAAGTGTGTCTTGACCCCAGGCATCTTCGGCGAGGACAATGGGGCAGTTGAGCGGGCTGGGACTGCAGTCGCCTTGGGTAGTGAAGTATTTTGCGTAGTAAGCGAAGCCGAGATTGAGCTTCGAGGCTGGAGCACCGATTGCGAGGTAGTCTTTGATTGTGGCTTCGGGGTCGGCGACGGAGCTGTGGTGCTTGGTTACTGTGTTCCGGTGGTTCGTTAGGTCGTAGCTCATCACCTTGCTGGAGTCAGTGGGGGTCATTTAGTAGATGGAGTGAGTAGAAGGGAACAGTTACTAACGTTGATGAAGTCAACGGATGGCCAGATCTGAGGTCCTGTTTCTCGCGTGTACCCGAGCATGTCAACTGCAGCTTGTCAGTTCACTGCCTTTGAAGAGGTGGAAACTGACTGACCTTCTTTCCAGGGCACAGCGATAGAGAGAAGCTTCTTCCCGATAGTAGAGCGGATGGCAGCTAACAGCTTGGGAAATGCAGCGATCTGGCAAGTCTGTTGTGAGTTGGTGACTTGTTTATAATCCGCACCGTTGCCGCCAGGATATTCCCAATCAATGTCTTCCATTGTCAATATTCATGAGTTACTGACATCTGGAAGCTCTTTACTCACCAACTCCATCAGCTCCAGTGTTGGCAAGCATAGCAGCAGTATCCGTAGCAAACACCTGCATCGACGCGTCCGACTTGGTAGCTTGATAGAATCCGGCCATGTCGGCCCAGCCACCCACGGCAATCATGACTTTTGCATTAGGGTGCTCAATCCGGATCGTGTGTATGGGCACCTTGGGTTGGAATGCAGCTGTGGAGTTGGCCGGAGCGAAAGCGAGAATAACATGGTCGATGCCGGCTCGATCTTGTGAATTGGTCGGACACGTTGGGTGCCACTCGTCTGCATATATCACAAAGCGACCTTTTGCTGGTATCGCGAGTAAAGTTGACACCAGGAGCGCGGCGAAGGGGAGACACATGCTGTGCTAGAATACGATCAACAGTGTATGAAAACCAGGGTTGAAGAACTGCGAACAGTTAGGTGTTGAATGCCAACCAATGCGTATTGCCGTGAGATGGTAGAAGTAAACCAGGGGTAGGAAAGCTGCGCAATTTGAACCAAATCTGCCATCGCCGTTTCCCCGGCGTGCGATATGTTTTGCATTGTCATCTCTTTGCGCTTGCAGAATAGCTAGAATGAGAGGAGCCACGGTGCTGAAAGCTCTTTCTGGGAGTAATGTAGACCACGACGATCGCATGTTTCCTTGCTACTGTGCACTTCTATTATGAAGTAATCGTCTTATGGCATGTTCAAGCCGACAGGGTTTGATTAACAGCTTTCCTGCTCAAAGAGCGATAATATACTGTAGTAGGTGATCCTGGATGCAGTCACGTCTTTTGTTGAATTGAGAACGAAGAGCAGAGACGAGAGCAGAGCAAGTGGTAAACTCGAGTACGGCAAATTAAGAATATGCAGTCTCGTAATTATCTCTGTGTCGAATACGACGCCAGCCTGATTGCCGCTCTATGGTGTACCTGATTAAGAGGAAATAACAGTTGAGTATAGTTTTAGGACGACAGAAAGTGCATTGGAAAGAAGATCGACAAGCGTGTGATGAGCCGGACTAGGACAGAGAAAAGGCAGGATCGAATAGTAGGTTGTAGGCAGGTCTTTTCGATGTTGTGTTGTTGCTACTTCCAATACTGGTAGCCATGATGTAACACAACAGATGCAGAAAGAGGCTAGATAACTCGAATTGAGAAACCGGACAATGCGAAATTCATCACCCAAGCCACGACTGACAATGGACCTTCTAGTTCTCCTGGTGGAACATATCGCAGGTTCTGTCATTATCAAGAGGACCACTCGGGGCTGGAGCGAGCTCTCGGGCCATCAAAGTCGGCCGGCCGTGGATTTGTTGTCCTCGTTTCCTGGCTTTCAGTAGTATTTCATGGGGTCACAGTAGGTATGCAGCAAGAAGCATGGTCGAAGAAAGAGTCGGGATTGCTACATTGAAAGTATGCATGGCAGGCTGTCCAATGGATAGATATCAACCGCTCTGGGATATAGGCTGTGCGAACTCGTACAACAGCTGCGTGATACTGACAGACCACACAGTCCTTGCAGCACGCCAATGACTGAGCTCTCCGCAATCACGAAACTGTCGCTGCGGCAGGTGCTGCATGTCAGACGCGGGCGCTCTTCGTGGGGACGATGATGCGGACAGCCGTTGAGAACCACGGTTCACATGCTTCGAGTCCGCAAGCGACCAGCCACATCGTCCAGTCCGTGTCGATGCCGTCGCCTGGACCGCGATCGATGAACACTCTCGCACGTGATAGTCCGGAGGATCCGTGATCGTCGCTGGCCCAGCTGCAACCATGCTTTTCGGGCTGCAGCAATATGGAGCTCTGACCAATGACGACGCGACGAAATTTAGGAGGCTGGGGAGAGGCTTGGAGCTATCAGCAGCTGGCCGCGCGCGACATGGATGCGCTCAGCTGAAAATGCCTCTCTTCGCGTAGGAGCTGGCGCATTATGCATGAGACTGCTGCCCGGCCCCAATTGCGAGATACCACGCAAGTTGGCATCGGCCCACTGCCAATGGCCATGGTCGCGGCGCTGCAGCTAGGTCGGGGAAGCTCCCGGCAGCTCTGTGGAGCGCGAGCGCAACCCAACTATGGATTGCGACACCAATTGCTTGCCATTGCCCGGTCAACAGGCGGGCCAAGGCTCATTGCGCGTCTGAAATTACCTCGGTGCTCGAAGCGCCCGCATGTCATGGGTCGTCCTGGGTCGTCTTGGGCCGTCTGGGGTCGAATCGGGCCATGGCACAGGAAAAGGGGAAGCTGATACGCGCTAGTGCTCCGTGTCAATAACGCTAGGCCCGTCTGGGACAGCTCTGCAAGAGCTTCCCAGCCTCCACAACCCTGCAACCATCGAGACGCCGACACAACAGTGATCTGACTGACCGCCAATCTACTTGATCCCCCTCCTCGGCCATCCTGACTCCATCACTCCTCCACCTACACCCCGCTACTGCATCCAATTGCGCATCTTCAAGCTGCTGCACGTCAACACCATAAAGCTGGCGACTCTTCAGTAGATTTATATCACCACTCATCTCCACGTGAGACCCTCAAAGGAGCCAAGAAGTTCTTTCTTGATTCCTTTCGAATTGTTTTCGAACGGTTCGAAGGGTTTTCAAGAACGAGCGACCCGACTCCGGCAAACTGGATTTTGAAGCACGAGTATGCTCTCTCCCCGCGAGTGTATAAGCAATTGTGCTAATGCCAGCAGGTTCCGATCCCCTTCAGTGTCTTCCCGTCTGCGTATCGGAACGCGGAAGTTAAGGAATCTACCAGCGTCAAGGTAGAAGAAGGCGAAGCACAGTTTGAGCAGCACGCTTCACACGGACGGGAAGGTCACGAAGAGGTCCACGAATCCTTCTCCGCTACCGTCCTACCTCCTCCTCCAGCTCCCCAACAGCAGCAGCAGCAACAGCAGCAGCAGCATCAACATCACGACACCCACATCAAGGAAGAGGTTCGCATCTACGAAGAAGAGCGCCTCCGTCGTCCCCAGCCTGCCCAGCCTCCCCAGCAGCAGTTCCAGCAGCCTCCCCAGCCCCAGCAGGTCCACGCTCAGCAGCCTCCTCAGCACCGTGAAGAGCTACATATCCACGAGCAAACTCGCTACAGACAAGCCCAGCCGTCTCAGCCCCAGCCTCATTCGCACCACGCTCAGCACTCTCAGCACGTTCAACGTACTGACCGCGTAGAGTTTGAGCGATCCCACGACCGGTAAGTCCGATCCATTGTTTTGCCAGCGCATCTTCGCACGGATCAGCACAACAGACCAACCCCCTGACTTTAGCGGCACCCAGCCACGCGCTAGCCGCTAACCCCTTTCATCTGTTGTTGTCCTAGCGACATGCAGTCCCCACTTTTCTCTCACCTCCTCTAAGCTCTTCCTTGCCCAACCCAAAGCTGACCTTCCTTTCTTCCTTCAGCTACCAACCTCACCCCCAACCTCCCTCCTCTACCCACTCCCACGTCGAGGTTCAGGACAGCACCTACGATAGACACTTCAATACAGTCCACGGCCCTGCCACCGACTACGCTCCATCCCAAATCGACGTTACTGAACGTCAGATCCGCGAACGTACCCGTCCCATCGTCGCCGGTGCAAGCTACTCTAAGGAGACTTACACCACCAAGCACGACACCTTCCCCAGCAGCAAGCACGTCGAGAGTGTTGCCAGCCACCAGCCATCTGAGGTCCGAGTAGAAGCATCTGCTCGTTCCACTACCGCTCCCCCCAAGAAGTTCAAGCGTGATATGGGATATTACGACAACGAAGGTCAATACCACTCGCTTCGTCAAGGAATCTCTCACGCCGCTCACAAGGTCGCCGACCGTATCCAACACCCCATCCACCCTCACCGTCACCACCACTCTCACGAGCACTCCTTCGCCGGTGCCAAGTACGACGACGACCGTGAAGAGGTAATCGTCAAGGAGAAGTACACCTCAGCTACTCCTACTGTTGCCCCTAGCCGCCCCGTCCAATCCGGAGCTCCTGTTGAAAGGGTCGTTCGCGTCCACAGCTCCCCCTCTCCCCCCAGGTCCACAGTCTCTGCTGTTGCGCCTGCCCCTGCTCACGCTCCCGTCGCCGCTTATCCCGCACCTGCACCGACTTCTGTCCGTACAGTCCGCAAGATGGCTTCCACCAAGACTATCACCATCCCCTGCCACCACATCCGCATTGGCGATCTCCTGATCCTCCAGGGCCGTCCTTGCCAGGTCATCCGCATCACCACCTCCTCCCAGACTGGCCAGCACCGCTACCTCGGTGTTGACCTGTTCACCAAGCAGCTCCATGAGGAGTCCAGCTTCATCTCCAACCCGGCCCCGTCCGTCGTTGTCCAGAACATGCTTGGTCCTGTCTTCAAGCAGTACCGTGTTCTCGACATCCGTGAGGACGGCCGTGTTGTCGCCATGACCGAGTCTGGTGATGTCAAGCAGGGTCTTCCTGTCCTTGACCAGAGCGGTCTGATCTCCCGCCTTACCGAGTCCTTCGACAACGGCCGAGGCAGCGTTCGCATCCTCGTCATCGATGACGATGGTATGGAGATGGCTGTCGACTACAAGGTTGTCCACGGATCCAGGTTGTAGAAACATCTAGTCAATGGTAAGTCATCATCACCGTCATCAGCTATCGTCGCGCATCATCCAACACTACTCAGGTCTCATTCAAACGTTCGATACTCAATCATCCCTTAGGCGTTTGCTTGCTCATGGCCACCTCATCTTATACATTGTGTTCATAACTTTTGCATCGTCACTTGACAGGCAGCATGGCGCTCTTGGGCACCCATCGGTCTTGATCGGTCTCGGTGTTTGAGTTGGCGTTCATGTCTGCTTGTTCGGTGGTGGAAATATCGGAGCTACATCTGTGGATAGTTAATGAATTGCGTCTCCTTTAACATTCTCTCGTGTCTTGTTGTGATGTGTTTCATGCCATTGTGCTCTGATTATCATCCTTCTCAATTGCTCCCGAGGTCGGTCGTGTCGTACAACATCGCGTTGACTTAGCTATCCGAGGCTACCCCGCGTCTCCACGCGGCTCTCCACATCGCTCTTAACACCAACAGCTATAGCTGCCCCACTGGATGCCATGCAGCGCACGTATCCTGCGTTCCCAAGCAATGTGGTTCGCGATCTGAAACATTTGACGAATACTCACAATGCCTCACTCAGACCATTCGACATCGCCCCAGCGTGAATCATTCCCCGACCTTCCAACCTTCCCAGACAATGTCCCCACGGCGCCTCTCCTCCGCATCTCCCTTCAAAAGCTACTAAGCCACGACGAAGAAGAACAAAACAGATGCTGGCAAGCCTGCTGCGAACTAGGTTTCTTCTACCTTGACGTACGCACCACTAGCACACATACAGATGGTAACGGCAACAATGCGACCAACGAAACTGCTATTGACGGTGACGCGTTACTCCAAGACGTGGACAGGCTGTTCGAGGTAATGCAAGCCTTGTTCAATCTAAACGTCGCAGAGAAGATCAAGTACGATTTCAAAGAGAAGGGCAGTTATTTCGGGTATAAAGGGTATGGAGAAGGTATCGTTGATAAGCAAGGAACGAGAGACAGGAATGAGTTTTACAACGTACGTCTTCCTTTTCTTTCTCTCTTATGTCCAACATGCCTTAACCCCACCTACTAACACTTCACCCACCACAGATCTCCAAAGACGACATGCTCAACCTCAGTCCTCCCCTCCCGTCTCCAGCCATACTAAACCCACATCGTGACCTCTACAAATCCTACATTACCGCTTCACACGCCATCTGCATGCTCATCAACTCCCTCCTTTCATCCCGCCTCCCTTTAACAAAGCAAGTTCGTGACGCAGGCGGTCTCCCCGCCCTCCACCGCTTGAACGCTATATCAGGCGACCAAATCCGCTTCATCAAAGCACCACCACAGGAACAATCGCTCAAGGGCGTTGCACTGGGTGAACACACGGATTTCGGTAGTGTGACGGTGCTGTTCAACCGTTTGGGTGGCTTGCAGGTTAGGTTGCCCAAACATATATCGCCTCTTGCGCCGACTTGTACGTCGCCGCCTCCTACGGATGTGGAGAAGAAATTATGTGAGGATGGGTGGGCGTACGTGCGTCCTTTGCCTGGACATTGCATTGTTAACCTAGGGGATGCGCTGGTCAAGTTCTCACAGGGGAGGTTGCGGAGTAATGTTCATCGTGTTGTTGCGCCGCCCGGGGCGCAGGGGAGTGTGGAGAGGTACAGTCTTGTGTATTTTTGTCGGCCCGAGGACGAAGTTCTGCTGAGAAGCTTAGTCGAGGGTGGGGGTGGAGAGGAAGAGGAAGAGGTCACGGCGAAAGAATGGATTCTTAGAAGGGCGTTGGGGAGGAGGGAGGTGGATGGGTGGGAGAAGAGTAATGGGACGGAGGGTGTGAGTATGAGGAGTGGGGGGATGAGGGTGTGAGTGAAGGCTCACAAGGAGGATGGATGTGAGGAGTAACAGGTATACAGGTATGATGTGAGAGCTTCTGAATAAGCAGGTATCCTCATAGTACACCTGTAGCAAAATGTGATGGATGGAAACGCTATGTATCAATCTACCCAGCAAAGTCTGATGACTTCAAAGCCATGTCTTCGTCTTCTACATCTCGTTGTTGCCTCTTCGGCTTCGAAACGCATAGTTAAGCCCTACAACGCTCCATGCCTCATGTCATCTCCCCTTTCCAGCCATACCAAAGAGAATAAATGCCTTGTCATAAACAACGACGCGGATATTTACATACCCTTGTCCTCGTAAACTACATTATCACAACCCATAATCCCCTCCCGCCGTTCCAACCACTCGCATGTCTAAGAACATGCAGTTCCAAACCCTTCAACTCCGGAGTTACTTCATGTACAGGGCTCTTCATAAGCCCCACCGCAGCAATGGTTTTCCGAAACGGTCCAAGCTCCAATTCACGTCTTCGAGTCCCTTCCGAGGAAGAGAAAAAGGGATACTCACTACTCACTAAACATATGTAAACATCTGCATCCTCCCTAATCGTCTACCTCGAAGCATTCTCCTCCCACCCCGTCTGTCTATTCTTCCAAAACAAGTGTCCAACTCTCCTAATGCTATTCGCCTATACTGCGTCCTTTCACACCTAAACGGACAAGGAACAGAACATACTTCCTGCTTCTCCACCTCCTTCTCTGCTGTTGTGGCCGCGGCCGTTTTTCAAGGTAAATAAATAACAAAATCTACCTAGGTAGCAACGAAACCATACCAGTAACGATGACTTTAAATGTATACTTCATACAACTTGAAGAAGCAAAAAAAAGATAAGACGAGTGTGGTATGGAAAAGAACGCAAGATACAACTCATAGACAAAAATCTATAAAAGACAACGCATAAGACTTGATGTTGCTCCGGCCTTCCCTCGAGCCTTGATACACCTAAATGAGACCCGGGTGAAAATGACATATGTGCCCAAAATAGTGTCAGCTTCACAGAAAAGAGGAGCAGCAAACATACACCGACACATGCAAAAGGTCAGTGCAAATACCGATGACAACGATCAATTTTGGTATTTTCTTCCTACACAGTAAAGACTATTTTCAAAAACGCTTGCACGCTGTACCCATAGGGCGTTCATCCCATCATCTACGCGCTCCAAAAGGCTTCCACAATCGTCAAAGATCTCAATACGTTAGACACTACTGCCCGCCCATCTTCTCATGCGTGCTCATCAAGCTACCGATAAAGGTAGTGATAAGCCTGCTCTGCACGGCAACAATATCATCAGGCACAAGCCAGATAGTAGCACCCATCTTTCGCGCAATACTGATGGCCAGCTTGGCGTTCTGGTAGCATTCGTCGTCGTTGCGACCTTGGTTGACAAGGTCGTAGTCGACGTATGCGGGCTTCATGCCGGCGAGAACATCGAGCAGGAAGACGGCGTTGGCGAGGGAGGAGTCCTTGAAGGAGCGGACTTGGGTGCCCTTGCCGCCCTTGCGTGCCATGTCGTTGGCCCACTTGATCATGTCGGCGTCGGAGATTTCGCGCTTACCCAGGCGTTGGGCGAGGCCGTTGAGGGTGGAGACAATGTCCTTGCGCATCAGCTGCCAGACGAGACCGAGAGTAAGGGTGCGCTGGCCGTCAGTGATGTCGGCACCTTGGATACCCGGCAGCGAGAATTGAACCTGCTTGCCGAGCTCGACGGCGTAGTTGGTGTTCTCGAGGGCCTTGAAGCGCATCAGCTCCTGGCCTTCGCGTGGCTTGTTCACGTGTCGCCAGTTTACGCTGCCCGGAATGACCTTGTCGTATGCTTGCAGAATGACTGTGCCGTCCTTGAGGTCCTCGTAGAAAGATTGTACAACAGGTTTGACGTCAAGAGAGTTGAGCCACAGAGTAAAGACACGAGCCTCACGCTCTCCTGCAGCGTCAAAGTCGTCAATCTCGGCCTTCTCCTCCTCGGTGATGGGGTCGAGGCAGGGGTGTGTGTTGAACAGGTTGGCGACGAAAGCTAAGTTGAGCTTCGGGTTTCCAGCGACAAGCGATGTGGGTGTGAGGAACTTGCGGCAGTCTAGGGCGTCGGCGTTTTGCAGGACCATCTCAGCGCGCTGAAGGAGGTCGGTTTGCTGGAGCGGCGAGCGAGAGCAGGTTTCGGGAGCTAGCTGGTTGAGGAGGACAGTGTAGTTCTCGCCATCCTTGACATCGGTTGAGAAGTTGGAGACACTGCAAAAAGTTAACTATTTTCATATGCTCAAGGTGACATTTTCCACATACGTCCTGTGCCACTTGGCGTTCTTCAAGTGGTAGTTGAACCATCTCAGCAAAATCTGCTCCGGGGGCAGGCGCAGGAATTGCTCCAATGTCTCGTCGTCGTCCAACAGCCTGTACAGCTCAGGATGTAGCTTGATGTCAATCTTGCCCAGCAGACCTCTCCGGATGATTTGCCAAATCAGACCCAGAATCAAATGCTCGCGCACTTCAATAATGTCTCCGCTGCCAATGTTTACCACGGAGCATCCGATACCCTTGGCCGACTCAATGACAATGTTGTTGTTCTCGGTAAAGTGGAAGTTGTTCAGCGACTTGATCTTCTTGCCCGGCTTGTTCAGCACACGCTCATCGATGGTGTCTGGTACGCTGTCGTTGATGAGTTTAGACAAGACCAGACCGTCCTTGCAGGCGTCGAACATCTCAAAGGTGTCGGTCGGGAAAGGCAGTCGGTCGCCGATATCTGGGTCGCCAGCGAGGACGGCGTTGATATGGCGCGTGAACTCGGTTCGCTCATCTTCGTTGATGGTGTGGGTGACGTTTGCGGACGAGCCTTGGACTTGGATCCTGCCACCGCCGACGCTGCCTTTGGAGGCGTGGCCTGGATTGGAGGGCGAGTTGACGCTCGAGGCTGTGCCGGCTCGTGGGCGGGTTGGGCCGGTCGACATGCGCTGTTGGGCAGGAGACGAGACGCGCAGTTTGGAGATGAGCTGTGGGCGTTAGCTTGCAAGTGTCGCGGTGTATGCTACAGTGCGTACATCTACATAGTCATCGAGCTCGACTCTTCTCGAGCTGTCCAACTCGACCTCTTTTAGGGCTTGTCGCACCACGTCGTACGGCTGGTGCTCCGACTGCTGCGCGGCCTTGATGACTGTGCCTTCGTCGAGGTAGCCCTTGTCGTCAATGTCGAGCTTGCGGAAGGCATCCTGCAAGCCAAAAATCTCGCCCTGCTCGAACTGAGGGTACTTCCTAAGCGCAATGCTCTGTTAGCTACCGTGGAAGCCAACGGATGCTGCGAGAGGGAGCTCGCGCGCACGTACTTACTTCTGCAGCTTGATGATGTTCATGTTGGCGATGTAAGTGAAGAGCCGTCAGACGCGGAAGAAAAGGGATATACTAAGCGGCAAAGTGACTGCCTGGCTCCGCCTCGTCGTGGGTTGCGCGTTCGACTACTTTGTGCCTCTTGTTTTGCTTACCTGATGACGACGTGGGGCGGTTGCCAAGACGGGCATCGTCGAGGGGCACCTCGCAACTCGAGCCCGGATTACGTACGCACGTCACCTCTCTCTCTTGCATTAGGCTGCCTCCCTACACATGTACCCAACTCGTGACATTGCTAGCCGGCACATATTGACGACGAGACCGTCAGCCTCTGGACGCGCAATCGCTTTTCATCTTTTCGCCTCTTCATCTCCTTCCAACATGCATCCATCGCGTTAATGCCCAAGGCCTCCATGGGTCCCTAGTGTCTGAAGCGGTGTCCATTGCCACCTCACCGCCCGCTAGAGTCCGTCCTAAGGGTATACAGATGGAAAAAGTCGCATACAACACATTACAAAACTTCACATCACATCCAAACGCAGTGCTGCAGTGGAAAAAGAGCTTTTGATTCCCTCATTATCATCATAAGGTCCATATCGCCCGCTCGCCCAACCAAAAGTAGACACTAAAACCATCCCCTCTCCTAAAACGCTCAAAGTGGCTCGACGGCTGCTCGTATGCTATTCAGCCGAACGCACCACCTGGACAAAAAGCAACAGGGCGGCATGTCGGCTCTAGGACACGTCCGCCAAATCAATATCATCATTGCGTGAACATCCCTTCGTGTACGCCTGCATTTTCGTCAAACGTGGCGTGCCGTTCATTTCGAAACAAGAAAGAGTACTGGCGTTTACTCAAGTGACAGGATAACCGACACCGAAGAGCTTCCGCACTCCTCCAAGCTTCGGAAAAATAAAGGACATGATTGTAGAATGTACAAGACTTGCACGTGCTCGTGCCGCATGCAGAAGTCGTATATCATGAGACTCGAAGCCCAGGATATGGTGTAAAGGAACAGTAGTCCCCTGAAGCAAATGGTCGTAAAGGTCGTGAATGCCAAAAGTGTTGAAATGTAGAAAAGAGACAGAACCGCAAGGAGATATAAACACAAAGGAAATACGAGAGAGCGAGAAGATGGCGTCTAGGTCGCCTCGAGCCGTTGCGTTCCGCTTCGAGGACTTGCTGGTAAATGTCGACGTGCCATGTTGCGTTGCTGCTGAAAAGACCGCTCGCTCAATGCCGCCAAATCGCTGTAGATAGAGGCTAAACCGCCTTCTAATGTAGGAACCGGTAGCTGCCCACCCGAATGTTTGCGCGAATGTTTTCCATTACCGTCTGACACGCTGGGCTTGAGATGTCATGGTATGCGCGCGCTGAATGCTAGGGTTGGGGTCGGCGTAGTTTCCGCCAACCGCACCACCCTCCATCGTCTTGCGTCTCTTAAGGCCGCCCATGTCGTCGCCTTGAACGCTGTCGGGCCGGTACGGGTCCTGGTCTTCATCATCGCGGCCGCGCTTGCTAGAGTTGTTCACTCCGTTGGTAGGAGCATATCCTTGGTTCGAGTACTGTGACACAGCACCAGGACCCTGGTAAGAGTCATGGGCTGCGTTACCGTTAGGCCCACCTCGGGGGTCGCTCATGACATTATAGAGGTTGCTTGAAGGTGGTGCTTGACGCTGTGGCGTGGCGTAGCCAGAGTTCCATTGAGCTTGGCCAGTGGCTGCCGTTCGAGGCGTGGCTCGTCCGGACCCGTTTTGGTGAGGGGACCCAGTCATTTCGGGAGACAGGTGGGCGTGATCGGGGTGCATGGCCCCAGGTGCACCGTTGGGAGTGTATCCATAAGGACCTCGGTTTCCGTTGTAGGGGGCATTGGAGTGTGTGTACTCATTGTCGTGGTCGTGTTCTCCTTCGCTTCCAGCCTGGGGAGGAGCCACCTGCTCGCTGCCCTGTGGCATCATGCCATCGGCTGGCTTGACGTCACCCTCGTCTGGCACATCGCTGATGCGGGATGGTGGTGCCATCTCCGTCTTTGGGTAAGAACCATCTTGACGGTATCCCATCATGGGCTGACCCTGCGCGTATTGGCCTGGTTGCGAGGGTGGTCCCGAATACAAAGGCCTGGAGCCATCGAAACTCTGACCGGAAGCGTACGACATGCCCTGCTGAACAGCTCCGGGTGGGGTGCTGGCAGGTGTGGTTGGTACAGAGCGCGTGTTACTCAGTCCGGTGTCGATGGACAGCGGCTGGCCGCCTTGGGTGTTCTGGACGTTGGCGCCGTTCCACTCGTACGAGCTGCCTTGGTTGCCCATACCCATGATGCTTGAGGCGCTTGTGGGGGGAGTGGGGAATGTGTGAGCTCGGTCGATGCCTGGGCGACCTGACGAGGGATGCGGCTGGATAGCATGCGGCGGCTGAGACATGGCAGCACCAATGGGGTTGCTCATCGAGTGATGGTGATGGAGCGATGGAGGTTGCGATGCCGCCGGTCCGGACAGGTATCGCTGATGTGTCTGCATCTGGTCAGGTCTTCGGTTCCGGTCAACAGCAGCCATGGCAGCGCTTCCTACACTTGCCCTCGTTTGGTTCGAGGGATGATAAAGCAGTGCTCCAATGTCGTGGACGAACAGAGGATACAAC
>JAESFQ010000343.1_pt1 | contig 16777 bp, 17 predicted proteins | sample 9269431 | NCBI WGS metagenome assembly JAESFQ01 (sample SAMN14502588, study PRJNA617103) | algae metagenome | isolation source: Plectolyngbya sp. WJT66-NPBG17 and co-occurring heterotrophs from well... | place: USA: Mojave Desert, Joshua Tree National Park, California | collected 2006-08-06
TACATTGATTGCAACGCATAATCCTGCGCGAAATGGCATGGTATTGATAAGCAGAAATGACACATGTTATTCACAGTATCATGAGACTACACAGGCAGCACAATACTACAGGGAACGATCAAGGACACCGCAGGCTCGATGAACTCTAAATTCCCTCTGTCGCACTCCATCATAATAACCTTTTACTGACAAAAGGCATACAGATACCCGATCCCAGAATAACGCCCCATCACACCGTTAAATATCGCATGTAGCTTATCAGCACATCCATCAACCATGTCAAACATAAAACATCAGCAATCGTCTCCACACCCGACGCGATACCAAAACGTCTACCCTAGTAATCCCCATCATTCACACAAGCACAACATGAAAAGAAGTCCGGGTACCGTAGCCGCCTCCCCGGCTACGGTACCCCAGCACACTCAAACAGTCGTTCTTCCGCCAAGTCTACCTCACACACAGTAAATCCCTCTGACTCCCACGCGCTGTCACGGAAAGTCGCGCGACGACATCGTATTGTCCAGCACACATATATGTATATATATATTTATACATCTGCACATCTCACCACAAGGCGCACATTACATGCACATAACAGCCCCAGCACCATGCACATTCCTCCCCGCCTCCAAAAAAAAACAAAGAAAAGTTGATTCCGCTACAGGCAACGCGCGGTACCCAGCCTCCGCGTTTCGGCCATATTTCCCAATGACAAAGACAAATGACGATAGCTGACGACGTTGGAAGTGACGGAAAGCGTTGTCGTCATGTCGTGCGTGGGTGGTGCCGAAGTGAGACCGTGAGGTTGTGCAGATCGTGGGTTACAGGGGGGGTGTTTTGAACAAGGGGGTTCGGGGGGTAAGGATCTTGGGTAACGGTTGGTAATATTTGGTAGTCAAGGCAGTATGTATGTCGGAAGAGATATGAAGGGGTTTTTGAGAACGCGGTATATGTGAACGATTTTCTGTCTTACTTTTCGAAAAGGTTTTGTTATTGGGAGGGTCTTGGTTGAGGGAGAGAGAGAGAAACGGCCCGCATATATTGTCAAGTCTATATACACCAGCTTATGAGTAGATATCTCATCAACCCTCATCTTTCCACCTTCTTACACGCTTCTCTAGCACGTCGAGTTACCGGACTGTGTCACCAAGCCCAAGTGCCACGGCAGCGCATTGTAAGACGCGTTCGCGCCGGGATCGAGACCCTGGTACAAGAAACGCATATTACACGGCTTGATGGAAAGCGTCTGATCGACCTGGGATCTGATAATCTCTCCGTGGCTGATACTCCTGGTCCACTTGTTTCCATTGGCGAAAACAACATTGGCCTCGCCCATGAATGGGTTTGCTTGCGTGTCGGCAAGAGGCGTCCAGGCACCGTCGATGGAAGGAGATGTCCAGGAGCGGAAGTAGCGTAGGCCGCCGGGTGAATCACCGGCACCGATGCATTCCACGAGTAGCAGATAGGTGCTGTTGTCCACGCGGTACACGTTGGCTGCTTCGAAGAGGTCGTTCTTGTTGGGCTCTTGGAGGGCGATGACGGGCTCGCTCATTCCAGCAGGGAATTGGGAGAGGGGCGTTTGGCTGCGGTAGAGACGGCCGTTGTCGTCGTGGGAGAAGAGATGGCAGTTGGCCTCGTCGCATACGACCCACATGTCAACCCAGTAGCCCTGTTGTGGGGTTACGAGGCCCTCTGCAATGAGTGCCGGGGTGCCGTTGGGGTAGAAGACTGCCGGTGCTGTCCAGCCTGCAGGGTTGGAAATATCCGGGTTGGTACTGTATGCTGCATTGCCGTTTTGGTAGATGAGGTACCAAAGCCTTTGTGGGGCAAAGTAGACTGTGAGAGTGTTAGCAGGGTACTCTTTCTCTTCTTCCCCTGGCCCTCGAGATGGACTGGAAGGATTCACATACAAACTTCTGGTGCTGCCCTGTAACCTGTGCCTAGGGGGCTCTGGTCGAGGTAGTAGAATGGCGCTTCTTGTGCCTTGTCGAAGTCGGTAAAGTTGAGGTACACAAGGTTGTAACCCTCGGCTTTCGCTGTGCTAGCGAAGACGTGGTATACGCCCTCATACTCAATGATTGAAGGGTCTTTGATACCAGCGATTCCTCGACCATCGTTCTTGGGCGAGATTAGGATGTCGCTGGACGTCCAGCTGAAAGAGCTAGGAAGACCTCCATTTTGTCTGGTAGACAGAGAACGATGAGGAAGGGTGCGAGCCAATGCCGTGGCTACGAAAGCAGCGCCAGCGAGGAGGATTGAACGCATTGTGGTGGTAGATGCTTGACAACGGTAGCTACTCCATTGACGACGGACCTACACGTTCCTTTATACCCGTTTGTTCGACCTGGTTCCACCAAGCCCGTCATGTGGAGCCAAAAGCTGGGGAAAACGCTCATCGACCAGGGTCTATAGAGAGCGCAATCTATCTGGGGTAACGGCCATCTTGGTTTTTCCGTCTACTTTTTCTTAGCCATTCGTTCGTGCCTGCATGTGGTAGGCACTAGCATTTGTTTTAGGCTGTTTGCCTAGGGTATATATGTAAACAAACAGATCGGCCATGTCTTTCTCGACCCGTCCCACGATTCTGACGATTCGATACGCTCTGGAGGAGGCTCCGAGGTAAATAATGTGTGGTGGCAACACTGTATCTCTTTGCACTAGGGCTGGGATCATGACATCTTGCAGTGCCTGCGAAATCTTGGGCCACCGGGTCGATCATGGCATCCGGCGACCAGGTAAGTTTTGGACGAAGATCCGATCACGTGGCCATAGAGCCGTTGTTCACCCGGTGGTTAACAATTGCTTCTCGTGTTAATGTTGAGCAATAATATTTCCGCCTACCAGAATACAGCTTCAATGACGAGCGCAGGCAAAGGTCTGAGCTAAAGACGTTGGCTTTTCTTCGTGAGCGATGCATTCGCGCGGGAGCGACCGTGGGTGGGCTTGGAGAGCTTGGAGGTGGGGACGCTTGATCTGGCTAATGTTCGCTCAGCCCAGTCACGCCTCCACTGCCTCGACAGGCTGCTTCTACAACAAACCAGCATAAGCTCTCTCTGTCTGCTTCAATAAACCACAAAAGCTATTCACGAGTCGCCTCCCTTCCACCAAGCCTGAAGTGCAAGTGCCATGCGGCTTCTCCACTTTGAGGCACTGGGAAGGCTCGTTTTGACAGATTTCCGCGGCAGGTCAACTGCCAGACATCGGGAGCATGTCCCGACACATGTCACAAAATTATTATCTTTTCTACGCTGGTGTTCATGAAGACGTCTGCAATCAGATCTATTCCGGCACCGGTATGATTCACGACCCCCCATATTGTCACTTTTATGCACAAAGATCGCGAAGACTCTTCGACTCGTATATGTGCAAGGCAACATGGTGCATTTGCGTCTTGGATTCTCGTGACATGGATTGGATATCAAGGAATAAAAGTTGGTCCGCTTAACTCTATACGGTGAAGATCGAGACAACAACACATTGTATGCTTCAGGCCATACTCACGGAAGCATTCATTATACCCGTGGGCAACTCTCTCCATCTCTCTACACAGAAAGTGTTTCGTTTTCGACAGGCTGTACAAGCCCTGTAGTCTCCAGCTCACTTCTTTAGCTACCCTGCAGCTGCCTTGGATGTCCGGAGCAGCTCGAGCAGAAGTGGCTTGCCTGTGTGCTCGTCCGTTGTTTATGCAGTTCCTTCGTGTTATTGTCATCCCACCACCAAAACACGCCCAGCACAACCGCACTCACGGGCAAGGCCACGACAAAAAAAACCCACACATTGCGACTTGCTTCGTCGAAGGGCACGGGGCCTGCGATCCCGTTGAAGAAGTTCATCCCGAAGAAGGAAGAAACGAATGTCGCTGGCAGGAAGCCCATGGTGACCCATGCGATGCCGCGCATGGTGCTGCTGTCGCGCTGGGCATCTTGGGCGATTTGGATACTGAGGTTCATAAGATTTTCTGAGTCTTTTTGGCGCTTGTCTTCTGCTTCTTGGCGGGCGGTTTCGGCCGCTTTCTCGTTCGAGAGGCGTGTATCTTCGGCGCTCTGTCGCTGTGCAGCTCTCGCTTGGTATGCCTCTTCGCGTTCTTGTTGACGCTGAATGATGAGATCTTTGTTGCGGCTGCGGATCTGTTTGATTCTGTCTTTCAGGCGGGTGGGATGGACTTTCTCGCACTGGAAGCGACTTAGTGTCAGCCTGTGCCGTACGGCTAAGCCCGATGCTAATCCATTCGCCCATCGTATGGACTCGAATGCGAAGGTTATTTCCTCATCCAGCTGAGTTTCTCGTACGTCATTGCTGCAACGATTGAGTTCATACATGAACTTACTCGAGCTCGTTTGGCCAGCTATGTCCATGGGTATTCGCGCTGCTTTCTCGATTTCAAGGTTGATACGTTCTAAATCGTCATGGATAAGTGTGGCTTTGTCTTTGACGTGCCGAAGATACGTTTCTGCGAGCCATATGGAAAGCAATCCCAGTATGCCCCTTTTAGGCTCATCCTCATGAAAGCGGTTCCAGAACTCGTCTACACCAAATTTTGCTGTATCATAGACAAACAAAACACGCCTTTGGTCCCGAGAAGGAATATCTATCACTTTCACTGCTGATGCGTATAGGTACGTATCACCATGCCAGGGTGTCTCGAATAACGCTTCTTCCCTGCCTACCAGTAGACGGCCAGTGGATGAGGTCGCATGGTTGCGTTCCAAGTGAAGGGAGTCTGAGAAGCCAAGAATGCCAAGAACGATGTCCCGATGCTCAAAAAACATCGTCTTCTCAGTTGGGACGGTGACGACAGAAACTCGCATATCACCAAACCAAAGGCTGTCGGTATTCTTCAGAAAATCCTGAACTTCTCCACTTTTCCTTAGCGGCACAACTTCTCTCGTCCAAATGCTACTCTTACGCTTAGTAAAGCGATAGCCTTGGGCACGGGTCAACAGAGGTTCAAAATCGAGCATCTGTTGTCTTGTCGTGGCAATAGACATTGTAGGTAAGAAATCAATTGCGTCTAATTAACGCAGGTAAGAAGAGCGTTAAAAGGGACGAGCTGGAGATCGCGATGCAGAAACTTAGCGGGGTAGCAGAGCTGAAGGCGCAGGGTGAGAGCAGCTAACCCCACCGGTGAAGTGCCAAGCCCCGCAGTTGTTGTATTAGGGTGCGCAAAGCTTGAACATGCGCATCGCGCGCACTGACACGGTATTCCATCTTGAACACGTCGCGTCCTCTCCACATGCGTCTTTCTTTCGCGACAGTGCCCAGGTGCTTTGGTATCATAACCTTTTGCGATGCAGGTCGCCTTGCTTTTTCACTACCCTAATGAAGCTCTAACCGCGTGGAATATTATCATTAGAAGCGGGTTTCAGCAGCGTAGCAGAGCGCCTTGTTTCCCGTAAACATAGAAGAAGTCACAACAAAACCACGTACTTCTAGGTATTCTTTCCACAAAATTCCCGCCACATAAACCCTGAGAACACGATCCTACCTCGAACAACCACCACCATGTCAGCCGAAACATCCATATCGTCAGACGCGATCCCTAGTTCAGGCTACGACCGCGACGCCATTGTAGCCAGTATCACCCGATACTACGAACTTCTCTCTAAGATGGTTTCAATAAAACCAACAGACATTGCATACCCTCGAAACGGGCGGCGTCCCGATTCCAAGATTCCCCTAGAGAAGCTGCGTCGCCTAGGCTTCAACGACCGCATGATTGACTTTGTCCGACACGTACCCTTCGTGCTTAACGGCGTTAGACCCGTTTTTCCTTACACGCAGACGCTGGTTTACTATCACTCGGTGTTTGATTATTACTCTGAAGAAGACTACCAGTCTGAAGAGCCTGGTAGGGTGTTTATGTGGCCGGTTGAGGGAAGAATGTCAGAGGGTGTGCTGCCTCTGTCACGGCCGATAGAGACGGCACATTTGGGGACGTGGTGGATGCTGGATACTAACAATGGTACGTTCGACGACAACGACGACGACCGGGAAGGCGTGGTTTAGAATCCAGTCCGCGGCTTTGTGTCTCTCTCTAACTCAAACATACCTTGTAGGCGAGCTTACTCCCCATGGCACTTTTATTACCAGGCCGCCAGAGGAGGTACCAGAAGATGAAGAATGGCGCTCATCTCGCCCCGTTCCCGCAACCGCTTATTTCGACGGCTTGTGCGAGGACCTCGTATCGCTTAAGTTGATACCCGTACCAGGCGGTCCCTCGTCGCTTTACTGGGAGATGTGGGAAGCCCCGGACGACGAGTGCACAAACCCTCATAACCGCAACTTTTTAACATGGGCGAATGTGAGTTTCACAATGTCGTTTTCTTCCAAGTAGTTGTACACACCACGCCGCAAAGTGGACCATTAACAACCAGACAACCCGTTTTTTTTCTCGCTCACCCCACTTCTACACGTACACAGACAAACGACTAACAAAAGGAAAAAAAAGGAAGCCAAAGCCATTTATCGCCAATGCCATTGGCCCGACGTACGCTACTTCCAGCGCGCAAAGTGCCGAAGACTTCTTATTAATCTGCTCAAAGATTTCAAGCTGTATGAATCAGAAGGGAAAGCGATGCCGCCTCGCCCCTCAGCTTCTACAGATGCGGAAGAAAGAGTGCCTAAGCCGCCGGGTCGGGAAGCAGAGAGCTTATCCCGTAGCGCGCCTTGGGGGGTAGAGGAGATAACGCTGCAGACTAGTCAAGAAGGAGGGTTTGTCAATACTACGTTGAAGATGTGATGGTTTTCGAGAAATGGTGTGGCTTTTTTATGTGTGGCATATACCTTTTTTTCTTCTGCTGTAGTGTATGTTGCACGTCGAGTGATGGACATGGCAGATGGAACACGATATGTGTATATATCTCTAATCACCGGCTCTACTTCGTAACATACTCTAGAAATCAGGCGAAAGAATCATCGCGAAGATGCAGCAGATAGAAACCAATGTCTTATTAACCAACGTCCAAATATGTATAAAAGTGTCACCTCATGCGCTATCGTCATGCATGTGTATATATATACGTGCGTAAACAGGAAGAAAAAGGTCAAAGCTACTACCCTCCTTCCTCACTAACTCGAGATGGAAGAAGAAGAAGACACCGATAACACTGGTAACACTGATACACCACTTTCCTTCCCTCCCTCTCCTAACTGTCCAACTTCATGGTCCCACACAAACTACAAGTCCACCACTGCGTCTCCATAAACGTGCCGCACTCGAGACAATTCCAGCCCAAGCGTCCCCTCGCGGGTTCAAATGGCGTCGCACTTTGGCCTCTGAGTGCAGACTGCGGTGGCGGCTTGGGCAGGCTAGGTGCAGAACCACCCAGCCCGGAAGAGACGAAGCGGCGGTGTTCGGGGATGGGCTGGGGCGGTTGTTCGAGGCCACAGACTGCGCAGGCGAGGTAATCGAGAGGGTTGTGAAGGGTGCATTGAGGGCAGGCCCATTCGTCTGGATTTGGGTTGTGGGAGATGGGGATGGTTGGGGGTGTGGGCTGAGGGGTTGGGTGGGGAAGAGGTTGAGAATGAGAGTGAGGAGGGATGGGAGGACGGGACTGGCGAGGAGGGGATGAGCGTGGGGGCGTGGGAGGGAGTTGTTTATTCCTCCTCTGCTCTTCTTCGCGAGAAGATCTAGAATACGAGTTTTGCTGAGAACCCCTCGATGACGATGACTGGGTGACAAGTCTAGACATGGGTCTGTCAAGTGGAGAGGGATACGAGGTGCTGCGCGTAGGATAGGCCCAATTGGGCGGTTCGGTGGTGTGCAGGTTACCATTTTCATCTCTCGTCCAACCCAAGTCTGAACTTGGCGAAGCGGTGCGGGAAGGAGGATCGCTGTCGAACGACAACCCATTCTCCGGATCCCAAGCTAGACCGCCGTTTCCTGTTGGTGCGCCTAACCTCTGCATCTCCTCGTCGAACATGAGATCTTGCAGGGCTTGAGCGATGGCCCAGTCGTTGGCGTCGTCTTGTTCGGCTGTGGTTCGGAATCCATCTTGCTCTTGCTGGTTGACTAACCTCCCTGCGTTCGCGCTTCCACTTGCGCATCCTTCAGTGATGCTGTTTCGACGTGACGCTGCATCGGCAATGACCTTGCGCATATCGACGCCGCGCTGTATAGGGCGTGTTCCGCCTAAGCGATGTCCTCCAGCGCTGGCCTTGGTGGCGGATTTCCGCTTTTCGGCGGCTATTCTGGCCTGGCGACGCATCTCATCAAGCGGTATGCGCCTACCGCCCAGTTTCTGACCTTGCCCGAGGAAGCCTTCGCCAGTATAGCCTTTCATAAGAAGGATCTGGTGCTCGTCCCGGAGCTCATTCCAGAGATTGTGAAAGTTGACGTCGTGGGCTCCCCAGATGATGTGCGCAAGTTCATGCAGTAATGTGTCTATGACGTTCTCCATGGGTAAGAATTGCCTAGAGTCATGGTGATATCTTAGACGGACGAGGATCCTGTCTGTGCGGTTGATGTTGAGACCTTGCGGAGTTAGCTAGATGAGTAGTCCATGGTTTTTCTCCCTTACCTAACAGTCGAGGCTCGTCGGGCAGAAACTCGCCCAGCGTTTTTACTTTCCAGCCGCGCTTCCTCATCGTCGGCTTGACCATCGAGGCAGCCTTGCGGAGCATGATCAATGCCTCGCCATCACTGGGCAGATGTTTCAGATGCTCGTAAGCATCGAAATGTGCGTCGATCTCTTTCATGGTTGGCTGTGTAAGAAGACTATATGGTAGACTGCCTCTTAATGCTGTAGAGTTGCAGTACAGGACCCAGAGGAAAGGATATATTGTGACCAAGTTGTGAAATAAAAATGATCAGGACAGTAGTAAAGTCGTGAATAATAGAATGCAGGAGAATATAACAGCAAGAGGCAAACGACGAGGCCAGCCGCGTAAGCAATTCACGCGGCTTTGCGTGGTTGACGATGGCGGTGATGAGAGTATTTGACCGAGAAAAGGTAAGTACCCGCTGCTATTGTGTGAACGAAGTAACGGGCGATCTCTGCAGGGTCAGTAAGCGCGCATGTTTTGTGGATATGCCAACGTTAGACAGTCACCGAGAGAGTGGCGCAAAAGCTCAGAGGCCAGCTGGGTGGCCTCACGTGCGACCGTGTGCGGATGGTTCCGCGAGTCAGTGCTTGACGTAGTGCACTTGCGGACATGCGATGGACTCCGCAGGCAGCCCTCCACGACTCTGAAGCATCGCACGGTACAGTCTCAATAACCTGAAAACCCTTTACCTCTTCTGTGAGATATGTCGAGTGACGATCAGCAAATTCTGGGCGTGGTAGGTAAGACAACAGCATTTGACTCTGCGCATCGCTGACGTAGGTGAAGCTCGCCGAGTACTCGAAAGACGTCCGCAACTTCACGGGATCGATATGGGACGCCACTGATGCGCATTTTGCCCATGTAGCCGGATACATCAAGAGGAATCTCCCTGAAGGATGGCTGCCAGAACGCGCTCGACCGCGCCCGCCACCTCCGCCCCCGCATCCCATCACCGGTGCCTACCTGCATCGCCTGCAAAACTGGGTGTCGAGGAATCGGGCTTTGACTGCAGCCATCATCGCCTTTATCAGTACTGGAAGCTTCCTGGTATGGAGGGAGCAGAAGAAATACAACCGCAAACGACGAGTGCGACGAGCGAGCAATGGAGCGCGGACAGAAGTCGTTGGTGAGCACTCGACGAAGGCACCATGCAAAGAGTTTCACTAACAACCACAGTTCTTGCTGGACCACCCAACTCGCCCATAGTCCGATCGCTAGCGCTTGACCTGGAGCGACGCGGCTTCATCGTATACATAGTGTGCTCGACCATGGACGAGGAGCAGCAGGTACTCAGCGAGTCAAGAGCAGACGTGCGGCCGCTGCACCTGGACGTGGTAGACACGATGGGCACAAAAGAGGCGATTCGGAACTTCAACGAACTCCTTGTGAAACCGCACGTCGCTGTTTCTGGGGCCAGTCCGCACAACCTCAACCTTGGCGGTGTCATACTGGTGCCGGACCTCATCTACCCTACGGGGCCTGTAGAAACGGTGACGCCCGAGCTCTGGTCGGACGCGCTGAATGCCAAAGTGCTCAATACTATCGCAGTGACTCAGGCGCTGCTGCCGACAGTGTGTGAGTTCAAATCCCGGGTTCTGATGCTCACACCCAGCATCATTGCGTCATTGCGGCCGCCGTTTCATAGCGTAGAGACGACCATTGTGAGCGCGCTCGAGGGGTTCCTGGCATCCCTCCGAGCAGAGCTAGGAACCCTTGGCATTCAAGTGTTGCAATTTCATCTAGGCACTTTCGACCTTACAAACGTTGGCCCAAAACATCACCTCCAAACCAGGGGACTTGGAAGCCCACACGCTTGGCCAGCAACCACCCGAGCGCTGTATGCCAACAATTTCGAAGCACAGACCCGTGTTGCGCAGAACCGGGGGTTGTTAAATCACAACGGCTCCAGTCTCCGGGAATTACATAACGGCGTTTTCGATGCACTGACGCAAAAGCGGCCAAGAAAAGTGTGGCGCGTTGGGCGTGGTAGTGTGACATACGATGTGGTAGGCAACTGGGTACCAGCCGGTGTTGTGGGATGGATGATGGGGTTAAAACGAGTGTCCCTCGACACGGCGTCTGAGCCGAAGCTAGAGGATAGCGTGCAACTACAATCGTGGGAGAAGATCGATGCGACCACCTAGGCACTACAAGCCAGAACCCAGAAGACGAGTTGACGATGTGGAGATGATCACGACACGCAACGTCATAGCCGGACTGTGCCTGCGGGAGTGCATGGCGTCGGCGTGGATATGAAGATGGCAGCACCCAGCTCAGCGAGTTGGTGTGTTGGCCTAGGGACAGACGCGCAGTTGAGGTCTTGCGATGGCATCACGTAAAAGCCCCTAAAGCGCCTTCTTGGCAATGGTCTCAGCTGGTGTTCCCTGCATGGTTAGATTTGCAGACTCAACGACATTCCAGTCGACGAGCAGTGTATAGGTAACGCAGATATAGGCGGACTTCTCCCCTCTTGACGTATGGCGTTGCAGGAACAGTGGTTCGCAGGACGGGCAGCAGTTTAATGAGCAACAGTCTGGAACATGTTCCGCTCCACAATGTGCCATGAGCAAATGAAGTGACGCAGAGTCTATTGACGGCCAGCGCCCAAAACGGAAGCCAGCCGAGAGGGGGATACGGATGGTCTGCGGGCAGACGACAAATGATGCTAGTGAAACGGGCAGCTGGAGCCGCGGGTGTGTAGTGTCAAAGTCATTGCAAGTTTGGTAGACGGGTAGTGGTTGGGGGAGATGGTAATGGGCAAAAAGCAATGGCAATGTCAGCCGCGCGAGGTTGAGATTTGGTGGTGCATAGGGCCGCCAATTGCTGCCACAGCGTGCATCCGGGTGGACTTTGGTGCTCGTGTCAAAGGCGACGACGGCGCGGTGGGTGGGTCAACGTCGTCGTGGATGCAGGGCCGACTGGTGGTAGGGTATCCTATTGGTGCGCAGGGAGCATCCCTGGTCCACCTTGAGGTTTCAGGAGGTGGAGGTTTGGCTATTCTTGCACACGCGACATCGAGCTAGAGGCACCATAGAACATGGCGACGCCCCCGTCCTGGTCCATCCATGATCCATCTGCTGCTCGAGGCCTTGCAGTCCATCTGTCCATCACTCGACGCTTGCAGTCATCCATCACTAGACGCTTGCAGTCTATCCGTCCACCACGCGACACTTGCTGTCGTATCCGCTCCTTCGCGCTGCATTCACTCTCCCCTTGCATGTCCGCACACCACCGCTTTCATCACTCTCTGCTTTTCCCGCAAGCGCAACACAGACACAGCCCCAGTGTCTCCCGCGTCCATCCCTCCACGCGCCTTTTGCCCGATTGCATGCATGACGGCCCAGCGTCATCAATCTTCCGTCGCAAATCCATGAACTAGTCCGCCTTCGCCATGGCAAACAGACAGCAACGCCCGGGCGGCCTCGACTTCCGCTCGCAGTCCTTTGACCCTCCCTCGACCACCTCAACCACCAACACCTTCACCAACCACCACCTCGGCCTCGGAAGCCTCGCCAGCGCCAGCATGAGCAATCTGTCCCTCGGTTCAGACCTGCCCAGCCCTCGCACCGGCGAAGCGCCGCCCGCCCTCTCGCCTCTGGATGCCCTCGCTCTCCAGGGCCGCCTACTAGCAAAGCGATTCGAGCAGCAGGACAAGACCGGACGCCGCCTCAGTCGCCTCGCGCCCCTCACCATCCAGAATGAATTCGGCAACCGCGGCGGCTACTTTTCCTCCCTCTCCAACTCGAGCGTCAACTCGCCCAACGAAGATGCAGGCCCCGTCAGGTCCCCACGACCAGACGCATCCCCCCGCCAGGAGATGTCGTCGGACAAGAGACACCAGTCTTACTACCCGCAGTTCGGCATGGACGAGCCCGAGCCACAGTATGCCGTTGGGCCTTTGCAAAGCCCCATGGCCACCATTGCCGAGGCCAGCCCTGCTACTCCACCACAGAGCTACTTCGACATCCCCAGGTCGTACTCGCCCGATTCGGCAGAGCAGCACATCGGACTGCGCGAGGCCACGCCTGTCAGCCCCCACGTCCCTGCTGCTGCCACTTCGCACATGTTCCTCAGCCCACAGCGGAAGCGATCCGGCGACTCTCAGCGCTCCCAGCCTCGGTCGCAACCACGTTCCAACCTGCTTCCACCGCGCTCGTCCAGCTCCCTACACGGTAACCGTTCTCCGCGACAGTCACCCAGCATCCGCTCCTTTGCTGGCACATACGACGACGTCGAGGACATGTCTCTGAGTGGGTCCTATGATTCTCTACATCACGCCCGCAACCTGTCCCCCAGCTCCAGCCTGTCTAGGGCCCATTCTCCCTTCACGCCTGCCACAGGTCCCACCATGATACCCCGGTCACCGTCAGCAGCGTCCGACTACTCAGTCAACGGCTCCAGCCTGCCGCGCCCGACCTACAACTTCTCGAGACCCAACTTCTCACGGCCCACGAGTCGGCAGAGCGTCCGTCCGTCGTTGGACGTGAGGTCCGACGCTGGACCATCGCGACAGGCGTCCGAGGAGAGCGTGTACATGAGACCCTCATTTGACAGCCAGCTCCGACGACAGGACTCTAATGACAGCCCTAGCGCACACTACGCAAACGAGCAGGTCCATACACCCGTTAGCATGGTAAGCGAAGACTTCCGTCGCTCTGGCGAATTCACTAGCAACCCAGCCCCATCCTACACGTACACCAGGTTCAACCTCCCTCGCGGCAGGGCCGTCGACCGCAAGTCTGTCGGCATTGAGGATTTCTTCAAAAGCCAGATTACATGGGATCAACCAGGCCAGCCTAACCAAACCCAGGCGCGTCCACCTTCACCCGAGTCACCGCCTCGTTCTTTCGACCAAGCACGCCAGCAGCAACAGCCAGGCGCAAGACGTGATGCCTCCTTTGAGCACGGCGCCCCGTCCCTTACATCGAGTAACAGCACCATCCGCGCGCAAACTGCTGGGTCTGTCGGCGAGGTCACGCCTCAACAACACTGCGACATGGGGCTGGAGCTCCATGAAGCTGGCGAATTGCTCAAGTCTACCTATCATCTCCGTCTTGCGGCTCGCGCTGGTCTTCCCGAAGCCATGTTCTGGTATGGCCTTGCCTGCCGTCACGGCTGGGGCATGCGTGAGAACAAGGCCGAAGCGTTGCAATGGCTGCGTCGCGCCGTCGACTCTGGACAGCTGGAAGTAGCCGACGACGAAGACCAGACCAAACATGGGCAGCCGACTGACCTCACCAAGAAGAAGCGACACCGTGCACAGTACGCCGTGGCCATCTACGAGCTGGGCAAGTGCTACGGAAACGGCTGGGGTTGTCCTCAAGACAAGTCGCTCGCACTTCGATGCTATGAAATCGCCGGCAACTGGGGCGACGCTGATGCTCTCGTCGAGGCCGGCTACTGCTATGCCGAAGGCGTCGGCTGCAAGAAGAACATGAAAAAGGCAGCCAAGTTCTATCGTGCAGCCGAAGCCAAGGGTGTCAGCATGGTGGGCAACAGCTGGATCTACAAGGACAAATACATGGACGACGGCTCCACCACGTCGGATGCGCGTTCCGTCCGCTCTGGTCGCTCAACCACCAAAGATCACTCTTCAGACAAGAAGGCTCGCGATAAAAGCAGAACTCGGACAATCTTCGGCCGCAAGAAGAGCGCAGCTTCACAACTTCCTCCTCCGGCTTGATGATCATCCTATCCTGCCTTGTACATGTGTCCACGAACTAGTTTTCCTTTTCCACATCTCGATTGCGCACGGCGTCTGGGTTCAGCGAATCGGGATCCGATCTTACAATACCATGGGAGTCTCCTTTGGGGTCGACAACTCCCTTTTCGCTCGGTTGCCAACTACTTTCGATTACTATTGCCTTTCGAATACCCCACATTTACGATTACCTGCCTGGCGCATGGCTTGGCCTTTTTACTTACGGCCGCCCGTCTTCTGCTCATACCTTGCGGACTTCTTTGATCGGATATCTTCGACATGTCGATGTACCACCTACCTTTCCTTGACTGTTTTTCTTTCAGCTCTTCCCTTTGTCTATACCACTGTTTGATCGTTTGTTGCTTGTCTGTCTACGGGCGACATGTTTCCTTTCCTTTTCTTCATTTCTCTCTCGAAGAAGACCGGACTTGGATCCCCTTCTTATATACGTAAAACCTAATTACCGGTACTGGTGTACCTGGGCTGGCTGCAAGGAGGAAGGCTTGGTGCGCTGTTGCGTTTTCACGTACCCCGGCTGTGGGAATCGCGGAAAGATTCGGGGTTAGAAAGGTTGTGTGAATGAGGACAGCAAATGGGCTTTTCTTGTGGGTTGTCTCCTTGCGGAGCGTTGTGCACACCAAGCTGGTTGGTAGTTGTAGCTGTAGCTCCCCTTCTGCCGTTTGATGGGTAGAACGGAATAAGATGTTGAAGACGTCAATACTCGTTTTTCTCCGATGTCGTGAACTTGACGCAGTAATCGGAATGCTGAAATATGAGGTAGTCCGATGTCAGGTGATGAATCGGTACCAGAAATACCTATGCCGCAAGTAGCTAGCCAAGCTCAGCGTCGGACTCTCTTCAGCTCGCAACAACTGTACCAAAGTAAGCAACACTCTACCGCCGTCTCCATGGTGCTTAACTCCACCCCCCATATCTCCATGCTTGATAAACACGGAGTCTTATATTTCCCCATGTACCTTATCATCATGTATTCGGCGCGACTCAAAAGCCCGCGTGCACGTTCATATTCAAGCTCAGATCCAAGCTCCAGATCCAGCCTTAATGACGTGATGACCTACGCGAACCCGGAGTACACTGTACATACCCAAGAAAATCAATCGGAGGAATAAACGCCCCGCGCGCCGGCCCTCTTATTGGTTGAGAACAAGGAATACCTCGTATAGGTCGCGTAAGGTAAGCTTGTACGTTGGGCACGGGTGGAGTGGGTGGAGTGGGGGGGAGATTCTTTGCAGCTGGACAGCGCTGGATAAACGCCACGCGACGCCTTCATCGCAACTTGTTCCTTTTGTGTAGATGTGGTAGGGTAGAGTAGGTTGTATGTGGTTTAGCGCCGTGAGATTGAGGCTGGATGGCACATGCGAGATGGGTTAGGTGGGAGATACGTGATGCAGGATCGGTTGATGGAGGGTTTGATGGGCTGGCTGGGGGGACGTTGCGCCGATGTGTGTGTGTTGTGTGTGTGATTGTGTGGATGGGTGGAGGGATGGTTGGAGGGAAGGGAGACGCAGCGTTCAGACTATCCGGCGGCGTGAAAGGGAGTTTAGTCCGTTTATTCCGTTTAGGCTCCGAGTGTGTTGTGGTAGGTAAGGTAAGTAGGTATATCTAGGACTCATGGTTTGTGCTAGAGGTAGGACATAAACGGACAACAACGACGACTGCTTTATTCCAGACGGATAAGCAATACTAGCTCATCCGCTCCTTCAGCTGCGTCGACTACTCCCGCTACTTCAGCCTCGTATCCACCTTATCGTCGAAGATATAAAACCAGCGCCGCTTCCTCGCATCGTGTTGCGTGACCACGATACGATACGATACTGATACTGATACCATGGCGACTCCTTCATCGCAGTCCTTCGGGGACGACAAAGTAGCAGACTCGACGCTTCCTACTCCTCTTTCTCCTTCTCCTTCGCCTTCTCCTGTTCCAGAGCCGTTGCTCGATGCAGAGAAACCGAGTAGTACTACTGTTCCATCGCCCGCGGTGTTTAAACCTGGATGGCGGTTTCTGGCTGCTTTCGGTAGTTTGTGTATTATCACGCTCATGGCGGCGTTGGATGCTACATCGATATCTGTTGCGTTGCCTGTACGTCCTATCCCTCCCACTCATCTATCCATCTACGCATTCCCTTACCGGTACACTTAACTAACCATACACGTCTCTGCCAGATCATGGCCGCAGCCCTCCACGGCACCGCCATCGAAGCCTTCTGGAGCGGAACCTCTTTCCTGCTTACGTCCACCGTCTTCCAGCCTGTACTCGGCTCCTTCTCGCACATCTTCGGACGCAAGGCGCTCATCTACGTTAGTCTGGTTTTCTTCCTCGCGGGCTCTATTATCCCTGCGCTGGCCAACGACTTCACTGTTATCCTGATCGGCAGGTCGATTCAGGGAATTGGCGGTGGAGGCATTATCTGTTTGACTGAGATGGTGGTTGTGGATACAGTGCCGTTGCGTGAGCGGGGCAAGTGGTTTAGTTTCTTTGGCGCCATGTGGGCGGTTGGACCGGTT
>JAESFQ010000344.1_pt1 | contig 16716 bp, 13 predicted proteins | sample 9269431 | NCBI WGS metagenome assembly JAESFQ01 (sample SAMN14502588, study PRJNA617103) | algae metagenome | isolation source: Plectolyngbya sp. WJT66-NPBG17 and co-occurring heterotrophs from well... | place: USA: Mojave Desert, Joshua Tree National Park, California | collected 2006-08-06
CCTTATCCAACTTTTGGAACACGTCTGAACATGTTGTCATGGAACCGTCATCCCATAATTTCACATGCGTTTTTCGTTCATGCCGGGATCAAGTTCCGCTAGCCAATAGTGTCGTCGGTCGCGGATCCTTACAATCGACATGTGCAGCAACGGCGGCATGAGCCGCCATCGAGACGGCAAGCGAACCGGCCACCCCACCAAGATCGCGCACCTTTGTATGTGGACAACTTACCATTACAACCCGCTGCTGTACGAAGCACCGACCTCGATTCCAGCACGTGCACTACTACTCCCGGATGTAAGAGAGTTACGCCCTACCTTTCGTTGCTCTTGCAGCGTCTTTTGTCTGCTCTTTCGACACCTTGTCGCGACCCACGCGCGTCCTCCGGTTGTGCCTCAACCGTCGACTTTAGCAGCCATGCTGTCTCTTCGTACCTTGGCCAGGACTCCGCTAACATTTGAGGCCATCGGTCACTCAGCTATATGTACCTACGAAGAAGCTCGTTTTTCTGACTTTTACTCCGTTTAGACGACACCCTGAAGTTATACGCTGCGCTCTGCTTGGGCGAAATATAGAACAGCATGTAGTATATATCTTCAGGGTGGGATTAAGCATTGGCTTCAACTCATAAAAATCGAGTTTCATCGTAGGTAATACCTTGTGCGTGGTCAAGTGAGGATCAAGTCCAACGACTACTTTGTTGTTTAGTCCGGCGGTCGGCGTTACATTTGTAATGCTGACGTTGTAAACAGCTGGATCACTACCGGACGACCTTTCGCGGAGGACTAAGCTGATTAATATGAGAGCTGACATTCACCCGCGGTAAACAATCAGTAAAGAGTTGCATGAAAGGGGTCGGGTGTCACAGGTATCCGGCTCCACGAACTACTGACTGGAAAGCGGAACGGAAAGCGGAACGAATGCCGCTGGCAAAGACGAAATGCGTTAGCTGGGTCATTATGCAAGCAATCTTCACTAGCACTCCAGGCTCTCCAGGCACTCTTCCATTGCAGATAACATGATGAAGCTCTTCTTGGGCGGCTTGCTTAGGTATTCAGCCTCCACCAAGGATGCGGTGCGGTCGTACGTGTCGACATCGACGCCGACGTCAACAAATTTAAGCAATACCTAGGGACCATTTCGCAAAGACGTGCACGGAGAAAGTGCATATCTGGCGCTGAATTCAAATCCAGATTTTCACACTGAGTAAGACGAACGTTCTTGGCAACCCTACTTACAAAGTGCGATCTGATCACACTTACAGAGGCCCACGAGGGGCAGCTTCTCTCTTCTTCTCTTCGCACTAAAGTGATGATGTACCTCAATGATGGAACCTGGTAGGAAATGTGTATAGCGGCTTGCATCTCATGATGACAGGATTAGAGCATAATTGGCAACTCTTGTTCAATACACGAAACACCAACAGGTTATTGACCACACAAAACACAGACGACAGGGGGGAAACGGTATGAAAAGCTAGTCTTACTGGCGTATACTGTAGAGTGCCGGAGATAGGGTCGATCAGCCCCGGGGGGCCGAGAGCACGAACGTGAAGGTCTCAAGGGTCTTTCTGCTTGCCATCATAGGTATGACATCTCCATTCCAAATCTTAACTCCGGTATAGATCTGGGTACTTTGTATAAGCTCTCAGTCTAGCATCATGCCGAGAATAGGAGGCTAGCTACATATCTTCGGTATAAGTACGCTGTTGACCACAGTGTTTGTTGAATCAACTTTTCCATCGACATCCGCCCAGTTCATTCTCTATTTATCAAGCTCTTCACGATGCTTCTCAAACTAAAGTCTCTCGTAGCGATGGACATAGTGCTTGTCTTCCTCGCCTTACCGGCATCGTCATACAGCACCCCTTCCCATCTGCAGCATGGCTTGTATGATTCGAAAATCGTTTTCGAAGCCCCCAACCCCACTTGGTTGGAGAACATAGCAGTACGCCACAATGGTCAGATTCTTGTGACCACAATCAGCGCGCCGGTACTCTTACAAGTCAACCCAACCCACAAACGCGACGCTGTTACTGCCGCCCAGATCCCCGATGCCACGGGAATACTGGGAATTGTTGAGTTGGAAAAGGATGTATTCTACGTTGGCGCAGGAGACTTGAGCAACGTGACTGCGGCAAGCCTAGTCTTCCCTACCAAGATCTGGGAAGTGGACATGCGGTCTTTTCGCGTAAATCAAGGAGGAAATGTTACTCGCCAGTCAAAAGTAACCCTGATTGCGGATCTCTCCAACACCACCTTTGTCAACACACTATGTCGACTTGGACCCAAGGACAATTCGGCGATACTCATTTCCGACTCCGGAGCTGGCCATGTCCTCAGACTGGACGTTCGCACTGGTGTTGCTTCGGTAGTTATCAGCGACCCGACGATGCGCTCCACCATCCCTGGCGTAGCCGGTGTCACTGGAATCCATGTACATGGCTCCGACCTCTTCTACGCCAATTTCGCTGCGACGACTTTCCTGAGGATGCCAATTTCACTGACCACCGGCAAGCCGACCGGACCGCCTACCCTTATCACAAACGACACTCTTGTGGATGACTTCACGCTCTCTAGAGATGGAAAGAAGGCTTGGGCCGGTACAAATCCCCGCAACTCGTTGATTGAGATCGATATACCCGGTAAGACGTTTCGCACCGTTGCTGAGGGCTTGAATGCGACGTCTGCTGCGTTGGGCCGTGGTCGTTTCGACCGTGATAGCGTCTATTTTGTGAGTGGTGGAGGTCTTGACTTTCCTTTCACGAATCCGGGTGTGACTGGGGGTAGAGTTGTGAGAGTTGATGTTTAGATTGACGAATATATCTACACTTGAACTGTAGAGATCTTGTAACTGTCGGTGCTTACCTGGAGGGATTGACCCTTCGTAGGCTACTACTGCTATGATGAACGTGCTAGTGCTAGAGTGCAGGCTCAACGCTGTTATGTAACACTGTTTTAGATACTCGCAATGCAAGCGTATTTCCAAAACACCTAGTCTCACTATAACCAGATGTATACCTTCGTAGACTACTTGCTCCCGCATGATAGAGGTTAGATAATGTGTCCTTTTGTTCCAAGACTGCGCAGCGAGTTCTCACGAATTGCTCCAGGCGGGCGCACGAATCGCAAGTATCAACAATGTGCGGTCTCCATAACCAGTGGCCTATGCAGAAGATTATATTCTGTTCCAATGACCGCGGGTATTCGTCAAAGGACGGCAAGAGCGGGTCTCCAAAAAGCCAGTCCATCACTTCCCTTTCACTTCCTCAATCCGTGCCCCACTTTCCCTCTCTCACCACACCCCGCTCATACACGCCCTTCACCCACCAGCAAGCCTTCTGTACTTCCATGTCTATATTGATATACTACACTGCTGATTGCGAGTTCGTTGTAGTATATATTGCAAGGAATTCATCTATCTACCATCAAACCATCAAGCACAAGGCGCAGGGTCGTGGGACCAAATTCACACCTTACTTACAGAAGTGTATGTCTGTAAGTAAGACCGAGTTCGAAACTGGGTGTTGGACAGTGTAAGCAGAAAGCCAGTCCTCTGCGGCGGAGAACTCGGGGTGGTCTTGGCTTGACATTAGATGCATCTTTTTTTTGCTCCGTTATGTATACCATTTTATTTGTTCTTTTTCTTTCTTTTTACCCCTTTAAACCTCAGTATGTTTGCTAAAGAGGTTAGGTAATTGAGGAAGTAGAAGTGCTATTCCCGCTTTGTGTAGGCTACAAATGTTTAGGTAGAGTAGAGCGCGAAGACATGACAGAACTTGAACAAATGTATTCGCATAGAGTGTTTTGAATGGTACCTGTGGGCATCTGGTAATACATGGCAAGATGCATGTATTACATGTGATATTTGTGGAATAGTGAAAGGAAGTATACAGTCTACCTATGACAAAAATCATTGTGATCGGTTAGTCACAGAGAGAAGGAGAATATGGGAACACGTTACTGCCAATATTCAGTCTAGCCACCTCAGAGCTTAGCTCCGACAACGCTACCGCCGTCCAGGGCAATAGTCGCACCATTGACGTAGGATCCTGCTCGGCTCGACAGCCAGATACATGTGCCCGCAACATCCTCCGGGCTGCCAATTCGTCCCAACGGTATCCCGCTCTCAATAACGTCCTTGAACTTCTCCAACGTAGCCTTCATCATCTTGCTTTGGAACGGACCACACGCAATGGTATTGCTCGTGATGCCGCGCTTGCCCAGGTGGCTCGCTAATACTCTGCTCATGTGGTGGAGACCGGCTTTGGAAGCGGAATAGGCGAAAGTCTCGAGGGCGGGGACGCGCAGGCCGTCGACGCTGCCGATGTTGATGATACGTGCTGGGGAAGTGGAGGACGAGGCTGCTTCGAGGAGGGGTGTGACGGCTTGAGTGAGTTGGAAGACGCGCTTTAAGTTGAGGTTGAGGACGCGGTCCCACGCTGCGGCAGGGTAGCTGTCGTAGGATTCTCCCCAGTTGCTACCGCTGTTGTTGACAAGGACATCTAGCTCTGAGATCTGTTAGCCCCCTGATACATTCTGGTCTTGCTGTTCTCCTATCATGACACATGCAGGAAACGTACTTCCTGCTCGCTTTTTTAACTCATCGGCGATGTTCTTAGCAGCGTCTTCCTTGTAGAGGTCCGCTGCGATGAAGTCGGCCTTGCCTTTACCGAGGGCATTCAATTCCTTGCACGCTTGTTCGCAGGCTTTGGCGTCGCGAGATGATATGTATACTGTAGCGCCATTCTGAACGAAGCCTTCACTTATCATGCGACCGATACCTTTGGCGCCGCCTGTAACTAAAACGATCTTGCCCTGTGTATTCGTTAGCTACCACTTGGAAGGAGACCCATGCGTTCTCAGACTAGGAGTAGCTGTCGGTGTGAACGTACTTTGACATTAAAGAGAGAGCTATTATCCATTTTGAAGGTCTGCAGGTTGCACTGAGAAGGGAGGAAGAGCAGAAGTAAAGACGCGGAGAAGCATTGCGACAGACGGGTAGACGGTCGTCATCGGGAGCTCTGCCGGAAGCTGAAAGCTGGGGATGAGCCGAGGCTCGGCATATCGTTATTCCCCAGCGCTCTCAAACTTCCCACCGAACATCACGAGGCATTACAAAGGCTTGATATCCTTAGCACATGATCAGACTCAATTGATATCTAGCAAAAGTATCTGTATACCTCAAGCCTGAGGGTGATCTACTCAATCGTAGGCTCCACCACGGTGGTCTCCATCAACACTGTCAGCTCCGCCAGGCCCCGGCTAGGCTCCGGCTTTGATGCATCCTCCTGGAAGATGGCCTTGACCTGCTCATGAGACACCCAGAAGCTCGTCTCATCAACCGCGGGACGAGGTTTATCTTTCACCTTGCTTGGATGCTCAAGATCGTCGTCAATAGGGCGGAGCAAAGACGCCAAGATGTCACCGTCCCACTCCACCTTCGACATGCCTGGATGCACATCACGCTGGAAGGGATCGAACACGTCAGCCATCTGATGGTGCTCGACCACAGATTTTGAAGCGATGCGCGCTTGAACAGCTTCATAAGAAGCCTCAGCTCTCTGCAACCTCAGCTTCGCCTGATCCATAACGTTGTCTGCGTCAATCTGGTTCTGCCGCTCATGTGCCTTTTCATTCAACCCGACCAACCACTGCAATGTCATTGCCGCACCGAATTTCTCAAAGATGTCTTCATCCAGCTCGCCTCGGCGCACGGCTTGGAGGAAGTTGGCTGGCGTCGGCACATTCGACATGTATGCGAGCTGGGTCCGGAGAATAGTGAGAATCTTGCTCACCGTCTTACCGCGCCTCTGACTGAAGTAGTGGAGCTCGAAGGGTGAGTTCTGCCATAGGTCGATGAAGGATTCACGTCTCGTGAAGCGGTTGTGCGAAGGGTCGTACTGATATACCAGTGACTCGATCCAGGCCTATGTTTTATCAGCTTTTTGTATAGGTCATGAGATTGCCAGAATATCTTCAGTATACTCTAAGCTTCTATGGAGAGAGTGCAAAGACACTGAAAACACACAGGCAGTACTATCAGGAATGTTGCTTACGCGCAAAAAGGCTTTGACAAACTCCTTGCACCCCTCTTTGCAGTACCTCGGATCGAAATTCGACGCCCAAACGAACGCCATCAAGATGATGTTGTACCGGATCTGGTCGAAGAAGCGCGAGAAAGAGTGCGCCTTGTCTAGACCGTAGAACCATATCGCCTCGTTGATTTCCACGGACAGGCTCTTGTCGGCGAGGAAGTTGGCTTTGGCGATGTCGTTGTACAAGGTGAAGTAGGCTGCGAGTTGAAAATGCGGGGGAACTTGGGGCACGACCGCCTCTTCGGGATGGAAGTAGATGCTGTGGAGAGAGGGCAGGAGCATGATTTCCCTGGGGATCTTAGAGGTCTTGATGGCCAAGTTGTGCTCGGCGGCCTTATGTAATGCCATAACTTGCATGATGGCGGGGTCTTCTGCATGCTCAAGGTGGTCGTTCATGCTCACGTCATCCTCGAAGTCGTCTTCCGCGTAGTCGTCTTGCTCGTCGTAGTCGTCGCCCACGATGTCGTCGTTGTCGTATGTACGTGTGTTGTGCGCGGCAGCGTGATCGAACGCGGCAAAGCCAACAGCGACTCCGGACTCAAGTTCGTCGATCATACTCACATCGTCGTCGAAATGGTCGTCCATGATGTTGCTGCCGTGTATATCGACGCGTCTGTGGATGTGGAAGTGTAGGTTGAACAAAACAAAACGAGACACGAATTGCAAAAAAGTCGTCAAACAACAGGTCCGTGAGCGCACAATCTACAAGCGAAGAGAAAATCTGCGATCATGCGACACATACACGTGGGCTTGGCTGTAGTGAAAGGCTAGAGTGACGAGCGCGCAGCCACGACCCCTGTCTGTTCTGCAAACGGGCATCAGCTATGCCATCACTGTGTCGATGGCGTGCTTGTGAGGTTCGAAAGATGATGCAGGGCATGGAGGCGGACATCAGGTGGGAAGTTGAGACGACTGGCCGAAGTCCGTCTTCCAAGGCTCTTGAGAGTGAGAGATACGTCACCGGAGACCCAATGAACTCCGCGCAGGACAGCGTGGAACATGGACACATAAGAAAAAGGAACTGTCCAAAAACCAGCCTCTGGACTTCATTATACGCAGGCACAAGACTTCCCATTTCAATCCTCCGAAAACACTGCGTTGAAGTGGTCCTCCATAAGACAACCACGACCATACTATCTACTACCGCACTGCATTTCTATTACTCTACCTCCTCCTTGCTACAGACAAAACCCTCAATCCCAGTATCTTCTCAATAAGCATTTTCATAACCCTCCTCATCGGTATCTTCTTTCCAATCGACGACTCCTTTTTCAACGTTCATACACTCGACACAAGCTCTTGAGTCATCACATTCTTCTCCCTATTATTGTACTTTAGTGACTCTTTGTCTTTGTTCAAGGCGTGTATGTGTTGTCGTTCGCAGATGAGGATGTTTTGAAGGATGATCGCCTGGCTTTGGGCGGATGGTAGATTTTGATAGCGGGTTCTGGGTTATCAGGGTTAGCGATACCGGAAAGGAGAGATTTTGAAGGGTGGGTGTGGCGACGTACTCGCGTTTTGCGTAGTGGCGAGTGTCGGTTCGGGTGTAATTTGGTGTTGCTTTGATGTGCACCATTGTGGATGATCGACTTTGGAGCGGGGACATGGTCAGTCGTGTCAAAAGAGGTGAGCATCAAGTCGAAAGGGTTCATACCAAAATTGGTACCAAAGACGAGGTAAGCACAACACCAGCAAAGCCAAAGTAGTAATGATAGTGTTGATCATCTTGTTATTAGGCCTATATAACCAGTCTCACCACCTCCCACATCACTCATAAGTATACCAACTCTTTTTCAACTCCTTCATCGCATCCTCTGCCTCGATCCACTTCCTACTCCCCTTTGGCGCATCACCCAGCCACTCCGCAATCGATTTCCTGTTTTTCATATACTTGGACTCGGCTCTCTTCCTCTCTCTCGCTTGGCTCTTCAGATAGGAAAAGTCGTCATATTTTATAGTTTCCCTCCAGACCTCGCGCATCCTTGGACTCCACAGACAACAGCTTGAACCGACATCAGAGTCTTCACCCGGGACTAGCTGGATCGACTTGTTAAACATATGTGGTATGGGTGACGATGTAGTTTTGGATTGTGTTGCGGGCCAGATGACCTCATCGTAGCATTGCTCACAGACTGTGAACTCGGGGAGAGAAGGGATGAAATGCCATGGTTTGCGGAACAAAGGCTTGTACCTCGCACACTCGCCTTTGAAGGAACTTTCACGGACTAACTTGATGAAGCGGTTCAGGTCAGGGAGTTGGCCGGACGACTCAGCCTCAGTGCCAAGTTCTACGAGTAGGTCCAGATACTTCGCGGAGCGAGGTGAGCTCGTACGCAAGCTGCATACATATCTGTCGGAAGTACCCGTGTAACCGCGCGGAATCTTGGTGAAGCAACCCCGCAGAGATGGCAACAAAGCCTCGAGCATCCTCCTGTCGCTCGAGCATATAGCGAAGTTGGCCACGTGTGTGCCGTCCCGTTGGTTGGGAATACCATACCAACTGACACGATCTTCTCCACCAGCTTCACGGTCTCCGGGGCACGGGCTGGCTACATAGTCCATGACATCCGCGATGGCGTAGATCAGGTCCAGCGATTTGCGACGCTGCTCAATTGTGAGTAGCCATGCAAGACGTGACCATGGGCTGCTGAAGTCACAGGTCCGCTCGACCGACCAGTCGCCCAGCCAAATCTGCTTGAAATCCGCTTTGAAAGATGTCCCGGCAAAGACGCCCTCGTAACAACTAGGGCAGATGTTGAAGTTCTTGTAACCCTGAAGAGCATACCAGTCATCATAAGGACCGGTTTTGTAAGATCTCGGGCAATCCGGAAGTGGGTTGTCTAGGGAAGCAGACCTCCGAGACGATCTGTCACGGCGACTGTCTTGTGAGCGAATACTATCTGACCTAGTTCTCCTCGCGCGTGCCGGCTCCTCTAATGTCTCGGCGTCCTCTCTCCTAGCCCGAGAAGGTAGGTTTCTTGTGTACGGCGAGCCAGGGGCAGACGGTGACGTTGCCCTCGGAACATCTACGTAGCTTTGTCTTGGTGAACCGACAGTCGAATGATCAAACTGATAGTGCTCTTCCGGTGGCATGACGACGTCAATGAGCTGGTCGTCAATTGGATACGGTAAAGCAGAGTCGGCAGTCGATTGCCTCGCAGGAGACGGACTATGTACATCGATGCGAGGCTTCGGAAGTGGCATGGTATCATGCCTGCCATATCGAGAGGGTTGTCTTGACCGGTCACTGGCAGGTGCTGGAGGATAGGTGGAGCGCCAATCTGCCTCTGATACAGGTGCCCGACCCCGGCCCGGCGAAGAAGGTTGGAATGTACTTGAAGTAGACAGGGGAGAAGCCGGTCGAGCGCCACCACGCGACGATGGTCGAGAGTGTGGAGGGGAGTCTCGTAACCGGGTAGGCAGTTGAGGCGAGGGTGCTCGGTGCAATGGGGAGCTTGGCCTAGAGAGCGGGCGCGAGCTATTGGCGTAGACGATGTCCACGGGCACCGGCCTCGATTTTGTCATGCCGCTGCTCAGCGAGGACGAAGACGAACGCGGCGACTGGGCATTGGGGTATTCCTTTGGCGAGCCTGACGAATCACCCTTACGGATCGTCGGCAGTGGACGCTGCCCAGAGTCGTGCCGTCGCGGCTCAGGCCTCTCCTGTGTATTGCGCAGATTTGTCTTTAGATCCTCCCTTTGTAGGTCACTCTTTACGAAGCTGTAACGCGCAGGCTTTCGTTCGGTTCGCAGGTGGGTAGCGCTGTCGGTTTCGGAGTCAGAGTCGAAGACGTATTCCTTCTTGGACGATCGCGGCGTTGTGTAAGAGTTATGCCGGCTCCCACTTGATATCGGTCTCGATGGTCTATTCTGCGTATCCCTGGCATCTCGACTTGCATCTGACGTGAGATGGCCGCTGTTTGAGGGGGTCATGGGTTCTGGAGAGCGCACGTACTCTGTGGGCGAAGGCGCAGTAGACTCTTTTTGGGGCTTCGAGTAGCCGTAGGGGGTCCTCACTCGCTCAGTAAAAACAGGAGGGTCTGGAGTATTGGTGTTGATGTGCGACATGCCCCCACGTTCAGCAAAGCTCCGCCGGCGACGGTCTCGAAGCGTGCTGGGTCTATGCGCGCCGTCATCGTCGGTGCTGGGTTCAGACACGAGTACAAAGCGGCGGTCATGGCCTTGTGCGGCTCTCGGCTGCTCAATCTCGTCGAGGATAGAGTCCTGATCGACGGTGCCCCGCGTGTTGGTCGGCGGCTCACCCTCGGCCTGCCCTGGGGACCCCACAGACAACGGCGCCTCTTTTGCTAGCGCTTCCCTCTCGTCCTCGACGCTTGGTGATGGCGGCCATGTCGGCTTTCGCGTGTGTGACCTGTATGAGTGCGGCGCGGATTGTCGAGGAGGGGAAGTGCGGGGTTCGTAGGCGTTGTAGGTGTTGTAGGACGATGTGTACGGGTTGCTTTGTCGCATGTCTGCCAGCTGCTCGCGAGCGTCAGCTAGAGTCTTGTCGTGGCTCGCATAGGCATAGGCGTCGGTATGGCGAGATGTATGGTAAGAGTCATGGTGCGGGCGCTGGTGGTACCGGCCATCGTATTCGTAAGACATGTATTGTGTACGTGAGAGATGGTCAGGCGAGCAGTGGGCGGAGACTAGTGTGTATCGGGTGCATTGAACTTTGGCAACTACCTAGGGCGGCTTCAAGAGTAACAAGACGGATATGGAGGAGAGGGCAGGTTTACATATACTTAACATGTTGCATGTACAGCGATGCTTGGTGACGCATGGAGCCCCATCTGCGAAATGCGGGTCGCGCCTTCCTCGCGCCTCCGCCCTGAAAGATCCCCACCGCCGGTGGATCCTTATTTGCTCGCTTCGCCGCCATTACAGAATGTCCACCGCCTGTTCGCACCTCTCCGCCTTGCAGACATGGCTAGGTACGACCTTGGAGGCATCGTCACGGCACGCTCGTCTTCACTCTACACTTGCTGCCTGATTATCCAAGTGCTGGTACTTTCGCATACTGTACTATCCAAGTGTCGTGTTAGCCATCACACGCTCCCTCTAGCATCTTCTGAACCCTTGCCCGAACAAAAATAGTAACATGCGCCATGATGCTGGGTACTGTACAGTAACATCATGACTTGACTGCACTTCAAATGCACTTCTTCTACTGCGTGAAAATCTACAGTTCTGATGCCGTACTATCAGTTGTGCTTTGTGTTGCATCGTCTGTAAATCTGCAGACCTTGGACCTCTGCCTTGGTACATGCTCTGCCCATATGCAACAAGACAACGCGATTCTCTCCCAACACTCCATATTTTCACATCTACTATTCAAACATACAACTAACTTCCTATTCACGTCAACTACAAAACCTCTCCTCTCCACACGACCGGCCGCCTCCGGAAGAGCGGTAAACGACTCTCTAGCACAGCCACAACACCTGCAGTCACCCTTACTAGCCTCACGGCGCGCCTCACCACTTTCCCACCCTCCACAACATCGCAAAGAAGAATCAGTCCACACTTCGTGCCACTCTTTTCACGCAGTCGAAGGACCGCAACCAACATGCATGCAACCCTCCGACGTCTTTAGCTGCTCAACTGGTCACAATCTGCCTCATGCCTCGTTTCCTTGAGTATTACCACGACTAAACCCACCGGTAAGCAGACTCACAAGCTTCTCACCAGATGAGGCTCTCACCGGGCACGCGGCTCTGCTCCTGCATGGAGATTCATAGTATGCGCTCATTAGGACCGTGTGAAGGACCAGGAAGATGGTAGGTCATACGCGTGACGCAGGTAGCTGCAGGCAGAAAGAGAGTGGCTGCGCAAGGCATCCTTCCCGGAAGCCGCCGATGACGGAACAGTCAACCACCGACATATATACTGTAGAGGGCAGCACCAGGACTCCTGGAGTTAGCACAGACCTTGAAGCGAACGACTTTCATTAATGGTAGGATGAATTCGGTTACGCTGCTTTAAATGCTGCATTTCTTTCGTCTTAAGTCCGATAACTCCGTACTGATGCGTTCCACGTCCCCGAAAGGTACCGTCTTATGGTGACCATGTAGTACATACCCGCATGTATAAAGCGTAGCTTGGTAGAAGGTAGATACGCTGCAAACCAAGAGCATATTGGATACCACAGGCCTCAACCCTCCCATCTCAAGCCCCAAACATGCTATCCTCCAATCCCACTACCCGCCTCCCCAATCTCTCACCCCGCGAAGCCGTAGCAGACACCCTCTACCGCCTCACCCTAGGCCTCGACAGCAACAATCGCGCCCTCGTCGAATCTGCATGTCTAAAAACCCCAGCCATGACATTCACCTACGGACCCCTGGGAAACCAACAAACCGTAACTGGGTGGGACGCCATAAGCCCCATGTTCGATCGTGTCTTCAGTCTCGTCACCACACATACCGTGAGCAATGTACGTGTTGAATTGGAAAACGACGACGATGCGACTACGGCACACATGACGGCCCATGTGATCTCGTATCATGTAAGGGAGGAAGAGGCGTTTGTGGCCGCGGATACGAGCTATACGGCAAGTTCGTTGTATGATATTGAACTAGTCAAAGACGGAGACGACAGCGAATTGTGGAAGATGAAGACGTGGGGAGCGAGAATATTGTGGACGACGGGAGATATCAAGGTGTTGCATCCGTAGAGATATTATCTGCACATTGGCTATATGAAAGAAACTTTTCTCATCCTTCCAACGTCATCTTTTTCTGTTCTTGTTGTTGTTGTTTGCAACATAAGGAAATGTCTGTCGTGAGGAAGCATGTCGGTAATCCAGACGCCGGCGCCGAACCAACACAGCCCATTATCGCTATTTTCGCACGGACCAAAATGTCAGGCGCACTTGTGTCATGAACAAAAGTGCATGGGTATCAAAGGCAACTCGCATAGAGCCAAAAGGGGGAATTGAGAAGAAATCGCTTGGATGTGAGTTTGGTTTAAGCGAGCCAGAAGGTGGCTTGGGTAGTTGTTGTCATGCTTAGAAGTAGTTGCCCTTGGGGATGGCGCAGAAGATGCCGACAGCGACGGCCGAGATGATAAGAGCACCAAGAATGGCTTGGATGAAAATTGTATCCTGGATCTGTCGAAGAGCAGGCTCCTGAATCCAGACTTCGCGGTCGAACACTTTGCGGACAATGTTACGCTTCTCGTACCGAGCGACCCATGGCTCGTCCTCCCACGAGTTGCTTGAAGCGTGTGAATCGACACTCTGGAAGGAGTCGGACTTGAAGTCATAGCCTTGCGGTTCGTCATCGGATGCAAAGAGCTCCCATGGTCGCAGATGTCGGTGGTGCATGCCGTGGAGTACAACACACATGCCCTTCCATGCTGCGATCAGTGTTGAGATACCAATGAAAAAGCCGATCAGAGAGATGACGCGCCATACACGGCCGGCGCTACTGAGGGTAAGGATGATGGCGACGATGAGGCCAGCGACGATTCCGAAGATGCCGAGGCCGCGAGCGAAAACGACACGAGGACGGTTTCCATTACAGATGGTCCAACGGACGAAGTTGGGATGCGCCTGGCAACGCAATGACCACTCAACGGTCGTGATGACGTCGCTGAAAGCCGAGGGATGTGTCGTGTGTTGCAGAGCATGCAGCAGTGCTGTGCGCTCTTTTGACGAGAGGTTCAGCTGTCGCGAACCATTGTCGGCAATGTAGATGGAAATGATACGGTTGATCTCTTCCCGGTAAGGCTGGACGGATACTATGGTGGATGAGCAATTGAACCCTAGAGACGGAGAATAAAACATTAGCAAAGGTAATACTCACGTGGTTTCCACTTTAGTCCTGCGTTATCAAACGCACCAGCAGCACGTTGAGTGTGGTCAACTTTGCCGGTAGTCATGCTCTCGTCGTACGAGTCCAGAGAGTACTCGCGCCCATGTTCGACGCTGGTGGGAGTTCGGGGAGGAGTGAAGAAGGGGTTGTTGCCGCCCTTGTCCGACTCGGCGACCTTGCCCTCATTGGCGAAGTCAGTTCCCTTGAGGATGGCTGCGGCGTCGGCATTGTAGCTGACCGTGCCAGGCCTGACTTCGAGGTTCTTTTCGCTAGTCCATTCAGGCGACAAGACCTTCTCGCTCTCTGGAAGGGCGGTGAAGCGCTTGACGTAGTCGCGGTACCAGAGGAAGAATTGCAAGTTCTCAGCCGACAGCTCAATGTACTTGAGGAAGTTCATGAAGTCACGAACAGTGCAGGGCTGGCTAATGTCAGTGAAGGTGCATGGGCGAAGGTGGTGCATGAGACAGTGGGAACTTACAGGGCAAGCACCGCCAGCGATGATGGTGTCAAAAGACAAGGCCTCGGGAATACCATTGGACATGCCGCTGGAGCCAGACTTGACGGATTCATGGATCGACTTGCGCTGGGTCGAGGTGGTCGAGGCAGTGCCGGGGCGAGGGACTCGCTCCGGGCGGCGATAAGAAAGTGAGTAGACCATGTTGAGCAGATTATGAGATCTGACAGTGATCGGGGAAAGAACGTGGTGGTGTTGCGGGGCAGTGACGACAATGCCTGTCAGGTCGCGTGGACGTTTGTTGGAGATGGCAAGAGCAGCCGCGCGTGAAGATAGAATGCTATATACCTCGCATCAATGGGGCGGGTGGAGCAACGGGACTGAGCTAAGAGAAGAAGTGGAAGAAAGCTACTTCGGTAGTCGTCCAGTAGTCGAGCGCAGAGACCGTCTGCTGTAGGGCAGCGTCGTAGCGTGGATCTGACTAGCGAAGGGCGAGCAAGAGCTTAGGGTTGAAGCAAAAGAAGTTTGCGCCGTGGGTCTCGAGATGTAAAGTAGAGGTGCAATGTTTATATCCGCAATCCTGGGCATGGCCGTTTACCCACCCGCGATGCTCAGAAAGCGGTTCCCATTCGTGGCAGGCCCGTGGCTCTCCACCTTGACTGCTTCCTGCCGCCTGCGGGCATATTCCCAAATGAGCCGTCGTCTGTAGCGTGGAGACGTCAACGCCTGGTTGCACATGGGATCCTCGAGGTCGCCGAGGAGCAGGCGCGCCCCACAGTCACCGTACAGTTGGACGGCATCGCAACTTCACAACAGATGGGAGGCGCTAGTGAGCATGCCGGGATATCAACATGTGCGCTAGGCTAGGTCCACGCGCCATGAGGTGTCGGTAATCTGGGCAGAACCCGTGTCGATCGTCTGGACCCGGGTTAGCCCCCTTCCACAATTGCAAATCTCTGCTTGTTTGCCCGCATTTTGGGCCTTCTACAGCACGGCGTGGCGCCGACGGTCAAATGTCACGTCGCGATGCAGCCGTTGGGAAATGAAGACTCGACATACCCGCCTTGTCAGATTGCCTTTGTGTTTCAGCGATGTGAGCCATCTCAACGCTCGCAGGTGCGGGTGGAGAACCGAAGCGAGCGACGGGCAAGAAGCTGCTTCGAGAAGCTGCCAAAGCTACGGAGACGCAAAGTGACGTTCTCTCAGACAGCCACAACATTCCTTTGGACAGCCACAGATTTCATAAGTGTACGCGATCGACGGTGCATGCATAATGCCAGCAGGCAGACGAACGCCAACCAACAGCCCAATCAGCATCCGTCGTCATCGTGATGGGCGGTCAGGATGCATGCATGCACGCTTCGCGCTCGGCCTCAACTCGTCACCACCCGTACCAAACTTTGCGACCGTCGCTTGAGCCTGGACTTTCTGTGACAAGTTGTCTTCAAAAACTTTGCTCCGCGCCTCACCACCTGAAGTGGTTTTGTGGCTTGCGAGTCAGTACCATAACGACGAACTGGTGGGTAAGGCAAAAGCACAGCTGATCGGATTTCAGCCACTGCCAATCTCCTATGCAGCGACGGCAAAAGCAAACGTGTGCCGCCTACGACATCTCCAGGCGGAATCCGACATGGGGGAACGCCACTATCACCACATCCCTGGGATTTTCGTAGTCCGGACTCTCTCGCTGCCAGGCTGATAGAAACAAGTGACTATGACTCGGCGAAATATGTCGTGTGAAGCCTGTACATTAGACTTCTCAACCTTTATGCCATAGTAGACTCCGGAGTCTTCGCGGATGAATCAAGGGCCTATTTCGACAACACCTGTCAAGGTCAAACATGAGTCGCGGGCGCAAAGTAAGTCATGCATGCTTGCGACGTCAGTACCAGAGTCTCAGGATACCCAGAAGTCAAATCGCGTCCCCGCAGATGGTAGGATGATCGATCATGTGGCTACTAGCAAGCGTACCAAAGGCAAAACTTTCTGCCGTATACCTTATTCTAGCGTGTGATGCGTTCGTATTGAGGTGGTAGCTCAAACGCTCTGCACGCGCCGTACAACGGTACAGATGTAGCGCTAGTGACTAGAATCGCCGAAACTTTCGAGGTTGAGAAGTTGGAGGCTGCGTCGCAATCGGCCACTGACAAAACCGGCCTCGCGCATTCGGACATTTCCTAAATGGTTCGTATGAGACACGATCTTCCATCACGTCTAAGTGCACGACGTGCGATAGTCGCCACCACAGCCTTTCCAAACATGCGACCAAATCTTGTGAGAACTCGCGTAATCTGCTCTGCATTCGGCCAGAAAATGTTACCAAATCGCTCAGGATAGCAGCTTCCCA
>JAESFQ010000345.1_pt1 | contig 16697 bp, 19 predicted proteins | sample 9269431 | NCBI WGS metagenome assembly JAESFQ01 (sample SAMN14502588, study PRJNA617103) | algae metagenome | isolation source: Plectolyngbya sp. WJT66-NPBG17 and co-occurring heterotrophs from well... | place: USA: Mojave Desert, Joshua Tree National Park, California | collected 2006-08-06
CCCACAGAAAACATATCCTTTAGATCCACATCTTCGAAGGGCTCTTCGTCAATGCCTTCTTTCTTGTCTGCCTCTTCTTCTTTGAGAAGCTTCTCTAGTCTCTCGTTGAGCTTGTCGGACACGGCGGTGAGCGGGACGTAGCCGACAAGGTTATTCGGGAGCGCGAGTACGATATCCTGGTGGGAGATGTCGGTGATTTGGCCGAGGATGATGGTCCCAGGCGACAGTTTCTGCGATGGTTAGCATGACCCTTGCAATGCGCAGAGACTGGCGTACCTTGTAGCTCAGACCCTCTGCCCTCACAGTGTCGTCCTTCTCTCCACTGTCATGCGACTTCTTGCTCTTCTTGAGCAGCGGCTTCTTCTTCGACTTTGCGGCATTCTTCTCCTCATCCTCAGACCCCATGTCGCTGAAACCATCGTCGCCGCCGCCAGTTCGCTTTTCGCCAGATTGCTCGAACAGGACGTCTTGATTCGCCTTGATCTGGATCTGCTTGTGCTCAAGCGGTGTCAAGACACTGGCGCCTCCTCTGGGAAAAGACTTCTCCTCGTCTTTGAAGACACTGGGCTTCGGTGCGGCGCTCTCAGGCTTCGACTTGGCCGGTGATGGCTGCTCGGCATCGGATTTCCGTCGCTTCGCTGATCGGTCGGTCGATGCGCCCTTTGGTTTTTTCGACGGCGCGGCGCCTTGCTCTGCTTTTCTTTTGACTGCGCCCATGATGCGCTCGTTCTCCGGTCGTGGAGAGGGTGGTGGTACTGAAGTTTCCGCCAAGAGTTCGAGAGTCGCATATGCTCGTCGACTTTTTTGGTGGGTCCATGCGCGCAGATTCTCCGACCCCCGACGACAGGGAACCGCGCTTGGGGCACGTGAGACCAAATGGCACAGCAACGAGGATTGGAGAGAGCGACATCTCAATGCAACGAGGTACACGAATCGTAAAACTTCTCTGGCAACACCTTGAGTTCGCAGACATGGTTAGAGTATTTCTCCAGCAATTTTGAGCATTTTCGCAATGTTGTATCGCAAACAAATGGGTCATGTCGAGGGAAGGCCAAGCCACTTAAGACCCGGGACGGCATAGCGCAGCACGTCGGTCGCGCCTGCTCTTCGCGACGTGCTTTGGCCGTGCGCCTTCCTCTCCAACCTCGCCGTCATTCATGAGAGTCCGTCTCATATCTTTATCTGCATCTTCAATTGCTCGCGTGTCTCCATCTGATCTTTTGTTGGTGTTGCTTGTATATGTGTACTGCTAAAAAGGAACATGTCCTCTCCATGCGCCCCTCGAAGTCTGCTTCTGCAAGAGCCCACGCCTGAGCTCTTCTCATCACCGCCTCCACCGTCATCCGCGACTGTGTGTTCACGCAAGCCAAAGCGGCCACCACCCATTACACCTAAGCGTTTCACCCGCTTCTTCACCCCACGACACTCCAAAGATGTCTCGTCGCGCACGTCGCTCACCAGGTCGGGTCGCCAACTGCAAGACATCACACGATCAGCTGCTCTCAATCGCAGCCGTGAAACGCGAAGCACACCACGGAAGACGGTCAATTTTGTCGACATTGAGAACCCGATGCGAACCCCCCAGAGCAGCGCCCGAAAGCGGAAGACACCTTACCTGTCGCCCGCGAGCTCGCCTGCCCAGTCGTCGCCGTCGAAGCGATTTCGTTACGTCACTCCGCCAGCAATTGACATACTCGAAGATGCGCTCGACCTGGAAGACGAAGAGGAGCCTGCCATATACCCTGCGCCAATCCGGAGGTTGAGGACACTGGGGCGACCATCAAGAACACTACAGCGATCGTTCGGTGGGATACTGGGTGTGGGACGAGGCTTCAGAAGAGACCACGGCGCATCATGGCAAGACCAGACAGCCAATTTCTACAGCGGTGCAGACGACCTACATCAGTTGCCTCAAGGTGCTCCGCCCTTCTGCACAGCCAGCTGCAATAGTATGTCGACCTTCCTACTTTCCTACGTCATCGTAATACTGACCACATGCAGCCAACTCTATGCTCGCCATAGGGGACGAAGACGGATTCATCCACCTACAAGACTCCGAAGGCGACTTCTCCAAACCCCACGTATCATGGAAAGCACATTCCAACGCCATCATGGATGTGCAGTTCTCTTCAGACGACTTGCACCTGGCTGCCGGTTCCGGGGACCAGACTGCACAGATTGTCGATGTTCGCACCCAACAGACGCTCGCGGTTCTGGCCAAACACAAGTCATCGGTAAAGCAAGTACGCTTCCAGCCGGGCGATGACAAGATGGTAGCAACTTCGAGTCGAGATGGTGCCGTACAGATCTGGGATCTCCGGTGCAAGGGCAACCAAGGATCAATACACTCAGCTTGGGGTTCAGATGCGCCATATGCCAGTGTCGTGCGAACACTTGCTTCAGCACATGCAGATATCAGTCTTCCGATGTCCACATCGTCCGCCACTCGATCATTGTCCAACAGCAAGACAGAAAACATAAATAGACGGAACGACATCTCGGTGACGGCTCTATCTTTCATGCCCCAAGGCCGTGAACACCTGCTCCTGACCGCATCAGATGCATCGACATGCGTCAAGCTTTGGGACATCAGGGGCAGATACTCTCTGCGAGGACCTGCCATCCCCATTGCCACCACCCGCCATCCCGAATCCCACAACCGCCATCGCCACTTTGCCATCAACTCGCTGACTTTGAGTGGCGACGCATCACGACTTTACGCCCTCAGTAAAGATAACACCGTGTACGCCTACTCTACGAGCCACCTCATTCTCGGCGTCGCGCCAGAATTATCTGCAACCTCCTCCTCAAAACAGAAATACTGTGGTGTAGGCCAAGAAGGCCTCGGACCCATCTACGGTTTCCGACACCAAAATTTCCACGCCGGCTCCTTCTACGTAAAAGCATCGCTACGCAAAGCATGCGAAGATCGAACCGAGATGCTCGCAGTAGGCAGCACAGACGGTTGCCCCGTATTATTCCCCACCGACGAGACCTTCCTGAAGCGTGAAACAAGACACGAAGACGACGACGCAGACGACCTCCCCGATATTACTAGCATCGCAGCAAAGCCCTCACGACCCTTACTATCTCGCTCCTCAACAAACAGCCGTTGCCCAGACACTATCCCTATCTATGAGCATGGCACAGCTCTCGTACGAGGCCACGACGCAGAAGTCACCAGCGTGTCGTGGGCGCGTAACGGTAGCCTGATCAGCGTGAGCGACGACTTCCGCGTCCGACGATGGAAAGAAGGAAGTCAAGCTAGAGACCTACGCATGGGCGGTGAGAGCGAGGGGAGGAGATGGCAGTGTGGATGGGCTGCTGTAGGAGACGGATATGACGACGACGAGTAGGATCGTCCGCGAAGTTTTGTAAGACGTTGTTTATTATACCCCAGCTATTGATTGTGTAGGAATATGAATGAAAGAGAGTTTGACGATGATTATGGAACTTGACTTGCCTGCTAGTGTGTGTTGTGCTTAATTCGAGGTGGTGTGACTGTGTACTGCTACTATGTAATGATACCTCACTTCTTTAGTATCCATTGATGAGAGTAGTCCAGTCGTGAGTTTCTATCACCGCATACTATAACACCAGCCATCCACCCGCCTACCCCCTCCTTAACCAATGTCTTCCCCTGAACATATCAGATGCTAGACATACTCGTATCTGCGCTGCTTGGAGCTGCGCTCGTGTTTCCAATAGAAGTATATTCCAGCGGTGCCGCAGAGAAGTCGTCGTACTGAGACTGCGATACGGGGAAGATTTCCCACTCCGAGGCCGTAGGTGTAGAAGGAAGTGACTTCCCATCGCTCAACCGTAGTAAAGGATACGAGATACTGCCGTTGGTATAGCTACTGTGTGTCAAGCTTGGCGTCGAAGTAGAACCAGACCCAGAGCCAAACGTCGAATTTCTCAACAAATCAAACCGCCCTTCCAGCATCTTACCCTGCCTATCCACACTACCACCACACTTCCCTTTCCTCTTCTCCTTCTCCTTCTTCTCCCTCTTCTCCTTCCTCTTCTTCCCCCACAACTCCTCATCCCTTAATTTCTTCCTCGTCTCATCATCCACATCCGCATACACGGTCCCACCAAACGACTTCCACACTTCGACCCCTTTGCCAAACACAGTTTCCACTTTCCTATCCGTGTCATCAGTCATTTTGTTTAAGTAATGCTGCGCCGTGTCCTCGTTGTCTTCTTCATCGGTTTCGGAGCCGTGCGTTGTGTCCATGATGCCCGTATTGGATGTGGTGACGAAGGAGGTGGGGTTACCTCCGTTTCGGGCGTGGGGCGTGTCGAAGAGGGATATTTTGCGGCGCTTGGGGAGTGGGGTGGGAGTGGTCGACATGATGATATGATGAGATGGGTGGTGGGAGGTTGAGGTAGTGACTTATGCGAGTGTAGTGTATTTGTGGCGAGTTGGATTGTGTTGGGGGTTAGGGACTTGGTCTTGTGATGGGGGTTTGGGGAGTTAGTGAATGCGATTGCGCGGTTAGAGCTGGATATACGCATTGCTGTGATGGATGCTTTCACTGTGCTTCTGAGTTGTACCCGAAGAATATAACTAGCAGACACCTGCTTCGTTTACGATTCTTTCTTATTCATCCTTCCTGTAGCTGAGTTTGACCATTGAAGTCATCAGATTGTTCCTGAATTAACCCCAAAATTGTTTCTCAGAAGCGATTTCTGATGCATACGCTCATCTTGCACTATTGAACTTGCATGGTGCTTAATGGAGTCTGCTTTCTAATAAAAGGTAGGAACGTTTGTCAAGCGTGTAGTCTTGCGATTCGGGTGTAGTACTTAGGTAAGCAAAGTCCGCACCTCTGTTCTAGGATGTACTTCCTCGTCGTAGAGAAGCAAAATCCCTGAAAGTGACCTCAGGAAATTTGTACAAAGGCGGCGTTGAGTTCTTGCGTCTATGGACAAGAAGGAGGCTTGGTTTCGGGTCGGGAATCGGACAGCCGACGATCGCTCGCTCGCTCAACGCCGCCAATCGGCCTCCCTCGGCCATCACCAACTTCACGATAGCGGACGACAGAGAGCCTGAGGATGACTTCCATGAGCACTTTAGCCGCCTCCGTGCCGCATAAGTGCGTACCCAAAGAACACTACCGCTATCTAGACAAATGCTACGATCGAGCTGCCCATGACTGAGTGGGTCGAAGCTTACTCGCCGTCACTCATCATGCAGCGCAAGCATCATCCTCTTTCCCTAACCAAGCTCGACATGCACTGATCGCCGCTAGTGAAGCTTTCAGGCCCGAGCCGTCAGATTTAGTTCTTTTAGTGCCAGTCACGACATCCATTAAGGACGCTTTGGACTTGAAACGGCAACTTGCTTCGAGATGCCTTATGCAAGCCACCATAGCGGTGATGCATGCGACTACGACATCGCCGACTGGTAATCGCCTAAAGTGTCTGCAGATCATGGAATCTCGTAGTTGATCTGGCACGATTCTGGAGTATAAAAGTTGATTGGCGACATCTACTGCTTGCTTGTCGAAGATATTCTGGCGTCTCGAGCATCACATTCCAGCGACATGCGTCCATGCACAGCGGCAGTCGCCTTGTTAGCCTCTTTGGCTTCAGCTAGCCTCGACAGTCCTACTCTACTACAGCAATTTTACGCTCCAGGGCGTCTTCTCGGCAATTCCTTTGGAAATCCAGGCGTCAATGCGACTTACGACTATGTTGTTGTCGGAGCTGGCTTGGCTGGTGCTCTCACGGCATCTCGAATCGCAGACGCATTGCCGAATATGACTGTCGCAGTCATCGAAGCGGGCTCCTTCTACGAGATATCGAATGGAAACTACAGTCAGATGTAAGTTGATTGCAAAAGGATATATCATGTTTGTGTATTGACGTTGGTGGCAGTCCATATTATTCGACTAAGTACGTAGGTCCGCGTCCTGAAGACTACCAGCCGTTGATCGATTGGGGCATTTTCACCGAGCCTATACCCGGCGCCAATGGACGCCGCTTTCACTATGCGCAAGGAAAGACACTTGGGGTATGCGACAACCTCCAACAAGTGAATCTGAACAAGAGACTGACTTTGGTCAAACTTAGGGGAGTTCGGCGCGGAATCAGCAGATTTATCACAGGTATATTCAAGTGAACGGTGGCGTGGAAACTCGCTGACATGCAATCTCAGAGCATCCAAAGGTTGGTACGAATCTTTCGCCAATGTCACCGGAGATTCTGCCTATCTATGGGACAACATGTTCCCCTTCATGAAGAAAAGCTTCTCCTTCACACCGCCGGATGCCCGCTTCCGCGCAGAGAACGCCAGTAATGTCAACTTCACGCTCTCTGCTTTCGATGCCCCGGGAGGTCCGGTTCACTTGAGCTTTCCCAAGTATGCACAACCAATCTCATCCTATGGCTCGGAAGGATACGCTACTGCCGGGATGAACGCGGCGAATGGCTTCTCAGATGGGAATCTCCTTGGGTATGGTTACTGGCCTTTTACCCTCAGACCCGACGATAGTACAAGGAGCAGTACTGAGTCCGCTTTTCTTTCCCAGACAGCTGCGAGAACGTCTCTGAAGATCTACCAGTCATGCATGGCGCGCAATCTGCTCTTTGATGAGTCAAAGCGTGCCACAGGAGTCAACGTCACTATAGCCGGGACGAAGCCCTTTACTGTCCATGCGCGTAAAGAGGTCGTCGTCTCTAGCGGTTTCATCAACTCCCCCCAACTACTCATGGTGTCTGGCATAGGTCCGCGCGAGGTACTCGAACGACACAATATAACCGTCATATCCGAACTGAACGGCGTGGGTCAGAATCTCCAAGATACACCCGCTATCGGTGGCGTTGTCCACCAGACTAATGTACCGGGAAGAAGTGCCTGGGAGCGCGAGCCCTCATCTTTCGACGCCGCTGTGGAGCGTTATTTAACGAACGGATCTGGTCCGCTCAGCAGTCCTGCTAGCGACTTTGCCGCCTGGGAAAGGTTGCCTGAACGTTTTACTACCAACATGAGTCGATCAACCCTCAAATTCTTGCAAGGTCTACCTAGCGACTGGCCAAATGTGGAATACGTGTTGCAAGCTTCGGAGCGCATCTTGTCTTCAGCTCAGGCTGCCAGTGACACGGGTGTCATCGGCACAATCTTGACATCCACCACAAGCCAAGGAAACGTTACTATCCAATCTGCTGACAATGCTGTTGCGCCTGTTGTATACATTGGTTGGCTTGATTCGCTCGAAGACCAAGAAATTGCTGTAGCAGCATACAGACGTGCGCGTACCATTGCAGCCAGCATATCCGCGTTTGGGGACGAGATAGCACCGGGAGCGAACGTCACAACGGATGCGCAGATCTTGGAGTACATCAGAACGAAAGGGATGGGTGCGATTCATCACGGTGCGGCGACATGTGCGATGGGAAGGAATGCGTCAAGCGGGGCGGTTGTGGACTCGAAGGCTAGAGTATTTGGTGTGAGTGGGTTGAGGGTCGTGGACGCGAGCTCTCTGCCTTTTACGGCGCCCGGACATACTCAGGGCGTTACGTATGCGCATGCGGAGAAGCTGGCACAGGATATTATCGATGCGGCGAATGAGTTCTAGACTAGCAGTGTCTGAAATTGCAAAAACGATCCGGAACTGCTACCGGATCAGCCATATCTCTTAGACGACTCTGCAGCCATGTCAGTGTTGCAGGAGTTTATGCTTCGTATATGAAACTTACGATAAACCCAACTGTCCAGAACATTGTGAAGTATATAAGGTACCATCCCGGACATCGAACCAGATGGCGACTCCATGCCCGGGGTTTGTGCTTGCCTAACAACTTTTCGAGCAGGGGCATCGTGAAGAAGGCGTGCAACGGGGCAACAACGAACATAAAACCCTGCAGGTGAAGCTCGTGCGCTTCTGCTCCTGCTGCGAAGAAACGTACGAGCGGCGGAATACGGAGAGTCTCAGCTTCGAAGCGTGCTAATATGACAGCTAGTTGGAACATTGTTGCTTGGAACCTGGTCAGGGCGAGTTCGAAAAGAGACATTCGAGACGATGTTTGGTGTGTTTGTAAGGCTGGGAGGTAGGATAGGTTGATTGGATTGTCGTGCACGAAAGATTGCAGTTTTGAATGTGGTCGAGCTGTGCTAGCAATGCATGCTTCATTGGTTACCAGCAACTGGCTCTGGTTAGAAGAAGCGAACCGCGCACAACTTCTGCAATCGAGGAGAGATGAATAAGAAGAGATATTCTGAGATGAGAGATATTGCACGTGAAATATACGCGTAGTTTGACGCCTGAATTATCATTGGTGAAGTTGCATGCCATATATAGGAGCATATTCTACTTGCCATTTCTCTTATTCGAGAGTATCTTATCGGCTAGGTCGTTAGGATTGCGGGAGTTGTGAGTGGCTCATCGCTACCAGTGGGTGAAGTGGATGGCAACCAAGACATGGCATCGTACACGGGTGTAAGTCAATGAGGAGGAGGAAGAGCATATATCTGTCATATATAGCAGATAGCACATGCGGTAACGATGAGTGCAACAGAGTATTGCAACGATGTAGAGAGGTGCTCTATTCTGTGCGATTCTTCCATATCTTAGACTATTTTTTGTGTCAAGACGCTCTTCAGAATATAGTCTGGAGTGACATCATCATTACCTTACCTTGTACTCTTGACATCGTAATCTTTCGTAACCTGGATAACACTACGCTCACCATCCGGAGTCGGATTCACCGTCCGCAGTGACGTTCCACCCTGTCGGCACAACTCTTCTTCGGACTCAGTGACTGTAACTCCGTGCTCCAACCGTGTGATGCTTCCTCCACGAGGCTTTTTCGCCCATCTCGACCCACGCGGTCCTTTTACCTCTGAACCGATCGTCACGATCTGGCCAAGGGACGAGAGCTTGTAGCCTTTCTGGTTTGAACTACCCCGCTCCCCGCCTCCTGATCCGGAAGAGCTCCCGCCCCCGAATTTCGTCCATAAAGCCTTGAGGCTTGGCAAGTTGACCGCAATGATGGCGAATTGTATCTCGAGTGCCGCAACAATGACCATCTTCCCTAACACCCACGATGTATCCGGCGATTCGTTCAGCTCTAGGAGAGGCATGAGTCGAAAACAGGCGATGGTGACTGAACTGCTGCCAAAGACCAAGACGCCTAGCACTGCGACTTTGCGGCGAAGCGACATTTGGAGATTCCAGACTGTATAGATGGGGAGTATGAGAATGTAGAAGTCTTCCAGGATGTTCTTTATTGCCGTTAGTGACCCAATGTCTAGAAGTGTAGGTAGGTCTTGGAGCAAGGCAATCGGAGACTTACGAGAATGGACGGTACGATGAGAAGGACGAGTCTACTGATACAGATAGCGTCTGGATGCGTGCCTGGATGAAGAATTTCATCGAATGGGACGCATTGAAAGCATGCCAATAGACTACCGTATGTATTAGAACGAGAGTGTTTCGCGATAAAAGGAAATCTTTTAGTGCTGATGGTGAAGGCAACACGTACATGTTGATGATCAAAATGGCACCGTTTAAAGCTCCGCCGACGTATACAGCAAGTCGAAAAGTAGGGTTTGGGGAGAGACGGAGGTAAAATAGGAGGAAGGCTGATTTGATCACCCAGTGAACTGAGTAATAAATCACTTCTTCAATGAACAGCCACTGTCTACTGGTTAGGAAATTCTAGATCGAGTTTCGCGTTCGGGTCGTACCTTGAGAATTTCGAGCTGCTGAACTGTGCTTAGAGTATCCATGTGTCTGCATCTGTAGTGAGCAGTAGGTAACAGGAAATAGCCTATAGAAGACGAACAGTCCACATCCCCAGTACACGAACATGTGCAAGACAACTTGTTGGACAATACTGAAAAGCTTCACAGTGGATTAGCCATATCGCTGGAGATGTACCAGACTCTAGAACACGTACGAGGATTAAAATCGCGAAGTTGTCGTCCCATCCTCTCGAGTGCAGGACGAAGTGCCGGCAGTAGAAGCGAAGAAATATCGAGGTGGTACCAAAGAAAAAGGTAATATATGCCACGGCGTAAGCCAACGGTTGGAGGGTCGCCAGTCCCATGATTGCGAATGAATTCTCTTGAGGGTGTTACCTCTGGAACTGAGCGAATGCTCAACGACTCAAATGAAGTATGTGCTATGAGATGGCAATCGCGAATAGTAGCCTTCGCCATGGCCAGTTTACGAACGGTTTCAAGGCCTGTTACTGACTCCCTGCTTTTCCCACCCCACGGGCTCTGTAAAGGCTCCTAGCATAAGTATCATCGGTGCATCACACCGAATGTAAGCACACAGTAGCATAATGGGTAAGAGATGATCATACCTGAGCTTTGTTTTAACGCACTCCTGAGAGAATCCTTCACAATTGCCGGGATCCGCCATCCTTCCGAGTTATCGTGCATGAGCAACCCTGCACTATATTGCGATAAGACGGGCTTGGGGTACGGCAGGCTTGCAGAGTGGGTTACGGTTCAGCCCTCAGCCTAACCTAGTGCAAGGGCTGCCCCGAGCCGTCCACCCGCAGAAGCTCGAGAGCTCTCTGAGCCTAGAATGAATGGGCACAAGCAGCCCCTTGGCAAGCATATTCAGTACGCCTTTACGGCCTGTTGTGCACAAGACACAACAGGAATAGTTAGGCAGAACAGCGATCCCGACGACTTTACCTGGGCAGCTGAAAGAAGCCCTGTTGTTGGTGCATAGATGTATGGCCTGACTTCAATCGCGAGAAGGAAAGGATTCGCGCACCTGCTGCAGCAAGACGTGTTCCTGTTGGCAGGAATCGTTAGCCAAAACGCGTCGTCCCCAAAGGGGCGGGTGAAGACACCAGCCGCAAGCGAGCCGCTTCCCCGCCCCACTCGCAAAGCCGTGCTGCCAGTTGGCACGTCCACAGCGACAACCGTTAGCTTCACTCTAATCCAGGGCTCCACTGCATGCCCATCGCTGTTAGAAGAAAAACCTCCTATACAACATTGTGACAACTCAGGAGATGTCATAACCGCTCAAGCCTAGGTGCCGTCCAGCTAAGTGGGCTTTGCGACAGCCTTGGCCCCTTCACGCGAACAATGCACTTACAGGGAAGAGGACCGTAGATTGGAGCCATGGGTAATACAGGGCAGCCTGCAGCTAGCAACATTCGTCTGGAGCATGGAGGCTTTTGAGAGGTCGCCCAACGGTGTAGAGCCACTGGGAGTTTAGGTAAAACAAATCCCTACAAAGGATGCGCGCTATGCCTGCATCTTAACCATGGGGATCTTCAGTTCGTGAACGAAGATGTCAGCCGTCTTCAGTACTCACGGAGGTTTACTGGAAACGAGTAAGTGGGCAAGTAGCGCGTGTTTCTTGAGATCCCGGGCATATATCCCGAAGCCCTGCTCTTTCTACGATTAGGTTTTTGACTGTCAGCCGAAGCCTTATTCGTCGTTTCTACTTTTTGAAACTCTTCGGACAGCTTTGGTGACACGACAGAGCTTCCACGACGACCATGGAAGTCCTTCGAGATGCTGCTCAGCGCAGTGCGTCGCAAGGCGTTGCAGCAGCTGTTCTGTTTGGCATTGTTTTCCATCTCTCGATACAACCAATTGAGTTCGAGCTGGTCATGTACCATTTCATGGCAGCTTTCACTTTGTCGTTTTTCGGAATGTTCTACGTCTTTGGATTGACGAAAGCTCTGGTATTTGCGACCAGCTTCAGCACAGGATTGCTTGCTAGCATCGTCTGCTATCGATTGTTCTTCCACCGATGTCGAAATTTCCCAGGGCCAACTGCCGCTAAAGTCTCAAAGTTCTACGCGGCGAGACTTTCGGCGAAGAACGTCCAATATTACAAGGAACTAGAGAAGATGCACGAGCAGTACGGTGATTTCGTCCGCACAGGTGAGCAACTGTCTGCCTCAGGCTCTCCATGAGTGGATGTTGATGAATATCAAAGGACCGCGAGAGATTAGTGTTTTACGCAAGTCGGCTGTTCAGATCCTTTATGGGCCCAACTCGGAATGTTCGAAGTCGACATTGTATGGCCAAACCGGGAACGATCCGAAGAAATGCTCCATACACATGACGCGCGACTTCGATGGCCACCGCCTACGCCGTCGTGCTTGGGATCGTGGTTTCTCTATTAAAGGTAAGCACGACCTCACAAGAAATAAGAGTACTATTGACTCTTAGCAGCGCTCAACACCTACGAGCCACGTATAAAAGCAAAGGCAGACTTGTTCAAGAGCCAGTTGGCCCAGAAGGGAGGTGATTCAATTGATATGTCCGCCTGGTCAATGTACTTCAGCTTCGACGTCATGGGCGAGGTCGGGTTCAGCAAAGACTTCAACAATCTCAAAAGTGGGGTCGAGCACCCTGCCATCAAGGGAGTGCATGCTCACATGACCATGCTGGGGATCATGAGCACGGTACCGTGGTTGCTGAATGTTTTGAGTTCCATTCCTGGAGCGGCGGCGGGCTATTCGGATTTCTTTTCCTTCTGCGCAGGTGAGATCCGCGAGAAACACAAGGTATGTTTGGTAGTTTGGCTACGGGTAACAGAGTACTGACGGAACATAGACGTGGGACGGCGAAAAGTATCCGCAAGATGTTGTATCATGGTTGCTGAAGGCTATAAAAGAGCATGACCCTTCAGCCCCACCAAGTGCAGAAGCTTTGGAAGACGATTCGAGAGTCATGATCATTGCTGGAAGGTATTTAATCCTAATGACGCAATCAAGCGATGTTGCTGACATGATGTAGTGAAACAACAGCCACTACACTCGCAGGAGCTCTCTTCTACCTCGCCAAGTGCCCCACTAAGCAGAAGCGGCTTCAACAATTCCTTGATCAATCAATGCCGGACGGATACAGCCAATGGTCATACGAAAAAGTCAAATCAATTTCTTACCTAGACGATGTCATCAGCGAGACACTGCGGCTTCGTCCTGCGTTGCTGATTGGTGGAGCGCGCGAAACACCTGCAAAGGGCATTCAAGTAGACGATACATACCTTCCCGGCAACACGAATGTGGTGGTCCCGGTATCGCTCATTCAAAGGGACCCGCGATGGTGGCAGCAGGCTGAAGACTTCATTCCGGAGCGATTTGGCGAAAAGAGGGTGGAGATGGAAACTGACCAGGCTCCATACCTACCCTTTTCTCTAGGTAAGTACCTCAATTTAGTGACTATTCTCAGACTGCAGCCAATTAACATTCCCACAGGGGCGTACGGCTGTCCAGGCAAAAACCTGGCCCAGATGAGCTTACGTATTTCGCTTTCGATGATCGCCCAGAATTTCGACATCACGTTCGCACCCGGAGAGACTGGGGAGGCATTTGAGAAAGAAATTTTGGACACCTTCACTGTGACGCTTCCGCCTCTACAATTACGGTTCACCCCAAGGAACACAGTTGTCAACAATCAAGCCAATCAATCTGAGCACCCCGGATTGAATTGACTTGACGTTCTATAGTAATTTGGCTTGATTGATGAGATTGATCGATCAAAAACGTTCAGATTGATTGACTTGATTGATTGGATTGATAGTATAGCGTTTGTGAGGCTGTAAAAGTGGGGTATCGTGACTATTTGTGGTGTTGAGTCTCGTTATCGTCGTCGATATCGCTGTCGATATCGTCGTCCTATGTATCCATGCCGTACAACGTCTCTATATCGCTGTTAGTTATAGAGTCTGTACGGCTTGTATTGTTATTGCCTAAACTAGCTTTTCGCCACTGTTGTACGCACTGTATCGCCGCTAAAAGCTAAGGTCGTATAGCTCGTTGGCGAGGCTCTAATAGGTCTCCTAGCTTACTAAACATACGCTTACACTCGCAGCTTAACGCTAGGATAGATAGTACGTTAAGCGCAAGCTTACTAAGGCGAGGATAGCGATCCCGCAACGATAGCTAGTATTTTATTAGGTTGTTAGCGTCCTCTGTATTCTTCTCTACACGTCGCTCGCACTATTTCTACTAAGTAAACTCGTCGTCTACTATCGCGCTGTTGCTAGCGGTTATAGAATTGATAAGGCCGTCGATTGCGTTGTCTATATCGTTTAATACGGGCTTCGTGCGTTGTATAATAGTCGTAGAGGTATTGTATAAAGCCTATAAGGCGCGGAAGTTGCGATTGTTATCTAAAAGCTAGTTAGGCTTATTAGTACCCTAGGCAGCGTCGCAATACGTCTTGTAGTATAGATAGAGTATTATAGCAGCGTAATAGACAGGCAATAGGTCTAATTTAGCGTAGTACTCGTTAGCTTTTGTCTACGCTACGCGTATATTAATAGCGAGATAATTCTTAGGTACCTTATTGTAAGCGTTATAGTTAACTGCCTTATAAGCCTTAACGCGCTGCTCGTAATAATTAAGTATATATTTAAATACTAGTATTACCTTAGCAATAGAGCTAAACCTGCTGCTCTTACTACGCCCTTTAAGGCGCTTTATAGCAGCTTTTAGAGGCTTTAACGCATCTATATACTCTATAACCACTACCTAATCGTGTGTTGTTAGGCCGCTTAATCTTATCTACCGCGGCGCATAGAGTAGCTTATTGCGGCGGGTTTCTGCGTACGTATCCTTATCTCGCACCCGCTTTATATAGTAATTAGCGTAGGCGTTAATAGCTAACTATAGCTGTACAGCGCGCTCAAAGCAGGAGTAGTAGAAGTTCCAGCGGGTAACAACTAGTTTTACAGGCTTAAGAATCTTGCGTTTATTAGCAGGCGCGTTAACGAGTAACTCGCGATAGGTAAGGCGCTAAAAGTTAGCAAAAAGAGCGTACTGTTGTAGCGTTTTAATATAGTTAACGATTGCTATAAGCACGCCTAAAGGCCTATCGTGCCTCTACTCGCTTATATACTCGCTCTTAATAGCAAACTTATCTAGGTCGTTATTATACAAGCTAGAGTCTTTGCTCTAGAGAAGTATTTAACTAACAAGGTTTAGCGTATAGAGAGCACAACGGAGGCGGCGATTAACAGCGTTAAAGCCTATTTACTACGCGATTGCCTTAATCGCGGCGTTATTATTGCTTGCGTTATTAAGTACGAAGTATCCTACAGTTGTTAAATTAATTCTAAAGTAATTTAACGTCTAAATAACTACGCTAGCTATTAACTCGCTACTATAGGTGCCTGTTAACTACGGCAGCGTAATAGGAAGGTCGACAAGACTACTGTTGCTGTTAACGTAGTGCGCAACAATACCTAGGTAGCTACGCTTACCGCTTTTTATTGTCTAGCTGTTAAAACTTATGTGTATCTTACTCTAGGCGTGTAACAGGTTCTTAACAACGCGCGGCTTTATATAGTCGTACAGGCGTAGAACGTAGGTAGTAACGCTATTATAAGAGGCCTAAAGTACTACCTCTGCTTGTAGGTTAGCTATTAATATAAGCTATTAAAAAGCTAGCAATTTAAACGTAGAAAGCGGCAGGTTTGCCTCTATAAGCTAGCTAATAGTAGTAAGTCTAAAGCGCTGTATATTAAAGCTAGAGAGCTCGTTCGCGACCGTCTAGCTAACCTAGTTGCTAGTAAGTATACTATAGAGAATGCTAGAGCTAGTAGACTAGGTGCTTTTGCTAGGTAGCTAATAGCTATAGCCGCGTCGTCTCTCTTCTAGGTGTCGCTAAGCTGCTAATGTTAAGCGTGTTGTCTTGTATACTTAGGTAACGCTAGCGTTAATAAACTTATGCTTGTAGCAATAGCGGTATACAAAGTATATACGCGTAGAATCTTTGCGATATGCAACGTAGTAGCCATAGCGATATATCTAGCTTTTCCTCTAACGCTATAACGCTATAGGCTTTATATATCGCGGTAGACAACTCTAATTAATGCTATTAAAGTCGTCCGCAAAGCTCTCTTTAAAGCCTTTAGTATTCTTATTATTAGTTATTATTATTATTACCTTCTCGCTGCTAACAATAAGCAGAACAATAGCTTCTTTAACCTACGTTTCGCGCAGTCGCGCTTTAAAACTTAACGCCTAGGACGCTTTAACTAGAGCTTTACGAGAAGATAGACAAGAAGATAAATAAGAGAAGCGATAAGGCGACAATAGAGGGCTTTTAATAGGTATAGGTTAGTTTAGAGTACCGCGAGGTAGAGGCACGCTCTTCTAGCGCTTTCTTAACGTGCTAACAACGTTATAAACGCGTCTTTTTAGTAGCATATTTGCGATTGCAAGAGGGAAATAAGCAGGTAAGAATAGTAACGATAAATTAGCGCGTATAGGTTAAGGTTAAAAAGATATTGTAGCTTTGTTGTGTTAGAGTTGTAATATAATGCTTAGCGCGTCTCTGCGTATCGCAGCCACCTTTACCTACAACAATATATACAGTAATATTACGCTTATACTTAACTCTACTAAGCCTAGTAAGCTTAGTAGAGGTGTATAATAGCTAGAGTTCGTTCTAGTATCCTAGGGCGCGAAGCGCGCAACTACCTAACCTATAAAGGTAGCAGGATCTATATTAGCTATATAAATCCTACCTCTTTATAGGTCGGGCAGTCGCGGGCTTCGCGCTCTAGGGTACTAGAACGAACCTAAATCTTTTTAGAAGTTTAAATCGTAGCAGTAATAAGCCTTTTATAGAGCTTTTATATATATATTTAGCGTTGTTGTAATTTTTTTTGTAATATCGTTAGTAACTACAACTCTAGAAAAGTATCACGATATCGCTCCTACAGCAAACCCAAAAGCCTCACGCACGGGCCGAA
>JAESFQ010000346.1_pt1 | contig 16690 bp, 14 predicted proteins | sample 9269431 | NCBI WGS metagenome assembly JAESFQ01 (sample SAMN14502588, study PRJNA617103) | algae metagenome | isolation source: Plectolyngbya sp. WJT66-NPBG17 and co-occurring heterotrophs from well... | place: USA: Mojave Desert, Joshua Tree National Park, California | collected 2006-08-06
GGCGGGGCGGCAGTCACGTCTCTTATATGGCGTCCCTCATCTGACAATTCCATATATGGACATCTACTCTCGGTGGGAAGAGACGGACGCCTCGGCATGCACCAATTTGATCCATCTACAAACATTGTTGAGTTGGTGCATGATCTCGCGCTACCGTTCGGGCCAAATATCGAAGGTTCATACTTCCAGGATAGCCATCTCTTTATACACGGGTTCTCAAGCAAGAAATGGTATCTCTACGATGTCACTAACGAAGAGGAGGTTATGAGCATCGATACCGGAGGAGCGCATAGAAGCTGGGCCTTCCGACCGCATTCATCTACAGGAGGCACTCTCGTGTGGACAAGGGCCTCTAGTATGCACATTTATAGTCAGACCGGCCCAAATCACACTGTCATTCGCTCAGGTGGGCATGGGCGTGAGATCAAGGCGGTCGCAGTTTCTCCAGACGGCAACAGCAGGTCTCGCCAACTTATTGCTACTGGCGCCGAGGATACTGATATTAAGATATTTCAATATGTTGAAGAGGACTTTATTTGCCGAAGAACGATTCGCAAGCACACCACGGGTATTCAACATTTGCAATGGTCGCAAGATGGCAACTACCTGTTCAGCAGTGGTGGATGTGAAGAATGTATGAGCCCTGTTCAACGTTGCATGTCTTTCGCTGATTCCTTTTGCAGTTTACGTATGGCGGATCCGGAACTTATCGACATCTGCCCTTGGCATTGGAGTAGTGTGCGAACATGTATACACGCCAGAAAGTGAGCATGCAGATTTGAGACTCATGTCTTTTGATGTGATCACTTTGGGGTCTGCGCATACCATTGCGATGGTATTTTCGGATTCTAGTATCAAGGTGAAATATTCCCCGAGTGGGCTCGATATTGCACAATACTGACATGAGAAAGGTCTATTGTTATGATCCTACCGCTACCGTGATATGGCGCCCTCTTGGGAAGGGTCTCTACTTTACATCTTGCTTGACGCAATGTATGTTCCTCTCTACAACGAAGGTCCTGACGGCCGGTACAGATGGTCATGCCGTCGTATGGCCGCTAGCGACCGAGATAGAACGGCTGTCGGAAGAATTCACAGCGTCAACTCTTCCATTGACATGGCATCACCCGGCAAGGATACATCAAAACTCATCAAAAGCCATGACATCTCACCTCGTAGATGCGGAGACCTGGCTAATCGTATCTGGTGGTGACGATGGCAGTCTGGCGTGTTTACTTGCATGGTCTACATCTTCGCACTCGTCGACGTCGCCTGCGACATCCTTTGTTTCACCACCAATCCTCGCCAGCCGTACACACGGTTCCGCCGTAACATCGTGCGCGCTCTTCAGACACAAATCACGCATTCTCCTCGTCACAGCAGGAAATGACGAGTGGGTTAGGCTGTGGGAGATTGTGCTTCGAAGGCCTGATTATGGAGTTGGACGTGATACTTCAGCAGCGCCCGAAGATGCATTCATGATTCAAAGACTGGGCAAGACCAAGACAAGCGTTGCAGATGTGTCTAGCATGGCCGTGCTCGATGAAGGCAATGATTTTGCCGATGCGAGGGTCATGGTCTGCGGCGTTGGCATGGAAGTTATTCGGATAGATTTAGACATGAGGAGCACACTGGGAGAAACAGAGTAAATAGAATGCAGGTATACTAGCCATGATCGTCGGCCACACTCAAATGTGATCTGGGATCGTCTCAAGATAGCCGTACCGCTGTGCACCTGCATGGCCTGCGATTGGCCACTAAGCGATTGTTGCTGGAGCAACGTGCAACCAGATGCGGCTAGCTTGGGTTCGCGCTTTGACAACACAACACGGCAAGCACGTCCACAATCTCGACTAAACCTGTCTCACACCAAATCGACAACGACACACCACCAAGACAGCGAACATCGACAAACATCATGGTCGCTACACGTCGCGGTGCCAAAAATGCACCTGAGGCCGCGTCTGCGCCCTCCAACACGCTCAACGCCCCTCCCAAGCGCGGCGGCAAGAAGAAGGCAGTCGAGGAAGCCGCTGAAGCTGCATCTGCCCCGACCAAACTCACAAAGACAACCGCCGTGAAGCGCAAGGCCAAAGCTGAGCCCGAAGATGCTGAGCCGCCCGTGGCCAAGAAGACGGTTCTTACAAAGGCAGCGCGCACAGCCAAGGTCCAGACGAAAGCAGCACCCGCTCCCATTCCGGCGACGAGGGCAACACGTGGTCGCAAGATCGAGGAGCCTGTCGCTGCAGAAGAGCTTGAGAGTGTAGAAGAGGCTCCTGAGCCAACAGCTGCTCGTACGCGCAAGATCGCCGCGGTGAAGAAGGCGCCAGTAGTAAAGGTCGAAAAGCCAGCTGTTGCCGCCGAGCCTACTGTCGAAGAAGCACCCAAGCCAGCATCAAGAGTAGTGCGCAAAGCACCCGCAAAGAAGGCGTCTGTCACCAAGAAGAGCGAGGCTGCAGTCATCGAGAAGACTGTCGCCAGCGAACCAGCTAAGCCAGCACCCCGCACACGCAAAGCAGCAGTACCCAAAGCCTTAGAATCCGCACCCGCGCCCGTCATCGCACCGAGAGCCACACGCGGCCGCAATGCCCCTACAGTCCCACAAGAGTCGCCTCTCAAGGCACCGGCCCGCAAACCTACAAAGAAGGCCGCTGCTGTCACCAAGGCAAAGGCTGAGCCAGAGCCGGTCGCTGAAGCTGTCGAAGAGCCGGTCGCCGAGGCAGTCGCCGAGGCAGTCGAAAAACCAGCTGCTGAACTCGTGGAAGAGCCAATTCCCGAAGTAGTCGAAGAGCCTGTCGTGGCAGACAAAGATGCTGTCATGGAAGAGATTGAAGAGCCAGTCGTGGAGGCAATTGAAGAGGTCGTCGAGGAGCCCTTCGCAGAGTTTCCTGGCTACCCTACAACACCTACACACATCACCGCGCCAATGACCTCGAGAGAAGCCATCACTGAGCTTCCCGGCTACCCCACCACTCCCTCCCATATCCTCGCGCCTATGTCGAACAAGGACGCTCTTGCAGAGCTCGCGAGCTACCCCACAACGCCTGCACACATCGCTGCACCCGTCGTAGCCGCCACGCTCGAGAAGCAGGCCGACCACGTACAACATGAGTACAACGACGTTGCCATGGAAGATGTTGAGGAGGACGGTCAGCTTGAGCATGAGGAGGCTTGTCGGGCTTCAACGACTCCTGAGGGCGCGAACGACGCTACGACAGTAGTGCCAGGAGGTCCTCAGCAAATTGAGACCCCTCAAATCGACGATGGAAGCAACTGTGAGGACCTCCAGGCTCCGCTCGACGTCTCCACAACACCTGCTGCGAAGACTCCGGTATCAGTCCATCCAGACACACCGTACCAGGCTGCGACCCCCATTGGGGAGGCAAACGTAGACATCCCTGGCACTCCCCCTGCGCAGATCGTATGGGGCGTCACCAACCAGGAAGCATTCGAAGAGCTTCCTGAGGCCTACCCTATCACACCAGCCCACATCAATGCTCCTGTCACTTCCAAAGCAGCATTGGCAGAGCTCCCGGGTTACCCCAAAACTCCAGCTCACATCAAAGCACCGATGACTCCCCGCCGCGCTCTTGCTGAATTGCCCGACTATCCGACCACGCCAAGTCTAGCTCTCGAAGCTGCTATCCAAGAAGAGATTACTGCCTCAGTCAAGAAGCAAACACCGTCACCTGTGAGATACCAGACTGTCAAGAATGATTCCTTCGATTTCGAGGAGCCTAGCGAGATTGCCGACAACAGCGAGGTCACTCAGGCTAGCGAACTCAGCGAGATCGTTGACGCTTCTCCAAGTGCATTGAAGCCAACCATGAAACTGGCTCCACTCCAACTTGCACCTACTTTCGCAGTCCCCGAGCCAGCATCTCCAAAGAAGTCTGCCTTGCGATCGCCCCAGAAGGTCATGGACGCTAAGACCCCAAAGAAGACAGTCGCCTGGACCGACGTTCAAGCAGACGAGAGCGATCTATTCCTCTATGAAGGCATCCTCCAGGGCATGGTCTTCTACGTCGACGTCACGCGCAACGGCCGGGAGCAGAACTTCCTTTTCCGCGGTCTGCTCGAGGATCTCGGTGCAAAGGTAGTCCAGGATATATCGCATGCGTCTTTGAGCCATGTTCTCTTCAAGGATGGAAGCATGTCCACACTCGAGAAGTGCCTCGAAAGCAAGGGAGCCATCAAGTGCGTCAACGTTGGATGGGTTCTGGACAGTGAGTCGAACAAGAAGCGTATGGATGAAGACCATTACCTGGTCGACCTCTCGGTCGCAAAGCCAGCAACTCCTCTTCCCACAGCCGCAGCGAAGCCCTTCACGCCTTTCAAGACCCCGTCCAAGTACGCGCTTCCTCCTTCTTCCCAGTGCAAGATGCCCAGCACTCCGACAAGCTCCGAGTTCGACCGCTCTTTCAACGACGACAAGGAAAACTGCGAGGTTGGCATGTTCTTCGACAACGACAGGAGCCCTCTTGCGCCTCGCACTGTTCCCAACAAGAAGTCATCTTTCCTCTTCAGCAGGTCAGCCATCAAGACGCCGTCCAAGTCCATCTTCCTTGGAGCGACGCCATCAAAGGCTACCTTGTCCGCTGTCAAGCCAGCCCCTCAGGCCTTCACCACTGTTAAGAAGCGCCCAGCAGAGTCTTCCTTCTTCAACGGCTCCCTTGGCCCACCCAAGAAGCTACGCCTCTTTTAGTCACCTGGCTGATTCTATCGGCATTGACGGTCATTTTTGTTTACGGAGTTTAGAAGACGATGAATGCATTGGGTGGCGCGGGTAGGATTAGGTGTTTGGTACCTTTTCGCGAGGTCTTAGTCGTGCTGTTGCTGCCCCTGTTCACCCTTCGCCGCGGCTTGAGGGTTTCCATTGAGTGCTGCCTCCCCGCAAGGGTTGGCCTTCGTGGGAACTCAACATAGCCAGGTGAAGGGGCGGGCTTGTGGCATACGTGCATACTCTGGCTCTTGCTTGTTTCTTGTCCTTCTGGCGGTACATGCGGTTTGGTTGGGTCTTGCATATCACGGAGGAACGATGCTGTACGATATACAGTTGGGCATTTTTGGCGTTCTTGGATACGCCGACACTCTCCAATGGAGATGATCATGGTCGGGATCCCTTGCTTTTGTCTTAAATTACTGTCTCGTCCACATACGAATGACAACACGGATACTTCACCTGCTGTTCTTGACATTTTGTAGTGACACGTGGTCTGTTGATGATCGGATGCCTTGCTCGTGGAGAGTGTGATGTCTAGTTGTTGTTGGCTGGAGTGTAGCCGATATCTAGGTATGATTAGTGTGGTCAAATGGTCTTGAGGGACGTGGTACAAGTGTTTTGTTGCTAATCAAATATCATTCTAGGGTGTCTATATAGTTGCTCAAAACCGCACACGGTACATGGGAAAGAACAATCAAAGACCGTCTAGCATGACGCCTAACCCACACACGAACTGACAAAGACCAACAAAACGTCAAGGCAACACAAGACTAGGAGACTCGGTACAAATCCAATCTCTCCTCCACTCCACCAACCCTTTCCTAGTCATCCCCAAAGATAATCTTACGCCTCCTCCACGAACTCAACGGCCTAACTCCCTCGCTCTCCACCTCCCTCGCACCAGTCCTGCGATAACTCCACCACCTCTCTAGCTCAGTCTCTCTCTCCTTCTCCTCGAAAGAGCCGCCCCACACACTGTCTCGGCGGGTGCGGCTCCTCTCCCGCGACGTAGAGCGCTCGCGAGACTCCCAGCGCTCGGTGCGATGGAAAGGGTCATAGCTGGGAGAAAGAAGCGAGGAGGAGTGATGGTGGTGGTGGTGGTAGTGAGAAGTGTGCGGGCGACTGAACCTAGCGTTGACGCTGACGTGCAACTCCCGGTCCTCTGGCTCTGCAGAGACGTGGCGGTCAGAGGAGTATTTGTACGTGCGGCGTGTCTCGTAGCTGCGACGTCTGCCCTCGTCGTCGGAGTCGTGGGTGGGGTGTCGATTGTCTGTCCAGACGTTGTAGCGCTCGAGCTGCGAGGGCTGGTCGCGCACTGTCAGGGCGCGGGATGGTTTGGCGGGCTTGTGGTTGGACGGGTAGGGGTAATCGTCGTGACCGTCTTCGTTGTCGAGATCAGAGAGCGTAATGCTGAGACGACGTCTAGCGGAGTCGCGGTGGACGGGAGGACGAGGGTAGTTGTCGCGGTCTGGAGTGCGCTCGCGGGTGCGAGTGTGAGTGAGGTGCAAGTAGGACATTGCTGGCTGCCTGGTGAGGCTGGGTTGGATAGTTGTTGAGATGATAGCAGTGACTTGGGATAAGACAAGCTGTAGAGTTGTTCGTCTTGAAATATTGATCGATTGAAAGTACTTATACTTGTGTGGATATGGACCGGGCAAACAAGTCCACTGTCCTCCAGAACTCTCTATATATCATCAGAGCAAATGTCTCAACTGCCTAGAAAGTGCACACAAAAAGACGTCATGCCTGGCTAGCATGGCCTCAATGCACTGCATGAACACCCAAGGTGCACCGCCTCCTTTTGCGGCTGCCATCGTGGCTGGTGCAGATGATGCCGTGATGTGATTGGCTGCACCCCTGTTGTCGGCGTGCTCCGCGTGAACCATACCTCACCGATTGCTTCCTGACCGCCAGAAGATTGAGGCTCAATCCAACTCTTCCAATATACATGGTCCTTCTGGCCCTCTCGGTGTGTTACTTGAAAGGGTCATGCCAGCTGGATTTACTGTCGCCACCTCGAGGCTGTGACAACGTCGAGGTGTGGGGGCCGGGAACACGACGGTGAACGGTGGGTTGGTGTAATCAACGTGCGATAATGCAGCGGGTACCTGCCGCTGTCGAGATGGATGCCTATCAGAGTACGCCAGGTTGTTCCGATGTGTTCGCTGGTCTTCCCGGTCGTTCGCGTTAGTGGGTTCTTCGCAGGTTGGAGCTTACGTCGTTGCCAGGGTCATGCGGTTTGGATGAATCATTGTTGGAGTCAGGGACTCGTTTGTCAGCTTGCTCTTTTGTGGAATCCGGTCAAGGAGAGTGACCGTTGATGCGACAACGTTGCATTTGACTGAGGCGGACTGAGGAGCATGACCTACGATGTCCGGCCCCTTCCTCGTATACTGTTTGGCCCCTTCCTCGTCATGCTGTCTGTGGCCATCGGTCACACACTTGCGCGCTATGGCAATTCGAACAAAGTATCGTCTCCAAACTCAGGAGGCCTGCAATAAGGACTCACTTGGCAATTGACTTTTACCGCCCCGATCGCATGACAATTCTTCCACATCTAACCTCCACAGGTGAACATGTGCCTGGAGGGTGCAATGGATAGCAAGTTGCACTGGTAACGTGGCCCCTCAAGCTCCAACGTGTTCCTCGCCATGCACTTCTATTTCCAGCCCAGCATATCCTCTCATTGCTTGTCCACGCGGCTCAGGTACTTTCTCTCCATTTCTGCCACTGCTCTTACTACTGTGGAAATCAAAACTTGACAGCTTGCTCACCCATGACTAAAAATCATGACAGAATTGGTTGCAATAGCTTTGGTTTTGCGTGTGCTGTCGTAAAGTACATGGGACCGTCCTGTACATCGAATTAAGTATCTCTTCGAATGCCCATGTGAATCAGACGAAAGCAAGACTGTTGACGATGAAATACTACGTGTTAGAACGTATAGCAACAACGTGAAAATGCTGCAGATCCTCGGAGCAGTAAGCCCGGCGCACAGCCAAGGCGCAAGCGTGCCCGAAACGACGACCAAAATCGCGCAGCAGGTCATAACGTTGTGACTTGGGTGGAAAGTGAATGCGCTGTATATAGATACACGACCAACGACCCTAAAAGAATCTTGTGCAGCTGTCTGTCCAAAGGCTGCAGATCCTCTGTTGTACTTCGTCGTTCCCGTTGGTGGTACAATAATAACTACAGTTGCATCGAGAGCCCACCCTGTACATTAGAAGAAGCGGAAGAATCAGATGTCGGTTGATTGGAAACCGAACCCTGTTTCGCGATAGGACATGCAACTTATATGGTTAGGCGGCCGCACAAGGCAGGTATTAGTACTAGTGCTGATGTGATGGCTGAGCGATTGCAGCATGCGTGGCTGTCGTTGGTTGTGAAGGTTGCAGCGTGGATGCATTGGACCTCGGAGATTGTGACAACGCCCGACAGTGCTTGGCGCCTTCGCATCGTCGCTCTTCGGCTAGCCATGATGAGGCGCATCCTGCGGCACAGCACGCGAACTTACTCACTTGGAGAACATGGTGGCGGGACCAAGGGGGCCTCGAGGTCTGAGAGCGCTGGACGCTCCCACTCTGTCGTCTTCTATGCCAGACGGATGGCTGTAGATGCTGCTTGAATAGCACATCGCCATGTTCCTTCCGCCAGAGCTCTTGACGCTCTTCTTCCTAGCGAATGCCGCGGCGGCTATCCCTCGTGCGTAATCAATGCGGAGCCGACTTGAGAGCATACAGGCTAATATGAAGCAGAGGTGTCTTCCATACCGAATGTCACCGAGATTACCGCCAGTCAACAGCCGACCATATCCAGCGCGACAGAGATATCGGAACCACCAGACGCCGTTGCTACACTCGTCAGGGTGGATGAAGACCCACGAGTAGATCCTTGTGAGACCAGTTTCGACCCCAGCAGTTGTAATGCCGTGGGTGGAATTCCCTTCCTCCCGTCTGCAACAGGCTGGGAGGAGACCGATCCAGCTACCGATCGTCTCGTGACTCTGACTCCGACCAAGACGACGGTTACCACGATCCAGCCTACGATTCTCGACCTTGAGACAAACATTGTGATATGGGGCGCAGATGATTCCACACAAGAGAGCGGGGGAAACAATGGGCAGCCATCCCTTATCACAGGACCGAACACAGTCAGTTCTGCAGATATACCTGGGCAGACGGAGGACAATATCGTGGGAGGAGATGATACCAGTGCTACGGGATTGACGCCACAGCAGACAGGACAGAATAGTCTTCTACTGGCGATAGTCTCTCAAATCGGCGGTGCCCCATCGGTAGTCCAGCCAACCCAGCCCGCCTCTCTTGCCACCGATAGCCTTGGTCAGCCTGTAGTGCCCACAAATAACGAAGGCGGAGGAAATAGTGCTACTGCGCAGCCAGCAACTACTCCCAGTTCAGGTATGCCAAGCAGTACAAATATTGCTTCACCACCACAGACAACGCCAGCAGTAGGAGTTGGCTCATTTGTATATGGATCATCGACGTTGACGCTCACGCCTGGCCTTAACACCAACATCGGGAGCAACTTCTTTCCCACCTTTGTAGAACTAACGACAGACGCCAAGGGTAACACTTTGGTCACAGTCTTTTCGGACGGGACTGCTGTCACTGCAACTGTACGCGTCACGTCCACCACCATGACTATACCCATATCCGGCTATGAAGCAAGTATGGCCGATTCTACGGGTCCAGCTGAGCAGACTGGTAGCTTGGCTACCATCTCTAGCGAGGGAGCTGGTGCTGAGACACGAAGTACTGAGCTGGAGTGGTTGGCCGGTGCGATCTTGGGCATACTTGGTTTTGGTGTGATATTGTAGCAATATTTGACAGGAGCCTTCAGAATTATGCTGCCATAACCAAACGACGGCCAAATGAATCGCAACTCACCGCCATGCGCGCAATCACGTGTTAGGTTGCCTGCTCATGGGTTCCCAGCCTCCGCTCTACCCCACTATATATTCCACCGAACCCGGCTCCGCATTCTCTTATCTCTTCCTCACATCCCTCGCCTATCTGCACTCGCTCTGTCAAAGCTAAACAAACAGCTGCTCCCACTGCGTTCCACTCTCGTTGACTTTCACTTCGAAAACCCAGCATCAGCTACAAGCACCAGCAGCATGTCTTCCAGTACCGACAAGTCGACCATCACCACCACCTACAAAGCATGCAAAGACCTAGGTTTCGACAGCTTCAAGCATTTTCTGGAGTCATATGGACTAAGGGTGTGGGAGATGGACGATGTGGAAGAGGGCAAGGCGATCTTGAGGGCTATGGGTTACAATGTGTCGTAAACCGTCGTGTGACTCGGATGGATGGCAAGATCCAGCTCGTGAGAAGCAGGAGTTAGTGAGAGAGGAACTACTTGTTCAAGGAAAGGGGGCAGAGTGGGAAGGGTTGCGGGACTGGATATGATGCGAGTGGAAAGGACGGTTGTTCATGTGAGAAATTGGTTGATGCGTAACAAATGCATTTGTCAAAGGTAATATTGTTCATGCGCTTGTTGTGAGCATATCTTGACGACTATTGAATCTTCGTCGTGTTCATCGCCTGTACCCATGGCTTCCAGAACTCCTCAATACCACGCTCGTAATTCCATCCCGTCCAGTTGTAGTTGGTCATACCCCACGTGTCAGGGAAGCCTTGCACTCCTGATCTAATCCTGTAAGAACCTGCAATAGACCACATCATCCAGCTGATATCGTTTTCGATTGTGTATTCCTTCAAGCAGTTCTGAAGAGTGTTGTTGAAGAGTGTCTCGTCCTGCGCACTGCCGAATTCGCTCAGTATGACGGGTGTCTCGCGGACTGCCTTTGGACAGTCGCCCGTGATGTTGCAGGCAGCTGGTGCATCAATACCCAGAGCATTGAAACCGTTGCGGTAGAAGTTTGCCTTGACAATGTCACAGGTGCCGGTGTCGATATCCTCGCTCATGCTGTAAAGGTGGAGTTCCCAGACGAGTTTGTCGGCCCATGGGTGATCATCGAGGTTAAAATATACTGGCTCTCTCCTTGCCGCATCGCGGATCGCCGTGCACTTGTAGCAAGGGGCTGTGAGGATGTTCTTGCCGCTTGTGAGGGCTGACAGATCTTGTCCGTATTGCATACCTCCCCAGAGAATCAGGATATCGGGGTTGGCCTCATGGATTGCGTCAGCGCCAGCAGTCATATTGCCCACGAGTGTGTCCCAGTTGTAGTAGAGGTTTGTGACGTTCCAAGATTCGCGCAACTCGTTGCGGAGAGACATGCTGACTACGTTCGGATGGTCTTTCGCCCAGTTGGCAACATAGGATAGACCGCGGCGCCAGTGCGTTGCGTTGAAATGTAGGTCGTCGAACCAGGCGGCACCATCGATGTGCGAGCAGCACCACTGCGCTTTTCCTGTGTGCACATCTGGGCTGATAAAGATGCCCTTTGTAGCAGCAATGCGCGCGATATCGCTCCAAATCTCAAAACGAGTAGTTTGAGCTGTCCAACCGGGGTTCTTCTCGATGATCTCGTTGGTCACTTTGGTACCGTTGACGTAACCTAAGGCGTTGATGAGGCCAACCTCGAGTGGCACGTCTACACCGTTTCGGTCATAGACTTGGTCAATCATCTCGATGGCATAGCCCATGCGGATGTAGTTGAAACCAACACCTGCGATATCATCAAGAATTTCTTCCGCTGACGCCCACTCAAGTCCTTCGGGGATCATAGTCTCGCCTACAGAGAGTCTTAGTCTAAGTCTATCTGTTACACATCTGATCTTGATACATACCGCTCATGGGCCAATTGACGCCCGCCCAAGTCGTCTTTTCGCCATTGCTGTCAACAATATCTCGGCCACGGGTACTGTAGGGGCCGTTGAAAGATGGGGCCGTGCTGTTGGCAACCTGTCGACGCGCATTATATCGGAAAGCAGTGTTGCTTGAGATCTCAGGCAAATAGCCAGCCGAAACGGCAGCGCCAGCAAGTACTGTACTGATCAAAATGCGCGGTCCCAGCATGATTGAAGGAGGAAGTAGTGCTTCGTGGGATGGAGCATCGACATTGGGTACATTCGGACCTTTATACTCGCCGGTATGACCATCATGAAGGGCTAGCTGGGAAGAGCCTCAACGTCCGTCGGTAGGCTTGCTCAATGCAAGCCAAAAATCCGATGATCATCGTCACTTCGCGCCGGGTTGTCGGATAAAAGCTGTCCGAGTGAGGGTACCTCCGCATTTGCGGGGAAGAACACGAGAAATTAGTGCTTGGCGAACGAAGCTGTCGGCACAAATTCCAGCGGGAGCATTACGCTTTTTGTATCAGGAGGTTTAGCTTGGTGTCTTGTTTGCAAGTGCTCAAGACTCGATTTACCCGTTGCCATGTGCCATGAAAAGTACCGTTGCTTATCTTATCAACACGTGCACCGTGTTCCTAGCGCGTTCTTCGTTTGCTCGACGCCACACGCTTCCGATCAGTCCTCAATGAGACGCAATCTTTCGCACAACCCGCCATGGACGCATTGTTGGAGGGACTCAACGATGCGCAGAAAAGTGCGGTAACAAGTCCCGCCAATGTCGTCCAGGTGCTTGCGCCGCCTGGCTCAGGCAAGACCAAAACACTTACAGCACGCGTCGCGTACCACATCAACCACGAGCGACTACAGCCATGGAACATCATCGTATGTACTTTTACCATCAAGGCTGCGCGAGAAATGAAGGAGCGAATTAAGGGATTTGTTGGAGAAAAGCTGGAGGCAAAGTTGATTCTGGGTACCTTCCATTCGGTCGCACGTCGCTTCTTGTCTCGGTATGGTCAAGAGATTGGGATTGACAAGAACTTTGGTATTGCGGATACCAGCGACAGCACAGCAATATTAAAGCGCATCGTTACGCGTCATCAGTACACAGTAGAGCCCGGCCATGCTCGTTCCAGAATCTCCAAATTGAAAGCCAAGGGCGTCACAGCGGACGACTTTCGAAGGACAGCCAAGAATGTTAACGACAATGAATTCGCCATGGTCTATTCCTCCTACCAAGAGCATTTAGCCGCCTCCAATCTCCTCGACTATGACGACCTTCTTGTGCGATGTGTGGATTTGTTAAAAAAGTCGCCGTCATGTGTCTCCACGATACAGGCTGTACTCATCGACGAGTATCAGGATACCAACAATATCCAGTACGAGTTGATGAGGCTGTTGGCTCAACAAACAAGACGCATCACTATCGTTGGCGACCCAGACCAAAGCATATACAGCTTCCGATCAGCTGAGATCAAGAACTTGCTGAGGATGCGTACCGATTACCCGGAATCAGTCGTCATCAACCTGGAGAACAACTACCGATCTTCGGGGTGTATTCTAAACTCCGCTATGGCTGTGATTGAGCAGGATGAGAGCCGGCCACAAAAGCCGCTGATTGCTACGCACGGTGTTGGTGAGCAACCCACTCTTCGCCATTTAGTATCGGCAAACGTGGAGGCGAAATGGATTGTTGAAGAGATACATCGGACCAAAACGCTTACAGCGGGACTGTTAAGCTACAACGACTACGCCATACTCGTGCGCTCGTCTCCCCTTACCCTCCAGATCGAGAGAGCGCTAGGACAAGCTGGGATTCCTTATCGAATGGTCGCTGGTACGAAGTTCTTCGACCGCGCAGAGATCAAAATTATCTTGGACTATCTCCGCGTGGTCAGTCAGCCAGAACACAACGATGCGGTAGCGCGTATCATTAACGTACCGTCCCGGAAAGTTGGAGACGCCACCGTCAAGGCACTACTCGAGGAAGCAGAGATCAGAAAAGTCACTCTGTGGAAACTGGTGCTCGATGTCGCTCAAGGCAGGAGAAAGCCTGAAAGCAGAGTATCCGCCCAGGCACAGAAGGGCATCGAGCAGTTCGTCAACATTATCCTCACCTCTCGCGACAAGCTTCTTCCGGCTAAAGGTGAGGATTGCGATCTCTTGGGCCTTATATCACACGTCACGACTAAAATCTCGTTTCAATCCTACCTTAAGCAGACGCATAAGGAGAACTGGCAAGATCGATGGGCAAACGTGGAAGAGCTAGTGAATCAAGCGACACAGATGGCTACAGCGGTCGCCAACGGGGAGGAGATCTCCGATGACGCCTTGCCAGTGGTAAAGGGACTCGAACAGAGAAACGATACTGCAGCCGACATCTTGTCTAAGTTCTTGGCTAATGTCACGCTCTCAAGCGCGGCAGACCAAGAGGGTAGCGAACTAGACCAGGTCACCATCTCTACCATACATGCAGCGAAAGGTCTTGAATGGCCCGTCGTCTTCATGCCTGCTGTGTACGACGGATCCATACCCCACTCCCGAGCAGATGACCATGATGAGGAACGGCGCTTGTTATACGTTGGCATGACACGAGCACAAGGCTTATTGTACTTGAGTTGCCCAGTCAAGCAGTCGGGTCAGGAGCAGACGACTCTTTCCAGATTCATTTCGGATCGCAAGATACAGAAGCTCTTCAATGATCGAGGGCCAGACTTGGCTTTCAAACGAAATACTATACCAGATTTAGCTCGCATCCTGCGCAGGGACTGTCCATCGACTGCGGATATAAAGGCGTCTCTCGAGTTGTTGGAACGTCCGGAGGATGATCGTTATCCAGCGACTCGGGAGGAGATTGACGGAGATGACCCAACATGGAGCGCATCCTGGGACGACAAGTTCAAAGGCGCCAAGGCCAACGGTGATGGGCTGACACAGTCATTCAAGCGGCGGAAGGTGGAATCGTCAAGCTCTCTGTCTACAGACTCAGTAGCCGTTACCATGAACAGAACGTCTGGATTCTCAACTGCGACGACCACGATGCAGAACATCAAAGCTGGATTCACCAGTGCCCGCGACCTTGGAGACCTCCAGGCAATGCAAAGAGAAGCAGAGCGTATTCGTACGCTAGTTAGCGCTCAAGATGCAGAGACTGGCAAAGCAGCCTACAACGACTCAAAGAAGGCAGAATCAAAGCCTGCTCGAGCAAAGGTCGTCAAGCCACGCGGAACTGGCCAAGGTGCTATTACGAGCTTCTTCAAGCGATCAAACAGTACGCTATCTGAGGAAACAGAAACAACGCCTTCCTTCACCGCGCCATCTTTACAACGCTCGCAGTCTTCCTTTTCTACCAATGCTCCACTACATGACATTTCTAACGTTCAGCCCTCCGCTTCGCGACCACCGCGTCCATTCCAACCACTCTCGATACCTAATCACAAAGTCACGAACCGACCGATTCTTACCAAACCGAAACGTGCAGAACCTGAACCTGGTACGGAAAACACGCGATATATCCTTTTGTCTAGCTCACCTCCCAGGCCTGATGCAGAGGGTCTGCACCAAGCAGGGAAAGAGCCTAGAGAACCCGTGAGCCCGAGCAAGCAAACATCATCGTCGTTTGCTTCGGCGTCAGGCTTTCGACCAGCGTCGACGTTTCATACCACATCAATGAGCCAGGTGCAGAATCAGTCGGCACAGAGAAAGACGCTAGGTGCGAGGAGAAGTATGCAGCCGTGGAGTGTGAAGCATAGTGCTATGCCGAAGCCGCGGCCATCTTGATATACATTTGGGAAGCTGGTATGTGTTTTGCAATGAGATGTTGGTTGCATGGATTGGCGTTACATCATTCTGTTACGATGTGTTATTAGTATCTCTGCATCATCATGATCGTTAGTTTTTTTTTCTATTATTACCGATACTGTAGAGGGCTCATCAAGATGCTCATATCTTGTCCATCTTACAGTACTGCGAAAGCACTGCAATATGACACACTGCTGTCCTTTACCCCTTCCACTAGGCTGCTCCTCTCATATCGCAGGAACTTGAACATGCCCTTTCCTTCCCCTATCTCACCTGCCTTCTCTACCGCGGCCATGAACAGACCAATCGGATGCCTTCCACATACGGTATTGCCCGTCTTCCTGAGCTGGTCCAGGAACTGCTTGTGTGACCCGCTCTCCACAGCGTCCATGCTCTCATGATCGACAGCCGCAATGCTCTCGTGTATGGGATAGTCGCTCGGCACGCGGGAGCTTGACTTGAGATGGGTCGCCGTTGAGCCGTCAGTGGGCTGGTAGTACGTGTATCGGAAGCGGGAGCCCCAGTGGCAGAAGTCCGATGAGATTACGAAGATGTTGGAAGGATCGGAGAGGTAGGGAGCGAGGAGGGAGCCATAGTGGGCTTCGGCGGCTGCATCAGTATTGCCGACCATGATAGGGACCAGAGGGACAGATTTGGAGTCGTTCTGGAAGCTCGTGTTCTTCAGTGACAGCATCTTGTAGATGTAGGGAAGGTGCATCTCTAAGCTGTGTTCATCCTCGTCTGTTCCCTTGGACATGATTTCCAGATCCCATTCTTGCTGTATCTCCTCCACTAGCTTTGTATCTATCGTTAGATCGCCGAGAGGTGTACGATACTTGTCACAGCCCGTCGTTGCAGCGCCAGTGAGATAGTAGTGGTGGGAGGGACCGAGGAGGAAGACACGTTTACTACAAGCCGTCAACACAGCAATAAAACCCATCCTTGATAGGCTTCGACTCACGCATTCGCCCAATCAGCGCTCTTGTAGGCCCAAGCTGCAGCAGGCCCTGAGTACGAGTATCCGGCATGTCTGCAGGTCCATGAGCCTCATCTTCTCTACAGCTTCTTCAGGGAGCATACGGGGCGATGATAGCTCGCGCATTCGGGGTCGGTATCGAGACTTGGCCTTGTTGTGAGGAAGCTGAGCCGATGGGGGTTGTGGTATCGGGAACCGCTCCGAGCCAGTCGTCAAGTTGCTGCGATAGGAGCTGTTTGTTGTCCGTATACCATGACCCGGCGTGGGTAGCTTTACGGGCGACCATGTTGGGTTTCAGAGGTGTGAGAATCAAGCGGAATGCTCGGTTAAGCGTCCTTGAAGCTGGTATCGTGACGTTGTATGGAGTAGCTGGTGTCGGACGTGTGAGGGGTGGTGGGGTAAGGT
>JAESFQ010000347.1_pt1 | contig 16675 bp, 24 predicted proteins | sample 9269431 | NCBI WGS metagenome assembly JAESFQ01 (sample SAMN14502588, study PRJNA617103) | algae metagenome | isolation source: Plectolyngbya sp. WJT66-NPBG17 and co-occurring heterotrophs from well... | place: USA: Mojave Desert, Joshua Tree National Park, California | collected 2006-08-06
AACGGCTTTGTAGTCTCGTCACTTGCTTGGTTCTCCTTTGGGTGTTCGCACCCGAACTTTGCCGTCATCTAAGCTAATTTCCTTAACCTCCTCCTGCACCTCGGTATCCGCAAGCGTCGTTTCCTGCGCCAAGCGATGGAAGGGGTTGTGTCCGACTTGGATGCCAGTCAAAGCGCGTATATCGTTCCACTCCCAGTCGCTCAGCTTGCTGCTGATGTATCGTTAACTCGCCAATGCAGCTTTTGAGGCTCCGAATCCGACCCCGGACGGTGTGCGTCACCTGCTCGATAAAGAATGCCCGATTTCCGGTGCAACTTCACTCAATACCTGCCGCCGCACCACACGCTCAATGTCTTCGAGCGTTTGCATCTCCTCTCGCTGCATACAGGAAGGAGGCTGGTTGCTTCTCGGATGCAAGCTTTGAACCGTGCTTGTTGCTCTGGAGTCATGCGCTTTCTGCCTCAATCAGAATCACTTTACTCTAGGCGATCTCATTCAAACTTGCACATTTGCGATGCTCCCAAATGGTCTGACTGGGTAGAATCTGAAAAGCCTGAGTTTGATACTGTTCTAGGCTGGATCGAGCGCTATGAAGCTGAATATTTCAATCGTCGATCGCGCAATCCTAAATCTGAAACGACTTGGAAAACTGAATACGATCAGGTGTTTCGGCAGTTGCCATCCGATCAGATGCTGACATCGGAATTGTTGCGATCGACCATCATTGCAACAGAGCCAGATACCCGCACACGAGTACGTTATTGCATGGCTCTAGGGCGGTTAGCTGAGTTTGCAGCAGTGCCACTAGACGCGAAAGCATTGCGCGGCAAGTACTCACCTAAACGAGTGAATCCGCGCGATTTGCCCTCAGATAAAGAGATCAGCGAATGGCGCGATCGTATTAATAACGAGCAGTGGCAGTACGCATTCGGGCTAATGGCGTGTTACGGATTGCGGAATCACGAATTGTTTTACATCGGTTTAGAGAAACTAAAAGATTCTCCAGTTCTCAGCATCATCGAACATGACAATGGAGACAGCGCGAAGACAAGCTGTAGAAGGGTTTGGGCGTGTTATCCAGAGTGGTGGGAGAAGTGGCGATTGTGGGATACCTCGCTACTTCCCAAAGTGACTGGAAGAAACAATCGTGAACTAGGGCATCGTGTGACTGCTGCATTTAGACGGTATGGATTCCGCAATCCTTATAATTTGCGGCATTGTTGGGCAGTTAGAACGATTGAGTTCGGTTTACCCGTCGAGTTGGCCGCACAACAGATGGGACATAGCTACAAAGTGCATTCGGATGTTTACCATCACTGGATTACTGATGAGGTACATCAGAGAGCCTATGACCTCTTGATGCAGCGCAGCGATCGACCAGTACCACCGTGAGCTAAACCTGAGCTAAATCGTTGCTATTTTTCAGAATATTTTGGCGCGATTTAGTACATTTGATTGGTTCAAAAAGCTTGATTTTACTAGAGGTTTCGCCTGTATTGTTTTGGTACAGGCGTTTTTATTAGGCGGACTCTTAATCCGCTGGTTCTGGGTTCGAGCCCAGGTCATCCATTCATAATATTTAAGAAAAGTTTGACATCGAAACGTGCGTCGATCGAGTGTGATATGCTGCATGGGCTAAAGATTGGGGAAGTCCGGTGAGATTCCGGCGCTGTGGCGCAACTGTGATGAACAAAAGTTCCAGTCAGAATGCTAATCTTGAGCGTTTGTTTGATTCTCTGCGACCCACGGAGAAGGGGCATATTCATGACTTGGTTGGCGACATCAAATCCTTGTCCGGGTTTGTTTTACGGGACACCTGCTCAAGATGGAACTTTGATTCGGATTCGAGTTCCGGGTGGGATTTTGAATCGAGATCAGGCGATCGCGATCGCAAATCTTGCCGAGCGCTGGAATACTCCGGTGGTTCAGGTGACAAATCGTGCGAATCTACAGTTTCGAGCCGTGAGATCGATTCCTACTCCTGAAGTTTTTTCGACACTGCAATCGGTTGGACTTGCTGCCCAAAATCCTGAACTGGATCATTTGCGGAATGTCATGGGAAGTCCGACAGCGGGAATTGATCCAACCGAGTTGATTGATACTCGGTCGGTGATTCAAGCAATTGATAACTATATTCAGAACACGCCTGATTTAGCGGGATTGCCTCCGAAGTTTAGTATCGGCATTGATGGAGGCGGGAAGATAGGAATTGGCGCGCGATCTGAAGCGGCTTGGCAGCATCGATACAATGAGATTCAGTTCTCAGCCGTGACGTGCGATCGTTTTAGATTGACGCTTGGTAGTCATCGGCGGTTTTATGAAACGAATGTTGAAACATCAGACTGTTTGGGTGCGATCGCAGCATTAGCGCGAACCTATTTAGAGTACGTACAACAGTCTCAAGCCCAGAAAAAGCCGCGTTTGCGAGACTTATTAACAGATTGGGGAATTGAGTCATTTCTCGATCGCGTTCCGTTTGAATTTTATCCTTCAGACACAGTAACCTCGACTGCTCGATCGCAGCACTTGGGAATTCAGCCTCAACAGCAAAATGGGCTTTCATATATTGGGATTGCATTGAAACTCGGCTGGATGTCGATCTCTCAACTCCAAGGACTGATTCAACTCTCTGAAACCTATAGTTCTGGAGAACTGCGGCTCACTCCCTGGCAATCGATTTTGCTTCCTCACATTCCTTTAGAACACACTTCGATCGTTCTCAAAGAGATCGAAGCTCTTGAACTTTCTACCAATCCGATCAATGCTGCAATTGTGGCTTGTGCTGGAAAACCAGGCTGTGCTTCCTCGGAGACACACACCCAAATTCATGCACTGGAATTGATCAAACAATTAAAATCTCCGAATAACATTCACATCACAGGCTGTACAAAAAAATGCGCCCAACCTAGCCCCGCAGAAATTACATTACTTGGAACAACCTTTCAAGGCTCTGAGGCTTATTCTTTGTTCGCAGGCGATCGACCCCTTAGCGATCGACCAATTCCAGCCAGTGAACTTTCCACGATCGCACATCTCATCAATACGCTGCATGATTGACTACATTCGTAACGGTGACGATATCTACCGGAAATCCTTCGCTATCATTCGCGCAGAAGCACACCTCGATCTCTTACCTGCTGACCTCGCTCATGTCGCTGTGAGACTGATTCATGCTTGCGGTATGACAGATCTAGCCAACGATATCGAAGCTTCTCCAAATGCAGTTCAAACTGGACGACAGGCACTAGAGAGCGGCGCTTCAATCTTGTGTGATGCTCAAATGGTCGCGAATGGTGTGACTCGAAAACGGTTGCCTGTTGATAATCCGGTGATTTGTACCCTGAATGATCCGACTGTTCCAGACCTTGCTCGATCGATGAACAATACGCGCTCGGCTGCGGCTCTGGAACTTTGGAAACCCATGTTAGGCGGATCAGTCATTGCGATCGGGAATGCTCCGACTGCATTGTTTCGATTGTTGGAAGTGTTAGACGAAGGAGCGCCGAAACCCGCATTGATTCTGGGGTTTCCGGTTGGGTTTGTGGGAGCCGCAGAATCAAAACTTGAACTAGCGGCAAATAGTCGGGGTGTGCCGTTTATTACATTGCACGGGCGGCGAGGCGGAAGCGCGATCGCGGCGGCGGCAGTAAATGCTTTAGCAAAACAAGAGGAGATATAACTTATGGCAGGTCAGCTTTATGGGATTGGAATTGGCCCTGGAGATCCAGAATTACTCACAATGAAGGCGTTTCGGGTGCTGCGATCGTCGGCAGTGGTCGCGTATCCAATGTCCGATAGTGGACGAAAATTAGCACGATCGATTGTGGCGGAATATCTACGCCCCGAACAAATCGAAGTCCCAATGTACTTTCCGTTTAAGCTAGAAGAGTCATCGCAACCTTACTACGACAAAGCGGCGGAAACACTCGCAGAACATTTACAAGCGGGACGAGACGTAGTTGTATTGTGCGAAGGTGATCCGTTCTTTTACGGGTCGTTTATGTATCTGTACAATCGATTATCCGATCGGTTTCAGACCGAAGTAGTTCCAGGTGTGTCCTGTGTGATGGCAAGTCCAGCAATTTTGGGAACGCCTCTGACCTATCGGAATGATGTGTTTATGGTGTTGTCCGCAATTATGAGTGCAGAAGAGTTAACTTCTCGGTTAGCGATCGCGGATGCAGCAGCAATTATTAAACTCGGTAAACACTTTAACAAAGTAGTAGAAGTTCTGAAGCAAGTTGGACTGTACGATCGAGCAAAATACATCGAACGCGCCACCATGCCCGATCAGCGGATTGTTCCGATTAGCGAAATTAATCCGTCTGAAGTTCCTTATTTCTCCATGATTGTGGTCCCAAGCGAATGGCAACCTTAACGATCTCAGTAATTGTCCTAGGTCAAGCAAGTGTCCCGGTGGCGCGTCGAATTGTAGATGCGCTACCGAACGCGACGCTGTATGGATTAGAACATCGAACTTCTGGAGTCGATCGCTCATTCACTCAGTTTGGGGAAACGGTGCGCGAGTTGTTTGCTGAAGGAACTGCGATCGTTGGAATTTGCGCTGCGGGTATTTTGATCCGAACGGTTGCCCCATTGTTAAACAATAAGTGGCAAGAACCGCCTGTAATTGCGATCGCAGAAGATGGAAGCGCGGTTGTTCCGTTGCTTGGCGGATTACATGGTGTGAACGATCTAGCGCGTCAGATTGCAACTGTTCTAGAAACAACGCCTGCAATCACAACGACTGGAGATATTCGATTTCGTACCGCACTGCTCTCTCCGCCAATTGGCTATCGTTTAGTGAATCCAGATGATGCAAAGACTTTTCTAGCAGATTTACTTGCAGGATCAACGGTGAAGATTGAAGGTTCTGCACCTTGGTTAGAAAACAGTCAGTTACCAATCTCTGAAGATGCTTCACTAACAATCAAAGTGACAGAGCAAGAGGTTGCAGGTCATTCGGATTGTTTAGTTTATCAAGCGCTCTCAGATAAACGACTCGCCATTATTGGAACGGGCCCTGGATCAGCCGAATGGATGTCGCCACAAGTGAAAGAAGTTCTACGCAATTCAACAGATTGGATTGGCTATGAAACCTATTTGAATTTAGTTGAACCGCTTCGCACCACGCAGCATCGTCATGTGTTTGATAACCGTGAAGAACTCGATCGAGCTGCATTAGCCCTAAATTTAGCCGCTGAGGGGCGCTCGGTTGTAATGGTGTCATCTGGTGATCCGGGTATTTATGCAATGGCGGCGGCGGTGTTTGAAGTCTTAGAGCGCGACAACAAACCAGAATGGAATGCGATTGACATTCAAGTCTGTCCAGGAATTTCCGCAATGCAAGCTGCCGCTGCTCAAGTAGGCGCACCTTTAGGACATGACTTCTGTGCGATTTCGCTGTCCGATATTCTTAAACCTTGGGAGACGATCGCTGATCGAATCTGTGCTGCTGCTCAAGCGGATTTCGCGATCGCCTTTTACAATCCCGTTTCCAAAACCCGCACCTGGCAACTTGAAAAAGCCAAAGCTTTGTTATTGAACTATCGCACTCCCGAAACCCCGATCGTCCTCGCTCGCAACTTAGGCAGACCTGGACAGCAAACCGAGGTGAAGAAGTTAGGGGGTTTAGACATCACAGATGCTGATATGAGAACGGTGATTCTAATCGGATCGAGCAAGACTCGAATCATCGATCGTGCGGGTGGCGGAGTTTGGGTCTACACACCCCGCCATTATGATTAATTTATTTCTTTTGAAACTCGAGCGACATTTTCCTCTAAGTTCCATCCTAAAAAATTTCTAGGCAGTTTCACCGATCGTGTTCTATACTATTTAATTGTCGCTAAAATACAGTTGCGCGATATTTCCGGGAGAACTCTCTGGAGAGAATTCAGAGAGCATTTTTATGTGTGCTTGACCGCACTTTGGAAATGAGCCGAAAATCGCAACTCTTCAAGCAAGAAGCTGAGAACTCCAATTCAGTCTTTCTTCGCGAGTCAATTCCAACTAAGGAAACTGGATAGGTTACTATTCAAGTCCGACTGGAATTCGCAGTTCAGAGCATGATGCAACATCAGCCTTAAACGCTTGAAGAACAAACAACTTAAACAAATGCGGAATCCGCTGCCTCTAATCTCCTAGAGGTAAGATTCTTCTGGTTGTCCGACCGTGGAATCCGTTGGAGTGACTGAGACACAAATCGGCGATAGAGATTCGATCGCTGTATTTGTCAGGATGTGTAAATCAAGGAGAAAGAACAGTGGCTGTCGGAATTATCGGCACAAAACTGGGCATGACCCAAGTGTTTGACGAGCAGAGGAGAGCAATCCCTGTGACCGTCATTCAAGTAGGTCCTTGCCCCGTAACACAGGTGAAGACAAAGGAAACGGACGGTTATTCTGCGATCCAGGTTGGATATGGCGAATGTACCGAGAAAGCTCTAAACAAGCCTGAATTGGGTCATTTGAAAAAATCGGAATCCCCCCCTCTGCGACACTTGATCGAGTATCGAGTAGACAATGCGGGCGAATATACCCTTGGTCAAGAGTTGAAAGCTGACTTGTTTGAGACAGGTCAAATCGTGGATGTGGTCGGAACTAGCATTGGACGCGGGTTTGCGGGCTATCAGAAACGCCACAACTTTGCACGAGGTCCGATGTCACACGGTTCTAAGAACCACCGCGAACCGGGTTCAACCGGAGCAGGTACGACTCCCGGACGGGTCTATCCAGGGAAACGCATGGCAGGTCGCTTGGGCGGAAACCGGAACACCATTCGGAAGTTGACCGTTGTGCGCGTCGATGCAGAGCGTAACGTCATCTTGATTAAAGGTGCGGTTCCAGGCAAACCGGGTGCGCTGGTGCAAATCCTGCCCGCTACGATCGTCGGGAGCAAATAGACATGGCAGACTTTACAGTTAAAAATTGGGACGGGGCTGAAGCGGGAACCGCAGTGATCGAGCTTAAGACCGCAAGGCCCGAAAGCGCCGCTGGTATTTTGCATCGCGCTGTGATTCGTCAGTTGGCAAATGTGCGCCAAGGAAATGCTTCGACTAAAACTCGCGCAGAAGTGCGAGGCGGTGGACGCAAGCCTTGGAGACAGAAAGGAACGGGTCGCGCTCGTGCAGGTTCAAGCCGTTCTCCCTTGTGGAGAGGTGGCGGTGTGATCTTTGGACCGAAACCCAGAGATTACTCGATCAAAATGAACCGCAAAGAGCGGAGACTGGCGCTTAGAACGGCATTCCAAGGACGCGCAGAAAGTTTAATCGTGGTGCAGGACTTTGCAGATAAACTGCCTCGTCCGAAGACGAAAGAGCTTGTGCAAGCGTTATCGCGTTGGGGTGTTGAAGCTGGATCGCGCGTGTTGATGATCGTGGCTGAACGTGACGACAACGTTTATCTTTCTGCTCGGAACGTTGAGCGACTGAGACTAATTTCAGCAAACAACCTCAATGTTTATGATTTGCTGCACGCGGATCATATTGTTGCGACTTCCGCAGCACTCGAAAAAATCCAGGAGGTGTACGGTGAAGACTGATTCTCGCAACTTAGCCGACATCATTCGTCGTCCGCTAATCACAGAAAAAGCAACTCGACTACTCGAACTGAATCAATATACGTTTGAAGTTCAGCCGAAAGCATCCAAGCCTGACATTAGAGCCGCGATCGAATATCTATTCGATGTCAAGGTCACGGGCATCAGCACGATGAACCTTCCTCGCAAGAAGAAGCGCGTCGGTAAGTTCCTCGGCTACAAGCCGCAGTACAAAAAAGCGATCGTCACCCTGGCTGAAGGCGACACGATCACTCTGTTCCCCGAAGTATAACCACCAAGAGAGCAAGTTATGGGCATCCGAAATTATCGACCCTATACCCCCGGCACTCGTCAACGCAGCGTGACTGACTTTGCAGAAGTCACCAAGTCGGAACCCGAAAAGTCTTTGGTGACATACAAGCACCGCAAGAAAGGACGGAACAACCGAGGCGTGATCACCTGCCGTCACCGGGGCGGCGGACACAAGCAGATGTACCGCATCATCGATTTCAAACGCGATAAGCGTAATGTCATCGCAACGGTTAATGCGATCGAATACGATCCGAACCGCAACGCGCGAATTGCACTGCTGTTTTACGCAGATGGTGAAAAGCGCTATATCTTGCATCCGGTTGGATTGCGAGTCGGTTCAAAGATCCAAGCAGGCGACGATGCACCGATCGAAGTTGGAAACGCTCTACCTTTGGAAAAGATTCCTCTCGGTACGATCGTTCACAACGTCGAACTGCAAGCAGGTAAAGGTGGACAAATCGTTCGCGCCGCTGGTGCAGCCGCACAAGTTGCCGCGAAAGAAGGTGATTATGTCACTTTGAAGCTTCCTTCGACTGAAGTTCGGATGGTGCGGAAAGAGTGTTACGCCACGATCGGACAAGTCGGCAACACCGAACATCGTAACCAAACGCTAGGAAAAGCAGGACGCACTCGCCATCTAGGTCGTCGTCCTCAAGTTCGCGGTAGTGTGATGAACCCGGTTGATCACCCACATGGTGGTGGTGAAGGACGTGCGCCGATCGGACGTTCTGGCCCTGTGACCCCTTGGGGTAAACCCACTTTGGGTGCGAAGACTCGCAACAAGAAGAAACTGAGCAGCGCCTTGATCGTGCGTCGTCGTCGTAAGACTTCTAAGCGCGGACGTGGCGGACGCGAATCGTAAGTTAGGGAGGACGAAAAACGATGGCACGTTCATTGAAAAAAGGTCCCTTTATTGCTGACCACTTGATGAAAAAAGTGGAAGCTGCAAGAGCAAAAGGAGACACCCAGGTGATTAAAACCTGGTCACGCGCATCCACAATCTTGCCGCAAATGATCGGCATGACGTTTGGCGTTCACAACGGGAAAGTTCATGTTCCCGTCTATGTGAACGAACAAATGGTGGGGCACAAACTGGGAGAATTTGCGCCGACTCGGACTTACCGGGGACACGGCGGCGGCGATAAGAAATCGCGGAGATAGAAACAATGGCGACACAAATCCAAGGAGAAGTTAGAGCGGTAGCCCGCTACATTCGGATGTCACCCTTCAAGGTGCGTCGAGTTCTGGATCAAATTCGCGGTCGTTCCTATCGGGAAGCGCTGATTATCCTCGAATTCATGCCGTATCGAGCTTGTGAACCTGTTCTAAAGGTTCTACGATCGGCGGCCGCAAACGCAGAACACAACGAAGGATTGAGCCGGGGAAATTTGGTTGTGAGTCAAGCATTCGCAGACCAAGGACCTGTTCTCAAACGGTTTAGACCGAGAGCGCAAGGGCGGGCATACCAGATCCGCAAACCGACGTGCCACATCACGATCGGTGTTGCTCCAGGCGCAGATTCATAAGGGACGATTAGAGGAACATATGGGACAGAAAGTTAACCCCAATGGATTTCGGCTCGGTGTGATCAAAGAACATCGATCTCGCTGGTTTGCCGATGCCGATCGTTATCCCGATCTGCTTCAGGAAGACTACAAAATTCGGAACTTCTTCATGAAGAACCCGAAGAACCTAGACAACCTGAAAAAGCCAGGGATTTCCGAAATCCGCATTGAGCGCAAAGCCGACCAGATTGATTTAGAAATTCGCACTTCTCGCCCTGGCGTTGTCGTCGGGCGCGGCGGTGCTGGAATCGAAGTGCTGAGAACGAGCCTCCAGCAAGCACTAGGAGCTAGCGATCGACAAATCCGCATCAACGTGGTAGAAGTCGCTCGCGTGGATGCCGATGCCATGCTGATCGGTGAGTACATCGCAGAACAGCTAGAGCGTCGGGTTTCATTCCGCCGCGTCGTGCGTCAAGCGATCCAACGCGCTCAACGTGCTGGAGTCGAAGGCATCAAAATTCAAGTCAGCGGCCGTCTGAACGGAGCTGAAATTGCTCGTCCAGAATCGGCTCGTGAAGGCAGCGTTCCGTTGCACACCCTCAGAGCCGATATCGACTACGCCTACACGACTGCTCAAACGATCTACGGAACGTTGGGCATCAAAATCTGGGTGTTCAAAGGAGAAATCCTGCCCGGACAAGAGCGTGAATCGGAAGTCGCCGCGCCGAACCAACAACCGCGTCGTCGCCAACAGCGTCGTCAGCGATTTGAAGATCGATCGAACGAAGGGTAGATGTGATTTGGAATTGGTGGGTTGATGCAGAGGCTCGAAAGCCCTCCCGTCGCAACCAATCAATTCCTCACACCCCCGTAACCTTACAGGTATCGACCAATGTTAAGCCCAAGAAGAACAAAATTCCGTAAGCAGCAGCGCGGTCGGATGCGAGGATTGGCGACACGCGGAAGTCAACTGAACTTCGGTGACTTTGGCTTACAAGCCTTAGAGCCAACCTGGATCACCGCCCGCCAAATCGAAGCCAGTCGTCGAGCCATGACGCGCTACATCCGCCGGGGTGGACAAATCTGGATTCGGATTTTCCCTGACAAGCCTGTAACCGCTCGTGCCGCAGAAACCCGGATGGGTTCTGGTAAAGGTGCGCCCGAATACTGGGTTGCAGTCGTGAAACCGGGTCGGATTATGTTCGAGATCGCTGGAGTGCCCGAAGAAACTGCACGCGAAGCGATGCGCCTCGCACAGTACAAACTCCCGATCAAAACCAAATTCATCACCCGTCAGCAGGTGGTAGAACCTGTAGAACCTACGGAGGAGTCATAAACCATGCCGCTTCCAAAAATTGCAGATGCTCGATCGCTCAATGACGAGGAACTCACCGATCAAATTCTCGCTGTCAAAAAGGAGCTATTTCAACTCCGAATGCAGCAAGGGACTCGTCAACTCAACAACCCTCACCAGTTCAAGCACGTCAAGCATCGCCTCGCGCAGTTGCTGACTGTTGAACGTGAAAGACAGTTAAAAGGCGAAAGCTAAACCGGAGTAGAACAGCCCAATGGCAGTGAAAGAAAGAGTTGGCTTAGTTGTCAGCAACAAAATGGACAAAACGGTGGTGGTTGCTGTCGAAAACCGCACAGCACACCCCAAGTACGGAAAAATCGTAGTTCGGACGAAGCGCTACAAAGCACATGACGAAGAAAACAAGTGCAAAGAAGGCGATCGCGTCCGAATTCAGGAAACTCGCCCCTTGAGCCGCACCAAACGCTGGTCTGTGCTTGAGATCCTGAGTACCAAAGCCTAACCCTATCAGGAGACGGACATGATTCAGCAGGAAAGCTATCTCAATGTGGCAGACAACAGTGGCGCTCGGAAGCTCATGTGCATTCGTGTACTGGGTGGAAATCGTCGCTATGCCGGAATTGGCGATGTAATTGTTGCTGTTGTGAAGGATGCAGTTCCTAACATGGCAGTAAAGAAATCGGATGTCGTAAAAGCCGTGATTGTTCGCACTCGCAAAACCTTGCGGCGTGACAGCGGTATGAGCATTCGTTTTGATGACAACGCCGCCGTGCTCATCAACCCAGACGGCAACCCTAGAGGAACCCGTGTGTTTGGTCCAGTAGCGCGTGAACTCCGCGAAAAGAACTTCACCAAGATTGTTTCTCTAGCGCCGGAGGTGCTGTAAATGGCATTAAAAAAGAAAAAGTCCCTCGTCGCACTAAAAATGCACGTGAAACAGGGCGACACCGTACAGGTGATTTCTGGAAACGATAAGGGCAAAGTGGGCGAGATTGTTCGCACTTTTCCCAAACTGAGCAAAGTGATTGTCAAAGGTGTAAACATCAAGACAAAGCACGTTAAGCCTCAGCAAGAAGGCGAATCAGGTCGAATCGAAACCTATGAATTTCCGATTCATAGCTCGAATGTGATGCTGTATTCCGAAAAGCAAAAAGTTGCATCTCGCGTTTGCTACACCTTCACCGAAGATGGACGCAAAGTGAGAAAACTGATCAAAACAGGCGAAATCATCGATTAAGCCTTTTCTATCTATTAGCCCTGACCAAGCCCAGGGAGGAACTAAAACCATGTCCAACAGACTGAAAACCTCGTACCAAGAAAAAGTTGTTCCGAAGTTAACCGAACAGTTTAGCTACAAGAACATCCATGAAGTTCCCAAGGTCGTCAAGATCACCGTGAACCGGGGTCTCGGCGAAGCGTCTCAGAATGCGAAAGCGCTTGAAGCATCTGTCAACGAACTCGCAATCATCACTGGTCAAAAACCCGTCGTTACTCGCGCTAAAAAAGCGATCGCCGGATTTAAAATTCGTCAAGGAATGCCAGTTGGGGTGATGGTGACGCTCAGAGCCGATCGAATGTACAACTTCCTGGATCGTTTGATGAATCTAGCACTGCCTCGGATTCGCGACTTTCGCGGCATCAGCCCGAAAAGCTTTGACGGACGCGGCAACTATACCCTCGGTCTGAGAGAGCAACTGATCTTCCCCGAAATCGAATACGACAGCATCGATCAAGTTCGGGGGATGGACATCTCAATCATCACGACTGCTAGCACCGACGAAGAAGGACGTGCCCTGCTGAAAGAAATGGGTATGCCGTTCCGAGACAACTAACGCAGTCAAACCATAGAGGTAACTATGTCAGCAAACGACACCATTTCAGATATGCTGACGCGCATTCGGAACGCAAGCTTAGCGCGTCACCAAACGACCGAAGTTCCATCGACTCGCATGACTCGCAGTATCGCTGAGGTACTGGTGGCTGAAGGCTTTATCGCTTCAGTCGAAGAAGTCGGCGAAATTCCGAAAAAGAACCTTGTGCTTGGACTCAAGTACAAAGGCAAAAATCGCAAACCGATCATCACCGCTCTTAAGCGTGTGAGCCGTCCCGGTTTGCGGGTGTACAAGAATCGTAAAGACCTACCGCGCGTATTGGGCGGGATTGGAATTGCGATCGTATCCACTTCAAGCGGCATCATGACCGATCGCGAAGCTCGCAAAACGGGTGTTGGCGGTGAAGTCCTTTGCTACGTCTGGTAAGCAGTTGGAGGAAATGAACTATGTCTCGAATTGGAAAACGTCCGATTACCCTCCCTGCGAAAGTGACCGTTACGATTAATGGTCAACAAGTCGCAGTAAAGGGACCTAAAGGTGAACTCTCAAGAGTTTTACCTGCGGGAGTCACCATTGAAACCGAAGGCGATACGGTCACAGTCAATCGCGTGAATGATTCCCGAATGGCGCGCGAACGTCATGGTCTTTGTAGAACACTCGTCGCCAACATGGTCGAAGGTGTTTCTAACGGATTCACTCGTCGCTTAGAAATTCAGGGGGTCGGCTACCGGGCTGCGGTTCAAGGCAAGAACTTGAACATGAACATGGGTTACAGCCATCCGGTGTTAATCGAACCGCCCGACGGCATTCAATTCCAAGTGGAAAACAATGTCAACGTGATTGTTAGTGGGATTGATAAGGAAATCGTCGGTAACACTGCGGCGAAAGTCCGCGCGGTGCGTCCTCCTGAACCTTACAAAGGAAAAGGAATTCGCTATGCAGGCGAAGTCGTGCGCCGCAAGGTTGGTAAGACGGGTGGTAAAGGGAAGAAATAAGCCATGAGCAAAACAAGTCGTCGAGAATCTACACAGAAGCGCCACTCTCGGATTCGCCGTCGCGTGTCTGGCACTCCAGAGCGTCCCCGTCTAGCCGTATTTCGATCGAACCAGCACATCTACGTGCAAGTGATCGATGATGTGGCGCAAACCACGATCGCTTCTGCTTCCACCGTCGATCCTGAAGTGAAAGAAAAGATCGAAACTGGAGCAAACTGCGCGGCTGCATCAGAAGTCGGCAAGCTAATTGCCGAACGCGCCAAAGCAAAAGGTGTCGAACAAGTCGTGTTCGATCGGGGTGGCAACTTATATCATGGTCGCGTCCAGACCTTAGCGGATGCTGCCCGTGAAGCTGGTCTGAACTTCTAGGAGCAAACACAAATGGCTAAGGCAAAAGGAAAAGAAAAGAAATCGCGTGAAAAGGAATCTGAATTCCAAGAGCGCGTGGTACAAATCCGCCGTGTGACTAAGGTCGTTAAGGGCGGTAAAAAGCTCAGCTTTAGAGCGATCGTGGTGGTCGGGAACGAGAAAGGTCAAGTCGGTGTCGGTGTGGGTAAAGCCAGCGATGTCATCGGCGCGGTGAAGAAAGGTGTCGCAGATGGTAAGAAACATCTGATCGAAGTTCCGCTCACCAAAGCCAACTCGATTCCGCATCCTGCAACCGCAATGGGCGGCGGCGCAAAAGTAATGATGCGTCCTGCGGCTCCGGGTACTGGGGTAATTGCAGGGGGAGCAGTCCGAACCGTGCTGGAACTTGCTGGCGTGAAGAACATTCTGGCAAAACAGCTTGGATCGGATAACCCGCTGAACAATGCGCGTGCGGCGGTGAGTGCGTTAGCAGGACTTCGCACCCTGGCGGATGTAGCTCAAGAGCGCGGCATTCCGGTTGAACAACTTTACGGCGTTTAGGAGGCACTAGATCATGAGATTAGAAGATGCTGTGCCCCAACCAGGCTCAACCAAGCGTAAGCGTCGCATCGGTCGCGGGATTTCTGCGGGTCAAGGTGCGAGTGGTGGTTTTGGAATGCGGGGTCAAAAATCTCGATCGGGTCGTCCGACTCGTCCGGGGTTTGAAGGGGGTCAAACGCCTCTGTATCGTCGCTTGCCGAAGTTAAAGTACTTTACGGTGATCAATCGGAAGTATTTTACGGTGATCAATGTGGGCGATTTGGCTGAGTTGACGGCGGATTCTGAGGTGACGTTATCTTCGCTGATGGATGCGGGGGTTGTGACTCAGGATGATGGTCCGCTGAAGATTTTGGGCAATGGTGAGTTGTCGGTAAAGCTGAGTGTGAAAGCAGCAGCGTTTACTGAAGGCGCTAAGTCGAAAATCGAAGCCGTTGGCGGAACTTGCGAAGTTGTGTAAGTTCTGAGGTTAGTTGAAAAGCCTCGCGCTGTTTAGTTAGTGCGGGGCTTCTTTTATTTTTTCTACGCATTGGAGAATTCTAGGAGTTTGGCGGTTGAGCTAAAAGTTTCACTTCTGCCAGTTCTTTAAGAGCATCTAAACCGTCCAAAGCGAAAACAGCAGAAGTCTGAATACTTTCTACATAAACTCTCTTTTCTTGGTCTTTGCATTGTTTCAGAAAACACATATGTTCCTCATCTTGTGTCTTCTCATTGCTTACCAGTTGATACAAAGGGTGCAGGTCGAGAACTTTTCCCTGATTATTTAGTATAACAAGATGATTCCGATCGGCTAGACACGACCTCTCTAGCTGTAAATCACCTCCAATGGGTTTGGTATCTAAGAAAGGAACTTCTCCTTGATAAACCATCATTTGATAGATGAGTTGTCCTCCCTCATAGTGAAGACCTGGAATACGTACAAGACGGTAATCGATTAGAAACTTCAATTCACAGAGTAATTCATCAATTATTGGCTTCTTCTTATCTAGAATTCTACGTTGCACACTTTCAGATGCAGTGCCTTTATGTGCCAACTCGTTGCGTAGCTCCTTTAAGTTATTTGCATAATTTGTAACTGCTGAATCGACTAACTCAGGTATAAATAGAGATGTACCATGACCGGTACTAGCAACTTTAATAACTTCTTCCATGAATTTTATGCGTCTTTCCATAGAAAAATCTTTAAAGGCATTACGAACGCCTTTATCTTTTATGTAGATCGGATCGAGTCTTTGGAAAAGATCAGCGAGAACTAAATTAAATACAAAGAAAGTTGTGTACTCATAGAGATCAATAAGTCGCCGCATCTGTTCATAAACATTAAGTTGAGCATTGTGAAATCTCCTGCAGGCAAGTGCTATCGGAGTTGGATACTTCTCCATTATTTTGTCAGCAAGCGAAGGCTCTACTAAATTATTTGAAGATAGATCCTGAGTAGGCTGCTCAACACTCTGCAAATTCTGAGCCGGTGAAGTAGATGAAGAGCTTGTCCCGAAAAATGTATTCTCGACTAAGTCTCTTAGATACTCTGCTTTCGGCTTTCCCGAAGCTGCGATTACACTATTAATTTGCGGCATCCACGATTTGGGAACTCGAACGGAGATTATTTCTGTCTGCTCTCCTTTAACGAGCGGTTGGAACAAATGGTTAGATGGGTTTGCGGGCATGATTTTGGGCTGTTTTTTCTAGTTCAGCATATCAAAGAAAGCCAGAACTGCTTGAATTCTAGTGGTCAGTCAAAGTTAAATTGAGGGATAGAGGACTTCTAGAAGCAATACCCTGAAGGCTTTTTGTAAAAAAATTACCCCTCATTCTGCCTCTGACTAACTACTAGCCTGCTGCCTTACAGAAAACTCGATTTATTTTATAAAAGGCAAAATCTAGTGGCCACTACAACAGGAACCGCTGTGGCTGTTGCTACCAGTCCTCTATTTTGGGCCAACTCTTAACGCAGTGAATTTGCTCGATCGCTCTTTGCTGCCAATCACGATCGCGAGATGCAATCAACTCACGAGCTTCTAGGAGCTTGCAAGATGCTAGACATTGATAAGCAGTACATCTTTGACAAGCAAGGTGAAGCGATCTCAGAATTCGATCGCAACTTCACTCACATCAACGCGATGATAGCAGGTTGGAATGTCAGGCAGTAAGGGAGCAACCCAAATGTGCAAAAGACTCAAGCTGCTCAGGTTGCATTGAGATAAACACAGCGCAACTTGAGCATCTGATTGACATTCTCCCGCTTCCCCTGTGCTCCCGACCGTTTCAATCACC
>JAESFQ010000348.1_pt1 | contig 16671 bp, 13 predicted proteins | sample 9269431 | NCBI WGS metagenome assembly JAESFQ01 (sample SAMN14502588, study PRJNA617103) | algae metagenome | isolation source: Plectolyngbya sp. WJT66-NPBG17 and co-occurring heterotrophs from well... | place: USA: Mojave Desert, Joshua Tree National Park, California | collected 2006-08-06
TAGAAGCTTTTGTTGATTGGGCATCGTGCAGCCTGTGGAGGCGCTGGCCGTTGCTTTTTAACCGCTTCTGGACTTGGTGCGGAGCGACTGGAAGATCCGGGGTTGCTTGAGGCTGGAGGGCCACGCAAGGAGGCAAAACCAACGACCACGATGTACTCTGTCGACTGACATAATTATTCCACTGTGAAACTTCCACCTCTTGATAATATGGGTACAATACCCATTGGGTGGCCAAGCGCAAGGCGACGCAAATTCGATAACTGGCGCAGGATCCGTTGTTACAACCCCGCGTCTTCTCGACCATTCTCGGCCACACATCCGGATTAATCCATGCTCGTCGTCTCTGGCTAAGCTTGCTCGCGCAGGAACCTGGCCCACTCGCCGAGCGGATGCGCCATTCGAACGTCGACCGCTATGGAATTCCCTGCAAAAGACGGTTGCGCGGTCTGAGACTGGTGGCTTCATCGTACCTGCATTCGTTTGTAGACACACTTCTTACTTAGAAATATGCTTGTGTATCTTCAAGGCACGAGATTGAGCGCAGTCATGCCGCTCAGCCGCCGGTACGAGATCAATACGACCTTGTTGTTGAAAGTGTAAGGGTTCGACCGTTCCTGCGTCATATGGCGCGGAGTTGGTTTCCTCGTGTGGAAAGATCTGACGGCTGGGTCTGGCTCGTGTCGAGTTCCTCGGCAGCATGTGCTTTGCACGCGCCGTCCAGCTGCTTTTGCGCAAATCCTGGGGAATTGGAGCTCCAGAGCGGAGAAGCCGGAGGATCTGGGGAAACAGGCATCGTCGCAACAACAACAGGGTTTTCGTCTGTTTTGAGCTGTGTGTCGGTGGTGTGATCAATCGTTACGTAACATGCGAAGCGACTATTCGCACCCTTCCTGCAGTAATGCGGTTTGCCTGTATCGACGACTGTTCTTGGTTGGGGAACCGTAAGGACGGTAACAGAGCATTCCTGTTCGTTTTCGCACCAGGTTTCTTACGAGGTCTCCATGTGAGGTCATAGGCATCTACCGTCTAGCTCAGAGGAACGGAGGGTTACAGCCAGTCAAAAGATTTTGATGTGTAGACATTATTCGTATTGGGCATCTTTTGCCACAGATCTAGCAGCATATCCATTGTCAGACTGGGTCTCAGTCAATGCGCAAGGATATCGTAGGGACGTTATGGTCAAGATTATTGTCTCGTGCAGGAAAACCTACAATGTGGAGTGACCCTAGCCTCCCAACACTCCTAGTTTTCCTCGAATCCAGGAAAAACCTTGACCACCACTCGCGCAATCCATTTACTTTAAGCGTCACGGTTACTAAACCGACAGGGACAAAGAGTGGAACCACTTCGTTGAAGCTGTACAGAAGCCCTCCGGTGACAGTACAATATATACGGCTGGCACTCTTCGAGCTCTCGACCAGGTTATCTAGTAACGCAATTGCATCGGTCAGCGCTTTCATTGCGTCGACGCTTGAGACGCAAGACGCCCGGAAATGGTTGCGCTGGACAGTAGGAGTGACTGTCAATTGTTCATTGGCGGTAGAAGCGTAGGGCTAGGAAGAAGTAACAGATTTACGTCGCTCCTGGAAGATGTAGAGAAACAAGCATTAAAACACTATGATTTGATGTTTTACTGGAAACGGTCTGGCATCGAAGGGAATGCTCCAGTTATTCGGGTTGAACTCGTCTTGCTGGTTGTAGCCAGCCATTGTCAACGGTGTGCGCGGCGACTGTTGATGCCCCTAGCGACATTGGTGAAAACTATAGACGGCGTCCTTGGTAGAAAAGGGTGATAATTGCGCCTTGTAAACCTCCTAGCCTTGCTTGAGACGAAGCCTAGCCGTCCAAAGACCAGCCAAGTGTACAGATGGAAGCCACAGGACGAGGTCAAAATCGTGAACAGTGCTGGAAATGGAAAGTGGTGGTGCCTGGGTTGGTTGCATGAGTAGCAGAGGATCAGATAAGATAATCCTCGGATCTAGCTCGGCTTAGTGAACCAGGCGCGCTAGTGAACATTGACGGAAGTTTCGCGATGGAGTCTGTCGGCGGCCAGCAGTCGGCCTCTAGTATCACCAAACACGTCAACACGTAAGCTTTCTCTATCACGGTCGCCTCAGTCGCGAATTGTTGCAGCTAACTTCATCGCAGTTTCCCTCTTGTCTTCCATATCACACGTCATCATGGCTGAAACCGCAGCTTCGCGACCTCTAAGTACGGCGGAACAACTCATCAGATCGTCTTCAAAGCGCACACGAGAGATATTCGCCGCCGATTTCGCGTCGTCAGCGGCACTAGATCACGCCTCCAACGGTAGCTTCTCGATACACCCAACCACACCTGCACCAGCGGCCGCCGTAGACCAGGCCAGCGTCGCATCGCGCGTTCGCAACGAATATGAGCATGTACGCGAGCTACCACCAGCGCTTGCAGCAAAAATGGCCAGTGCAGCGTCCACGGCAGCTGAGCGACGCAAGAAGATAAAGGCGCAGAACGCCGAAGAGAAGGCATCAGACCCCAAGATGGAAAGGATGATTGAGAGTGTCTCAGAAAAGGCAGACAAGACGCGCGATGCACAGTCAATGCAGTTGGCCGTACGAGCGGGAGGAAAGGGCGCCGCGCCAAACGCTCATGGACCAACGCCAACCAGAGACCAGACGTCCAGCGCGCTGGTTAGGAAGGACGTGGTTCGGCAAGCGAAGCCTGACTGGCATGCACCTTGGAAGGTCAAGACGGTCATTAGTGGACATATGGGATGGGTGAGTCAAATCTTGGGATTATGCACGATTGGAACTGACTTTACATAGGTGCGATCCGTGGCGATGGAGCCTGGAAACCAATGGTTCGCGACGGGTGCCGCTGACAGGACGATCAAGCTCTGGGACTTGGCCAGCGGTCAACTAAAAATCACCTTGACAGGACACATTTCGGCAGTCAGGGGACTTGCCGTAAGCCCAAGGCATCCATATCTCTTTTCCTGCGGAGAAGACAAAATGGTCAAATGCTGGGATCTCGAGACCAACAAAGTTATTCGACATTACCACGGCCACTTGAGCGGAGTCTACTCGCTTTCACTCCATCCGACCGTAGATGTGCTCTGCACTGGAGGACGAGACGGCGTAGTCCGCGTTTGGGATATGCGATCGCGCAGCAACATCCACGTCCTTGGAGGCCACAAGGGGACCATTTCCTCGATCCAATGTCAAGAAGCCGAGCCCCAAGTCTTGTCTGGAAGCATGGACAGCACAATACGACTCTGGGATCTCGTCGCTGGAAAGACACGCACGGTACTCACCCACCACAAGAAGTCAGTTCGCTCTCTTGCCACACATCCAACAGAGTTCACATTTGCGTCTGGATCTGCGCAATCGGCGAAACAGTGGCTGTGTCCGAACGGTGACTTTATGCAGAACTTCTCGCCTGTCAACAGCATCATCAACACACTCTCGGTCAACGAGGATAACATCATGTTCGCCGGTAGCGACAATGGCGAAGCCTCGTTCTACGACTGGAAGACGGGTCATCGTTTCCAACACACAGAAAGCATTGCACAACCAGGCTCCCTGGAAGCCGAGGCAGGTGTCATGTGCTCGACATTCGATAAGACTGGCTTGCGTCTAATCACTGGAGAGTCGGACAAGTCGATCAAGATCTGGAAGCAGGATGAGAATGCCACCGAAGAGACCCATCCTCTTGACTGGAAGCCGACACTTGGACGTCGCAAATACTAAAGGGCATGACTTAAGCAGTTGGAGAAGCTGGTGCATAGTTTTGGGAGTTGTAACGGCGTCAAGGATGTAGAATTATTGGGATCATGGCATTGTTTGCATCGGAGGTTATACCAAGCAAGAAGAGCGCAGTCAGTTCTACGAGTGTTGATAGCGCATGGAAAGATTTAGCGCGATGTACAAGGTCCACCAGATGCTCATCATATTTCACATTAATTGTTCTTGATAAGGGCATGCATCAGCGAGTCTTCGTAGATCAAGGCATACACAGCCAAAGCTCACTGTTACCGACGCTGCTAGGCCCGGCGAATACGATATACGCGGCTAGATCGACGTCAGTGGTCTAAGCTTCAAAGTGGGTTGTCCAAAGAACACCAAGCCTCCCGCACTCTCAGCCATCCCGCTCAAGATGCAGAAACGGGCGCCACCCGCACGATTATGGCCTCCGTGAAGCGCAGAGATCTGGTCTTCGCCGCTGTCGCCATCTTTATCGCCTGGGGGTACCTGACCCATTGGCAGCCGAAGTTGCACTACCTGCCCTACGCCTTCGTCGCCGGAGTACTTGCGACGCTTGCACTGCTAGCATGGCTCACCTTCACGATTGCCTGGGACAAAGACTTACGAAGTGGCGGAAAGGTCGACTACGGGCCGCGCCATGTCGCCTTCGTTGCGCCGGACAGGTGGAGGGCTGAAAGGGAAGCGTTGGACAAGAGGAACATGTACATGATGGAGCCGCTATACCCCGTGTCCTTTATGATATCAGACAGCATCGACGTATTCATTGGACTGATACTGCGCGACTTTGTGAAGAGCTGGTACGGCAGTATAAGCAAAAGTCCAACATTCGTTAACGAGGTCGACCGGGCGATACGGGCTTCAATGGGCGAGATACGGGAACGCATACTGGCAGTAGATATGGTTGAGACAGTCGTGTCGCGCATGATACCCCTCATCACCGATCACTTGCGAGCATCATACGAGGCAGAGCGCATAGTGCGTGGACGAAAGCTGTCTCGAAATATTACAGATTCTGAGGAGCTTGATCTGGCCATCGCAGCGAAATACAAGGAGGGTCGGCTGCATCCGGCAGCATCGTTGGCATATTCGAATACCAAGCCAATTCAGCAGCAACATCTACGAAGCATCGTCGCGCGATTACTGCCAGAGATCGTGCCTGCGAACATGTCTACCAGTCCAGCCGTCAATGTACTGATCAAAGAGCTTGTGGCCTGCGCAGTCTTATCTCCTGTGATGCAGATGCTTGCTGACGCAGACATGTGGAATCAGCTTATGGAGGGATATGTAAGATCTTACACGCTCGTGGTGGGCCACTACTAATATGAACAGGGACGATCACTGCTACAAGAAAGGAAGACTGTCCGCAAGATTCGAGCTGCCCTCGATGAACATGCCCCGCCGTCACCGAAGAACCCCAAGAACGTCCAGTTCCCGAAACTTGCACCCGGCGATAACGAGCGACGATTCGAACGTTTCATACGAGCTATTAGGCAGACCAATACCCTCGCAGATGCTAGACGTTTTCGCAGTGAGGTATCCAGCCAGTTACGAAAGGATTCATTGGTAGAGGGCCAAGACCCCGTCTATCTTCGGCGTCTAGAAACAGCGCGACAAATCTTGGATACAAAGGTCACCGATCTTAGTGCTGGCGGCTCCGTTCGGGCGAAAGTTGCGGCACAGGAGAAGCCGAAGCACAAGCGTACTTCGTCCAGATTTGCAAACGCGTCTCTGCGCGAAGTGCTGTACGATGCTTCGGGTTTGTCTTGCTTTATGGAGTTCATGGATCAGGCGGACTTGATGCGGCTGGTGCAATTTTGGATTGTGGTGGATGGCTTTCGCAATCCATTGGAAGTAGAGACTGAAGAAGCACCAGATTACATAGGCTCGCTTCCTGCTTGGACAGAGTCTGATCGTGCAGACCTAGCGCAGATCTACGAAGGATACTTGTCCAAACCAGAGCTGAATATACTCCCCGAAGCCCGGCAAGCAGTCGCAGAATTTCTGAAAGCCGGGCGGAAGGCGACACCTCAGCAATATCACAATGCGCGGCGCTCTTTGTTACAGGCGCAAACGGCGGCATACGATCAGCTACAGGAACCACACTTTCGAAGGTTCAAAAAGTCTAATTTATACTACAAGTGGCTAGCCATGGACGAGGCAGCGAACGCTCGGAATAGCACTGTGGATACGAGGACTGTAGCGCAAGCACTCGACAACTCATCTGCTGCAGCACCTCCTATGATCCGTACTCAGTCGAGGCAGAAGAGCGCGTTGCAGATCCCACATGGAGATCTGCGCCGAGCTGTCGCGTCATCGTCAGATCTGAAGAGCCAGGGAATTGTGAAGAACAGCGAGCCACCCGCACGGCGCTCTCTAGATGTACACAGGCCATCTCCCGCACGCACACCTCTCTTTGACGACGAATACGATTCAGACCCTCTCGCGCATTCGACTGCAAGCCTAAACTCTGATCTTGGCCATGACCGCTCCAATGGAAATAACACGCAGGTCGTCGATGCTATGCAGGCCGCTATCATCGACATCATGGACGAGCCGGAAGGATCTATATTCTACGAGCCAAGTTTGAAGTCGCCGCTAGACAACGTTTCCATGCGCGGATCTGTCGACCTCCCTCGTGCATCATCGCCAGGCCCTCAAACATCATTACATCAAAGTAAAGACGGCCTTAAGCCAAGTATAGCGTCCCTAGGCTTGGTCGGAGAGCCCAGGACGCGTGGAGTGTTTGACGATGATCTGTTTGGCGATGAGGAAAGGTTCTTGGAAGACGAAATCGACGATCCTGTGCCAAGGAGTAAAGCGGAAGAGGAGGAGATTCACGAGGCAGCGCCTGGAGACTTGGGTCTTGCTGAGGCTATCGATGCACTTACTGCAGATATCGAGCGCCTAGTATCGCAAGAGTCTATCGTGGATTCCCTTACTTCTAAAGCTGAGTTGACAAACAACGCGGCCGAACTGAGGATCTTGCGCAAATCGAAAGCTAGCCTACAGCGAGAGATACAGAGGAAAGAGCTACAGCGCCAGCAGTACATTGTTCAAGAGAGTGATAACAGCTTGTACGGACGCGCGACTGTGTTCATACAGTCAATCATGGTTGGCACCGAAGAAGATGGCAAGGAGTACGCTATGTATGTGATCGAGGTTCGACGACGTGCTGGTGATCAAATGCCTGCCGCTACTTGGGTCGTCTCACGACGTTATAGCGAGTTCCACGAACTAAATAAGCGGCTTCGTGTGAAGTTTCCCCAGGTCCGAAATCTGGAGTTCCCACGCCGGCAGATGATGCTCAAGCTACAGAAAGACTTTCTGCACAAGAGGCGGCTTGGTCTCGAGAAGTACTTGAGGGAGCTCCTACTCATCCCAGCTGTATGTCGCAGTCGCGAACTACGTGCTTTCCTTTCACAAGCTGCGATCAGCCCCGCCGATGCTTTGAGGAATCAAGATCCAAACTCCAACGACTTTGTGACTCGTATCTACAACTCAGTCGCTGATGGCATGGAAGAATTTCTGGGCAACATACCTGTACTTGATCAACTCTCTGTCGCCGGTCAAAACCTCATATCGGCCGCAACCACCCAGCTCGCAAACACGAACGGGGCGACCGCCCAGCCTGGCAACCTTGCGTCCTCTGGAGTCCTCGTTGCTGGCGAACCCAACAACGACGCAGAAGCAGAAGCAGAACTGCTCGCCTTTGAAAACAAAGAGCTAGAACCATTCGTAAAACCAATCTGCGACATCTTCCTCGAGACGTTTGAACTGAACCGCGAGAACAACTGGCTCCGAGGTCGCGCGGTCGTCGTAGTGCTACACCAACTCCTGGGCGGTACCATTGAGCGCAAAGTGCGCGAGTCTTTCGACAACCTGTTGTCTGAGAACAACATCGTCAGGTACATTGACACACTGAAGGATAGTATGTGGCCTAATGGCAGGATGAAGGCAGGCGTTGAGCGAACTAGCCAAGATAAAGAGAGGAGCAGGAAAGCGGCGAGCGAGGTACTTGGTATTCTTGTGCCTGAGTTAGCGAGCAGTGTGGTAGGGAGACAGAATGCGCAACTCGCAGCGAAGAAGATTGAAGGGACTATCAACAATACGCGATTGAAGTAAGTTTAGAGCAAATTTCGGTGTATTGATTGGACTAACAGTAAACAGCACGCATATTGCTTTCACGCTCTTGGACGAGATGATTCAGGTCCTGTTTCCGGACGTTGGTACGAAGTAATGTGTGCATGGCATGGCTTGCATAGATGGCGTTGTTGTAGGCGTATTGGGAAGCCATTGGGTGGAGTATTAGATTTCTCTAATATTATATCTTCTTTCGTCGTCTTCTAATTGGCAGCTTCATATTCAAAATCTATCCTCTGTCTCTTTGACCTTGATCGTGTTTGGTTACCCGCTCTTTCATCGTCTTTCCGTCGTTACTTCATCAGGCTGAAAAGTTCATCGTGTCAGGATACAGTCCACCTGACGACCAAAGGTGCGCCAAGACGATGCATGCCAAGATAATGCGTAAACCGATTTGGAATCAATCTACAATCAAGGTAGCAGAGCACCCGCATGCTATCTTAGAGAAATCTCCGTGTTAGGTTAGTTTGTGTCACCGCTTGGCACGCCCTCAGCCAGGTGACGTGTACATCCTTATCGTGTTGGGGCAGGCACGATATGGTCCAAACAGTCGTTTTGTAATGCATAATGGAGAGACATGTGGGGGGGTGTCTGTCTACGTATGATGGAGTAATAGAGTGCTGAAACCGACACATGCGGCTGCCCGCGCGCATGCGTGTATGTTTGATACTGTCTCCGAGACAACACAAAGAAGGTCGCCAATGACACTCACTGTAGAAGCGCTCACGCCCGCTACTACGCCGCCTCAGATCTCACCTTCACCCCTCACCACGCCGCGCAGGATACTTTAGCAGCTAGTGTCCGCACAAACGGTACAGCGAGTCGCTCCGTCCCAACAGGACTTGCCATCCACACGACCATTACAGCGACACATCTTTTCGCAAACTTCACTCAAAACTACGCCTGAAAGAACTCGCCATGTCTGGACGCGGCGGCGGGCGCAATTCACGCGGCGGGCGTGGTGGAAGAGGTGGAGATCGCGGACGAGGTGGGAGAGGTGCAGATCGTGGACGTGGACGTGGACGTGGCCGAGGTGGTCGTGGCGACACGCAAGGCTGGCACGATGGCAATACGCATGCTTCCAAACCCGTCAGAGTGAAGGAGACAGAGGATCAGAGGCAGGCCAGGCAGCTGTACGGCTCCTGGAAGCGCCGCCTTGGTGAGGCAGAGACTGACCCTACAACAATGCGACGCCTATGGGAAGGTGCTTTCGGCATACTTGAAGCTGGAGACCGAGATTGGCGCCAACAACTCCCCCAGGATCTCAACGACGACGCGGACAATGAGAGCGGTCATCGTCACATCCTTGCCATTCTCAGCGCAAAGGTCATCGGCTCAGACTACGATACGTTTCTTAGCAACGCCCGTCATTTCCTCCTCACGCTCACGCATTCATCCTTCCTACGCTGTCTCGCCGTCGATACACATGTAGGATCCATCTACAATCTCTTTGGCGGCGTCGGCGGAAATAGAGCAGTACTGTATCTCCAGCGGGTTTGCAAAGCTCTGCTGGCAGCCCGAACGGTCTCTTCGACGTCTAAAAAGGACAACGAAACAACGCTGCTCGCAATGGCGACTGCTTTATTCGAGTTGTTGAGCCGTGAGCGTAGAATGCGGTTCAACGACGAGATCATACCGTTGGTGGACTCGATCCAGGCTGCAAGCGATATCTACAAGGATTTGATGTCGCCAGATACCTCGATGCGAACCACCAATCGCCTCAACGACATTCGAGCTCTGGTAGCACGTGCGCAAGGAATGCTTGCCGAAAACACAGGCGACAACGGGGTTAGCGACGACGAAGATAGTGGCGGCAACACGTCATTCTACCCAAAAGACCTGGTAATCCCCTCGGATCGTTTCGACAACGACAAGAAGGATATTGGTGACCTGGTAGTCTTCCCAACCAGAGATGAGATTATGAGCGACGCCAAAGAGTTCCTGCCCTATACGGATCCTGACCAACCGCACTTTCTTGAGGATCGTGTACAACGTCATATCGATACCTACTTCCGGTTGCTGCGCCACGATATCTTTGGTGAGCTGAAGGCGTCTTTGGCTGGAATCATGCACACGGTGTCGGAAGATCCTGCTGCGCTATTCCATGTCAATCTCAATCTCGGAGACGTGCGTGCCAATCAGTACATCAACGCCCGTGTCAGCTATGCCACTCTCGACAAACGAACGGGCTTGCAAGCTCAGATGGAATTCTTACAGCCCGCGGCTGTCCGAAACAAGAGTGCCAACCAGAAGGAGAAGTGGTGGGAGGAGTCGCGACGATTTGATGAAGGGTCGCTCCTGTCATTTGTATGGATCCAGGATACTGTCGTTCAACATATCTTCCTTACAGTCTCCAATAAGACTACTGATCCGAAAAAAGAGTATAGTTTGACGCACCACAATCAGATGGCCTACATCACCACAAGCTTGGTGACTCAAGATCGAGCAACAGTCAAGATGTTCATGCAGGCGAACATTGGAGCGTCTCGCGGCATCCTACTCGAATACCCAAAGGTCATGCCGGCGACATTCGCGCCCACTTTGGAGAGTCTGCAGGCTATGCAGCGACTGAATCGTCTACCGTTCCGGCAATGGATCGTTCCGGAGAGACACAACGGTCCGGCCGGGGGATCTAAGGTCCACAAAATCCCTCCGCCTCTATATGCGCGTAGGTCTGGCTTTAAGTTCCCCATCACTAGTCTCATGAAGGACAATGACAAAGACGAGACATTCTCGATCGAGCCAACCTCATCATGCGACGACGAGACGTTGCTCGACAAGCTTGAGGCCAAGACGCAACTTGATCGTGGACAGTGTCGCGCGCTGGTTGCTGCGCTAACCCGCGAGTTTGCATTCATTCAAGGGCCTCCTGGAACAGGAAAGAGCTATGTGGGCCTCCAAATCATGAAAATACTGCTGGGTATCAAGAAGAAATGCGACCTTGGGCCAATACTCATCGTGTGCTACACAAACCACGCGTTGGACCAGTTTCTTGAACACCTACTGGACATCGGTGTTCAAAAGCTTATTCGTGTCGGAGGCATGAGCAAGTCGAAGAAGCTCCTCAATCACAACCTGCGCACTGTTGGCGAATCGGAGTCGAAGACCAAGTCTGAGAAGTATATGGCGGCGATGCGCTATAAGGAACTCGACCAGAATGAGAGAGAGGCTAAATCGGTCTTTGCTAGTCTACATGGGATAAAAAAGAGTCCGCAATGGCATACTCTCAAGGGCCATATCCATGAGGAGCATCCGAAAATTTACAATCAGTTCCGTCGTGTCGATGACCAGGGCTTCCAAATGGCTGGCCGTCACCCATTCGATATGTGGATTGCGGGCACCGGCGCATATCACCCAGTAAGTAATGCCCCCGTACAAAGGCACACGTTTTTCACATGTGGTACTTGACTGTAGTGTACCCTAAAGGTATACACATATGTTCTTTGTTGTTTCATGAACAAAAAAGACCACGTGTACATTCAGGGTGCTCCTTATGTAGAACCCCAGAAAGGTTGACCTTTTTTCTATAAACTGCATGCGGGAGGCGAATACTGACACGTTACACCAACCTGTAGACATTATCCATGAACATATTACGGCAAGTTATCCAGAAGGCGACTGCAAATGTATTTTCTTTGACGGTTCATGAGAAGAGCGCGCTCGTCGACCATTGGGTCACGGAGGCTCGAGGCAACAAGGTCAGCGAGCTTTTCGAGATCGTTAACAGCGCCGCCAAGACTCAACGCCAATTGAACAACATCCACGAAGAGTTGAACCGACGACTGCTAGAGGGAGCGGATGTCATTGGCGTTACCACGTCTGGCTTAGCAAAGCGTATCTCGGTCCTTCAGCAGGTGAAATGTAAGGTCATCATTTGCGAGGAGGCTGGAGAGGTCATGGAGAGTCACATGATTTCTGCGCTGCTTCCCGATGTTGAGCATCTGATCCAAATTGGTGATCACGAGCAACTTCGGCCTTCAGTCAGCAACTTCCGTGACCTGTCGCTCGAGAGCGAGCGAGGAAAGCTTCACCAGCTCGATAGGAGTCAATTCGAACGACTCTCGATTGGTGAGCCTGGGCGTCCTCTGATGCCCGTTGCTCAGCTGAATGTACAACGTCGAATGCGCCCGCAGATATCTACGCTGATTCGTGAAACCATCTACGATAAGCTCAAGGATCACGCGTCTATCATCGAATTGCCAGACGTTGTTGGTCTGCGCCACAACGTCTTCTGGCTTGACCACACCAATCTTGAAAACGAGAAGGACACAGCCATACACAACACCAAATCCAAGACCAACCTGTGGGAAGTTAGGATGGTGCATGCGCTGGTTCGGCATGTGGTTCGGCAGGGTGCCTACAAGCCTGATGATATTGCGGTATTGACACCATACACTGGCCAGCTCCAGAAGCTACGAGGCGCTATGAGCAGCGATTTTGAGATCTGTCTTAGTGATCGCGATCGAGAAGCGCTCGAGAGAGACGGCTTCGCAGTGGAGGACGACAGCACTCCGGAGACTGCAGCACCCGTCCATGAAGGCTACCAAGGCAAGCCGTTAGAGAAGAAGCGTTTGTCGGAATTACTAAGAGTTGCTACGGTCGACAACTTTCAAGGCGAGGAGGCGAAGATTATCATCGTTTCCCTTGTGCGCAGCAACGACAGACAAAACGTTGGTTTTCTCAAGACGACGAATCGAATCAATGTCTTGTTGAGTCGCGCTCAACATGGCATGTATCTCATCGGTAACGCAGAAACTTACTCCAGCGTTGGAATGTGGCAGAAAGTCATCGGCATGCTACGTGCCACCGACTCAGTGGGCAAGAGTCTGGCTTTGTGTTGCCCTCGACACCCCGATACCGACGCCGAAGTACAGCAGCCCGACGACTTTCACAAGTTGAGCCCTGAGGGCGGTTGCAGGGAAGCCTGCGCCGATCGCCTTGAGTGCGGCCATCAATGTGGAGCTCGATGCCACTCCGAAGCCATGCATGCAGTCTTCCTCTGCGAGCAGTCATGCCAGCGCCGACATCAGCCTTGTGACCACGCATGCCAGAAGGCCACATGTGGAGAACCTTGTGGGAAGTGTATGATCTTAGTCGATAACGTGCAGCTCCCGTGCGGTCATGTCAAGCATGGCGTCGCCTGCCACCTAACTCGGACCCTACTCGGCATAACCTGCGACGTCAAGATCTCCAAGCGTGTACCTGGCTGCGAGCACGATGTGTTCTTGAAGTGCTCAGTAGACGTTTCCAGGAAAGGCTTCAAGTGCCCTACCCCCTGCAACACCTCTCTATCTTGTGGCCATCCATGCCCTGGCAACTGCGGTCAGTGCAACACCAAGGATATGCACGATGAACTAGTGGTCAAGCACGCTGCTTGCAAGAAGACATGTGGCAGAAAGCATGGGACCTGCAATCACGATTGCAATCGCCGATGTCACGATGGCACGGATTGCGGTCTCTGCCAGGAGCCATGTGAAGTAAGTGATGTCTGTCCTTCTGCAATGTATATTCTAATGTCATTTAGGTACGCTGCAAGCACACCAAGTGTCCACAGAAGTGCCATGAGCCTTGCGCCCCTTGCGTTGAGCCATGCACATGGTCTTGCGAGCACCAAGGTGAGTGCAAGGTACCTTGTTCGGCCCCGTGCAGCCGCCTGCCCTGCGACGAGCGTTGCACTAAGCTGCTCCCATGCGGTCACCAATGTCCGAGCATCTGCGGTGAAGTATGCCCTGTCGACTATTGTCAAGAGTGTAGCATGAGGTCAGATGAACAGCCAGACATGATCATGATGTCTCGGTATGCCGACGTTGACTTGAATGAAGCACCGATAGTCATTCTTGCTTGTGGTCACTTCTTCACAACTGAAACGCTCGACGGACTGGTTGGCCTCACGGATGTGTACAGTCTCGACGCGAAGACGGGCCTCTTTACCGGACTGATCGACAACGCCGAACTTTCCGCATCTATTCCACAGTGCCCAAACTGTCGCGAGCCTATCAAGCAGTACGTAACTCAGCGCTACAACCGGCTTATCAACCGCGCTGTCATCGATGAGATGTCAAAGCGCTTCATTGTCAACGGTCAGCAAGACCTGCACCAACTAGAATGCCAGCTCGTAGATGTCAGAAAGTACCTCGAACAGTCCCGGAAGGCGGTTGTTCCAGCCTCACCCATCGAAATTCGCGGCGAGGTAGCTAACGACGAGTTTACAATGCAGTCCATCAATAATACGATCAAGAACCGTGCCGAAGACACCATCAAGCTACTTAATGCCGTCAAAGCATTTCGGCGTAGAATCGATCTTCGACACCAGCCGAGCTATAAGCTGCATCAAGCAACTCTTCATAGCGTATCGCGGAGTGACTCGCTAGGCGCTGAGCTCGCAAGGTTGACAATCGACTCCTCAGAAAAGTCTGCAAAACGCGACCGCGATCAACGTATCACCCTCGGGGGCAGCCTACTCGAAATCAAGGTGCGCTACCTAGCGCTTGAGGACAGCTTTGAGATCATGCGTGCTGTGCATCAGAAGCATCTCGTGAGCACATTGCCTCTCGTCTTTGTTGGAGGCTCGCCGGTTGCCAAGACGGGTCTGTTCCTCAAAGACACCAAGAAGCTCATTGATAATTGCATACAAGGGAGTCTACCCAAGCTTGCGGTTGAGGCTACGCTGCACTACGCTCGAATCGCTCAGTCCTTCGGTGGTGCTCAATCTGGCCAGAACAACGATCGCGCAAAGGCGATGGACTATCGTAACACTGCCAAAGGCCTCTTGGCGCAGGCAGATACGCTCTGCGAGCATTCTTTCCGCGATCGGGATACGTTGCGCCAAGCCATCGTCGCTACATCGGAGATGCTAAACAAGGAGTTCTACGAGACGGTATCGAAGGAGGAACTGGAGTCTATCAAGAAGGCTATGGTTAGCGGTCATGGTGGTATCGCGACTCACTCCGGGCATTGGTACAAGTGTGTCAATGGACATCCAGTAAGATACTCCTCTTCCATCTGAGATAGTATCATCTAACACATCACAGTTCGCTATCGGAGAGTGCGGCATGCCTATGCAGCTCGCGCGTTGTCCGGAGTGTGGTAAGCCTGTTGGTGGTCAGAGCCATACCGCCGTTGCTGGAGTATCGCGCGCAAGGGAGATGGAGGATTGAGGATAGATTATTGGCGCTTCTGTGAGGATGTGAAGTCATGCGAATTGCTGCATCTATGATGATTCCTCTGTGTATGTCAGCCAGGCTCGCATAAGCTCTTGCGACGTAGCGACATACGCCACTTTAAACATCAGCTTTGCTGTGAATCGTACTGTCGTCGCATAGATCCTTTGTGAATGGTCGTCCTGTCCTATCAATCCAACGCTCTCTGGTGAATCGTCGAAATCCTGTGTACTAGAAAGTGCACAAGCAACCGCGTCATCTTATTGATTCCGCGAATTTATGTAACGATGTAAAACAGCAAGACCCGCTCTTTATCCTTCTCCCAGACCTCCAGCAACGGTTCTCCTCGCCTTCTTCCCAAACCAAGCGCGCCATGACCGAATACTTATGAATTTGGCCGTTGGCCGTTATTCGACGGTGAAGTTTCCCAACAAGATCATATTCCGTCGCAAACGAAATACTGCATGCAGATCAACGCACTGGCCAAGTTCACGATGTTTGGCGGAGGACGAGCGGAAAGCACTTGGTGTCTCTGCTATCTGGGCAGGACTGCCGAATTGCCGGGCACTAATTGCGATGCGCGGCGTCGCTTGTTAGCTTTCAATTCCGCAATGACTTGTCATGGGATCTTGTGACGAGGTTGTGGGATTGGCGATATTCCATACCTATATGTGGTACCTACAGGAGCAATACTTGCACGCCTCGTCACCACCAGCGCTCTCATGACGCAGCACACACTGCGCACGCGACAAAACGAGGCTGCATCGTACAGCATATGCAGCTCATCCGTCCCTGCATCGCTGGAATTGAGGCCATGTGGGCTGCCCTGGTGACGGCTCATCGAACCCCTACCATGCTTAAAAAGTGGAAATTTGACCCTTGCACTAACGACGTCGCACGCCGCTCTGATTGGCCTGCTAAAGAAGCTTCTCCGCGCTTCAAGGAGATGAGACACTTGGCCCTGAGCGCCGCCATGCCCCATTGCATTTCGACGAGGCTATCGCGGGCTCACCATGGCCCTCCTCGTCCAGTGCGTGTCTGGAGTTTTTGTGGGCGACGACAACATGGGCGAACAAAAACGGGCAAGAAGAAGAAACAAATCAAACGGCCCAACCAAACAGAAACATCACAGCATAAAGGAGGGAATCCGCAATCAGCGAATCACTTTCGCTTGCGCGCCAATCTCTAATTCCAATGGCCATCTCGTTCGCCCGCAGCTATGGTGTTGTAATCTTAATTTTCCCCCCATCCCATTAGCCGCTTTGAACCCTTCCCCCCCTCTTCGCCCCAGGCGAGCAAACCATCGTGAGTTGGCAGAGCCTTGTCCGAGTTTCAAATACAGCCGGGGATCCTCCCTTCGCATCTCTCTGCCTCGCAAATCTTTTTCCACGCTCCTTACTTTGCTGCAACCCTGCTGTCGCGTCGTCATCGTCATCACATCGAACATCTCCACATTCTCTTATTAGATTTGCATCGGTCCGTTGCTTATACGCGTCACTCACTCACTACACGGGGGACGCAAATCACGCTCATTGTAATTGCGATATTCAAACACGAGACACGACTATCAAGATGAAGGGAAACGTTATGGCTGTAGTGCTGGGTGCGCTTGCCATGGGCGCGAGGGC
>JAESFQ010000349.1_pt1 | contig 16666 bp, 13 predicted proteins | sample 9269431 | NCBI WGS metagenome assembly JAESFQ01 (sample SAMN14502588, study PRJNA617103) | algae metagenome | isolation source: Plectolyngbya sp. WJT66-NPBG17 and co-occurring heterotrophs from well... | place: USA: Mojave Desert, Joshua Tree National Park, California | collected 2006-08-06
TCATGCCACATCTTTCTCTCTCCTCGCCAGGAACGCTGATATCGTCATTAGACACCCCTCAACTATTCATACATAGATCCAGAAGGTTTCTGTCTTTAACAAACCCAAGAGACCCTGAAACGCCAGTGCCAATGCCAATGCAACGCAGATGTGCAGCAAATTAAGCACTATCCAGAACGACTGATATGAAGACCCCGGTAACCGCCCATAACCACGATCTCATCATTCATTAGTATGTGGTCCATCAACGCCAAATATCAATAAGCAAAGGCAAACTCCAAGTCGTGACATAGCGTTGGTGCAACGCCGTAAAAGGTTTTACACGAGACAAGCAACAAGCGCCTCGAATCAAAACAGTCAAGTGAATGCTTGATCAATAGGACGGTGATGATTAAGCGATAGGCCACCGGGTACGTAGTCCTTGTGTCCATTGCCCGTAAAGAATGTCAGCTAGCAGCCCCTGCTGCTCCATACCAGGCTCGACATAACCGGGTAGCTTCTTCTCGTCAAAGTAGCCGTGGCCATCAGTACCAAAGCCCTTTTCGCCGACGATCAAAGCGCTTTGGCGGCGTTTGTGAGACTTGAGGTGAGGATTGTTCTTTGCCATGACAAGTTTTGGTCCTTTAAGTGGAGAGCCTGAGTTGGCGATTGGTGTTCCATTCCGCGTCGGTGTGGATATTGGAGTGTGATCATACTCTTCTGAAGACTTGCTAACGGCCGAGGTAGCTGCGCTCGTGGTGCTAGAGCGGATACGTGTTGTGCCTGCACCGTGGACAGTTGTGCCACCTAAGCTAGTATCACTGGTTTTGGTATTGTGCTTCAATGGTGATTGTATTGGCGCGACTTCAATACCGAGAGCGTATGCAAGCTTCGTGTCGTTCTTTAGTCGGTCCACCATGGCCTTCAACAATATGAACTCGCCGTGTGGGTCAACCTCGTCAAGATGCTGCCAAGCCTGTGCAACACGTCCTAGAGCGTCCCGCTGATGGGGCGACGCAGTGTCAGCATGTGCCTCTTGGAACACTGAATCCAAGACCTTGCTGTATGCTCGGCGACCGTACAGTGCATCCTTGGTGATGGGCATGTGTCCTTCAGGAGCAGGTGGCTCGTTCTCATTGTTCAGATCCAGTGGGTGGTTGGACGTCGGAGGAGATGGGCGAAAGGTGCGCGCTTCGGGATTTGGTTGGAAGGACTGGTTGTTCTGAGCGGCAGGGTCGCTTGGGGGGTTGGAGCGGAGTGCTGCACGACGTTCGTCCGACGAGACGCGCTTGAAGTGTCGTACGGTCGAGGGTGAGTTTCCGAACGTTAGATCCACACCCAGCGGCGATTTGTTGAAATTGCTGACGCGACGAGCGGTTGGTGTATCGCCCGAGGGAATGCGGAAAGCTGTGGCTTGGGAAGATCTCCGAGAGGACAGTCGTCGTCGTGCCGGGAGTGGTGAATCAGTGATGTCGCCCAATGGTGCTGCGTTGAGGTCCATTTGTTGCATCATGGATTCAACCTCATCATTGCTGGAGGAGGGTATGCGGGCCAGCTTGCGACGCTGTTTCAAGGTCTGGCGTGCTTGGAGCGTACCTCGCTTGACAGTGTCAAAGTCCCAATCATCTTCTTCGGTTCTAGAGGAGAGATCGACCCTGATACATGTTAGCATCCGATATGGCAAAATTCCAGCAAAGTACTGACATGGTCTCCTCATAGTACTTTGGGTGCGATGCCGCTTGTTGTTCCCGTTGGGCGTCGAACATTTGCTTGCGCTCAACGAGCTCGCGCAATGCCTCGACTTTGCCGGCACGCTGAATGAATCGATGTTTGAGTAGCTCCTTCGCGGTCGCACGTCGATCCGGGTCTTTGATGAGGCATTGGGCAATAAAGTCCTTGAAGTCTTTGCTCCATTCGTCGCCCTCCAACCGCGGTGCTGGGTTCTTCGGAATAGTGAAGAGCACCTTCATGGGATGTAAGCCAGCGTGTGGTGGTGCACCCTCTGCCAGCTCCATAGCGGTAATGCCGAGGGACCAGATGTCGGCCCTGAAATCATAGCCAGCCTCCTGGATGACTTCAGGCGCCATCCAGAACGGGGTACCGACGAAGGTCATACGTTGCGATTTGATGTTTGTGAGTTGTGCAGCGACACCGAAGTCGGCGAGTTTGACTTTGCCTTGGTCTGTGAGAAGCACGTTGGCGGCCTTGATGTCCCGATGGATCTTGCCGGTGGAGTGTAGGTAGTCTAGTCCAAGCAGGAGTTCTCGGCATGTGATTGCGATGTGTGCTTCGCTGAATGTGCCTGGTGCCAACTACGATTGTTAGTCCATGTCTCTGCTTTCCGTCTGCGAGGCTACATACCAGGTCGGCGGCCGAGCCTCCCCCCAGATACTCCATGACGATCCATAACTTTACGCCCTTGACGAAGCTGGTTTTGTATTCGGTGATGTAGGGGCTGTGGCAGGTGCTTAGTAGCGAGATTTCGGCTTGGATGTCGGCCAGCTCTTCGCTGCTGTCTTCGAGGTCGATGTGCTTGATAGCGACCGTCTCGCCAGTAGTACGGTCAATGGCTTTGAACACCTTTCCGAAGCTCCCGCCTGGAATTGTCAGCAACAGTGCAGTGGTTTGGGGAGTGTCATAACGTACTGCCCAACTCCTCCATGACTTGGTAATTGTCGGCCATGGCGGGTGATTGTTATGTCGCTAAGCGGAAGCGCGGTGGCTTAGGAAACTTGGTAGGTGAAGGGGGTCAGGCCAAGACAGATGAAGTCGTGTTCCAGCGCAAGACTGTTGAGATAGAAATAAAGCCCGTCTGTGGTACAGAGCTGCTCAATCGCGCCGCCGTTGTGGTGTATATCAGAGTATCGCGCAGGGTCCAGCCCTATCATCGCCGAGGCAACGCGACTGATGATCAACAAACGCACATCCCCGCCGCCACTTTTTGGCGAGATTAGCATGACGTCGACAGCTATCAATGCTGTGGAAAAACAACAGAGATGATCGAGGATATCCAGGGCAGGTCCTCAGCCCTTGGAGGCATGTCGCTGGACCTGCAATACTGCAGACCAGACCAGTTTGCCCGCCCCATATTCAGAGTAGCAGTCTATTTCTATCGCTCACCAATGTTGCCCTGCATGAGCTCCACACTGCGGGTACCATGCAGCAGCGGCTACCGTTGTTGTCAATCGATTTGCCAATTGGACATGTGGTGGTGCATCATCTGCGCCTCGTCCTGCCAAGGTTTACTTTTCCGGTTGCTGAGGGAGACGTGGGCTAACGACATGGCTACCATCCCACTTGCCGCTAACCTTGATTGCGAAAAGCCCTCGTAGTCTGAAACAGTCCTGGAGGCCGCCCGCACAACGCACTCCTACCCGTTGCGGTAAGTGAACAGAGGCTGGGGATGGGCTTCCCTTGCTGTCTGAATGCTGGGGCAATGCGCACCGCGTTTTCCGTCTCTGTTCCCCTCAGCAACCATGGAGCCAGTGTCTAGTAGAAGATGACCACCAAGCCGTCTTTGACCGCATCACTCAACGTGCTTCCCAGCTAGCCCACACCTCACGACTACATGGGTCGTGTTCTGAGGTGTCAAATTACGTGGCCTGACCCCTCATCTCCGCAGCATGGCAGTGTCGTCTCAGAAACTTGGGACGGGGCATGTGCTTGACAACGGACTGCACTTGTAGTGACATGTACCGCAGAGTACACGATTGAGCAATCACAGGGTGGTAGTGAACAGCAGACGGAGCAAAAGTCGACCTCAACAGACGGACATTGGTTCAGCGTCTCCACACATGCTTTCCATGATGACACTAGCCGCGCAAGCAGTCCCTGGAACATGCAGCCAGGAGATGGGTTCCTGGATTGGGTTGTTGATGGCCTGAGCACCGCGCGCGTGAGCGACAGCTGCACAAAGACTACGGCTTCGGCTGTAGGACTCTCTGGATACTCGTTACCGCTCTGATCTCTGTGGCATGCTCTCTTCAATGTCCTTGGTATGACTTCTTGCGCCGCTGGCCCAGCGCTCTTCAAGTCTTGGTTCTCGTGGTTGAGAGGGTCTCTCCTTCTCCGATTGGTCGGTCCCCCTACAGCGCTTCTAGCCCTTTATCTCGAAGTCTACGGCAGCTCCCCAGCCGCCGCCTCGCTTATTCTTCACCGACTCGCTCGCCGCGCTCGTCTCTCAACCATTCTCTGTACTCTCCAGAGGGGACAGTATATGAGCAATTCCATCTTCTACGTCGGAGGGGCAGACTCCATGGACAGAGCACAGACACCGACAACCCTGCATGACAAAGGGGCAGACCCGTCATCCCAGTCGACAATAATATCTCCCCAAGCCCCCAACTCCAACACTTCGTCCCAATCCTCCCCAACCAAGACAATGCCGTCGCATTCCCGGTCCAAGACGGTTGACCTTGTTGGCCAGGGCAAACGGCTATCGCTGCAGTTCCCTATCCAGCCAAGCACGAGCATGAATTCACCAACCTCCTCGACACGATCGCGCCCGCAATCATGGATGAATGGAGCAACGTCTGTTCATTCGCCCGAACCGGAGGAGTCTGCTTCGGACACGAACATTCTAGCGGTGCTTGCTGCCCAGGAGCGCTATGTGCTTGAACTGAAGGAAGAGCTCACCAAAGCGGAAGCTGACCTGAACATGCTCAAGACGCATTGGACCCATCACGAAGCGAACAAGCGTCGCAACGAGGTGCGCAAGGTTGCCGCGTTGCAACCTCTGAATACGTCACTTGCCAATACCCCACCGGGCCAATATGAGGACGACGGTTCGAACTTGTGGATGCAGAAAGAGATGGAGCGCAGGAAGAACCTGCTCAACAACACCAAGACATCCCAACGAAAGGTCTTTAGCGGCTCGCGACATCTACGAACCTTATCACTACTCTCCCCCGACCGGCTCCAGTCACCAGCGTTCCCTCAGCCACTGGATTTAAACGACGACCCCTCCTCGAACTCCCGACCACAGCTTCCTACACGGGCTTCCACTTCTTCAGACATCACACGACAACTTGTCAATGCCGGTGAAAACGACCGGTATGATATGGGAGGCATGCCGACTATACAACGAGAACAGCTCATTCGGGCTGGCACACAGATGGCGGCAGACTTCAAGAAAGGACTCTTCACATTCATGGAAGACATTCGACAAGCTACAGTGGGAGATGAAGCCGTCAACACAGCGGACGGTAATGCCGGATTGGCAGGTGTCAAGAATCCCTCCAAGTCCGGCCGAAAATCGTCCGAGGGTCGCCCAGCCCTCAGTCGGTCCGCCAGCTCGAAGAAAAACACGCAGCAGTTGGGCTCCATTGGCGATGACTTCTGGAAGGAGATGGGTTTGAGCGAGCCCAAGACTACCGCGGTTAACAAGAAGACGCACGCACTCAAGAACACGACTACACCGCAGAAGCAAATACGCAAAGTTGCGTCCGAAGAAGACTGGGACAACTGGGATACGCCCAACGAGTCGCTGCTTGTCGATCTGGGAGATGCCAAGGACAGCTCAGATGAATCCGATGCTCAGACCTCGCCCGTGTCCGGTCCAGGTAGCTCACGAACCAGTACCAGCACCCGGTACCACTCGAAACGCCACGACTCCAAGGCATCATCGCTCACCTCCATCAACCAAGAAGACATCACTCCCCGGGACTCAAAACGTAGCTCTATCCCTTGGCCTGATATGACAAAGGTGTCGCCCAGCAACTTGAAGCGCACTGCATCACATCTGATGAGGGAGTGGGAGAAGCAACTGACCCCACCACCAGAGTCGAGGAGCGAAGACTACTCGCACGGCGACTTTATGAACTGAACGTCTGACACGGCAGTTGTCTTTAGCGATTTAGCATTATGACGCAACGCCATTAACAGCAATGTCTAATTCACTGTTGAAGAAGTTGAGAAGGTGGCTTGTTGCGTGGAAAAGTTCATGAGACAGCATGGCGTTGGCGTAATCCTATATATTGTACCTAGCTTCGGGTAGACATAGCATTGTTAGAAGCATAATGAGACTCCGAACACTTAAAAACAGTACGACCAAACCACCCGCTTGGAACATGGGTGAAGGCGCATGACGGAGCGTGACGCTGTGCGAACAGGCGCCAAGACCCACCCTGCCGGCACTTTCCGTCCTCCGCTCTGAACTCCGCAAAAGTTCCAGGCGGCGGCGCATCGCATCGCCTTCGCAACAGCAGCGCTTCTGCCCCACACTTGCTTTCCGTCGCAGTCGTACTCAAACTTTGCAACATGGCTTTTCCAGGAGGGGTGGGTTCGTTGCCAGCCGCCATGAACCCTAACGCAGGCATGTCGGAGCAGGAGCAACAGATGGTGAAAGCGGTATGTCCGCCTCTATCGTCTTGAATCAGTTGCGAAAAGGAATATGTACAAGAACTACAGCTAACGATTGCCTAGATGCAAATGGGTATGGAATCTTGCATCGGCAAGACAGTAATGGCAGGCGTAATGGGTGGTGGTCTGGGTGCCATGTTCGGACTCTTTATGGCTTCCGTACGTGACCAAACGATTAATGTCTTCGATGAACAGAAAAGGCAAGACTGACATGTACAGATGCGATACGATACCCCCATGTCCCAACCCCTCCCCGTCAACACGCCGGCTACAAAACCTACAACCACAACTGCTGGCGCAGCCGCAACAGCAGGCGTAAAGCCTTCAACAATAGCTACCAGTAGCGTCAACTCCGCTTCCGCAGCCACTCTCCCTTCGGTGACCTCTGCCTCCGCGACCGCTACCCTCCCAAACCCCACAGCTGCCGGTACTGTACCGCTCACAGACCTACCGCTCCGCCAACAGCTACGTGCTGGTCTGCGTGATATGTACCGATCCTCCATTTCTAGTGGGCGGAATTTTGCCAAAGTTGGTGCTATATTCTCAGGCACTGAATGCGCGATCGAGGGTCTACGGGCCAAGAACGATCTGTACAACGGAGTGGCGGGAGGCTGCTTGACCGGTGGGATTTTGGCGAGGAATGCTGGGCCGCAGGCTGTGGCTGTAGGATGTGCAGGCTTCGCGGTTTTCAGCGCGGCAATTGATGCGTATATGCGTATGCCAGAGGACGAGAGAAGCAAACCCATCGCTTAGAGTTTCACCTGAAGGGCACCCATGAGGATTAGAAGGAATATATGGGAAGAACAGCTGTCATTTATGTATGTGTACTGTATACCACGAGCGACGTTAGGATGGACTCGCAACTTCAGCATTGGGCGGCGTTGGAATGATACACTCTACGAATATTTCTCGACTATTACGGGCAAGATTAGAGCTACTACATGACGAGAAGAAGCTACAAATTCAAATGTGAGCTGATTAGCAGTGTTGCATATATTTTAACCCTAGGATCAATCAGACAAGCGTTGAGTGATTGAGTTGCAGTGTAGGGTCCCCGTTCATACCACCAGTGCTGTCTAGCCAATCAAAATTCACGAGGATTTAACACCAAAAAAAGTTGCGCCCCGCCGCCACCATCGCGAAATCTTCCATCACGCCTGCCGCACGGCCTAGTCACATATTGTCGATCGAAATTTGTACCATATCACGAATCCAACCCGTGCCAGAACTTCACCAGCTTACAGAGAACAATCTGAAACTCTCTACTACCAGGCTGCGACTGCTGCCAAATTACAACACAATGGCGACACCTACTGCTGCTCAGCAGAAACCCATTCACTCGCTTATCCTGGACACTGGCCCATTGATCAAGAACACAGTTTCGATTTCCACCATCATCAACGCCGCTGAAGAACTGTGGACCACTCCTGCGATTCTATCCGAAATCCGCGATGAAGCAACACGATCACGTGTGCAGACAACGCTCATTCCCTTTTTGAAGATAAGGAATCCTCAGCCTGCAAGTTACGACGCTGTCATTGCCTTCAGTAAGAAAACCGGTGACCATACGGTTCTGAGTAGGCAGGATTTGGGTATATTAGCGCTGGCTTACGAGGTGCACTGTGAGAGGAATGCGGGCAACTGGGGCTTAAGAGAGGTGCCTAAAGGCGAGATAAAGAGGAGGCCCGAAGACATCGAGAAGGACAGCGAGGAGAAGGCGCAGAAAGAAGGCTCTTCAAACACAACAAGCAAGCGCAAGAACAGGCGGAGGGCGGCCAAGTCAGCCAGCAAGATTACTGAAGATGCCGTTGAAGATACGACAGAGGGCATACAAATTGAATCTGAATCTATTGACGAAGGCTGGGAACAGCCTAAGGGTAAGCGGGCGACGAAGGCTAGAGCGCCCAAGTCCACCAAGTTCAATTTCAAGCCTACAGAGGAGTCAGGCAGCGACCCAGAACAGGTCAAACAATCAGAAGAGCAACCTGCTCAAGTCGAGGCAGACGAAGAGGAGGGTGGAGTAGCGATCACCCAAGAGCAGATCCAGGAGCAAGTACACGAGCAGGTCGTTGCACAGGTTCAAGATCAAGTTCATGAGCAAGTGCAAGATCAAATTCACGAGCAGCTTGAGAAAAACGGTCAGGAAGATCTCGAATCTCAAATTGTAGAGCAAGCTGAGGCGAAGATTGAGGAGCAAGTCCAAGAGCAACTTGAGGAACAGGCTAGTGGTCAAGGGCCAATCGAGCAGTCAGCGGCGGTTGAGGTGCCCACCACCAACATCCACATCGAGCAGGAGGTAGAGCTTTCGCTCGCACCTGAGCATTCTGAGCAAGATCAGCAGACACCTCAAGAAATTAGCTCCGATGAGCCAAACCTTGAGCGAGACATGGATGACCTTTCGATCTCTCATCATGCGACCCAACAACCTACACCCCCTACAAGCGACGACTCAGCTGCAGACTCAGACTCAGACGGCGATTGGATTACCCCCCAGAACCTTACCGAACACCAAGCCAAAGACGGAGCTATCCAACCGCAAATCCACACATCGGCCAATCGTCAGCTAGACGTCGCAACCATGACCATCGACTTTGCGATGCAAAACGTATTACTTCAGATGAACCTTCAACTTCTCTCAACAAACATGCAACGCATCAAAAATGTCAATACAAAAGTACTCCGATGCCACGCCTGTTTCAATATTGTAAAGCAAATGGACAAGCAGTTCTGTCCTCGCTGCGGTCAAGCAACCCTGCAACGGGTATCCTGCTCTACAAACGCCGCCGGAGAGTTCAAGATACATTTGGCCAAGAACTACCAATACAACAAGCGTGGCGACAAATACAGCATTCCCAAGCCCATCGCTGGTACTGCGAACACAAAATGGAGTCATGGTCAGGGCGGAGGCAAAGGAGGCTGGGGTCGCGATCTCATCCTTGCTGAGGATCAGAAGGAATACACGAAGCGCGCAGAGGAAGACAGGCGGACTAGGACAAGGGATCTCATGGATGAGAACTATTTGCCGAGCATTTTGACAGGCGATCGGGGGAGGGCTGGTGGCAGAGTCAAGGTGGGTGCGGGCAAGAATGTCAATTCGAAGAAGAGGACGTAGAATACGACATGGACGGCACAGGGCAAAGACAGTTGAGATTGTGTCGACCTTGGTTTGGGTGAACTCAGATGACCTGAGATGGAGGGTGGAGGGATCGGATCACCCGGCTTACTGGGTTTTGGGGGCGTAAAGGTTCATGGCGAATGGTGTTGAGCCACGCTTGGTTAACCATCGGAATGTATGTCTCAGATAGACGCATGATATCCTAAGAAGTTTCTATTTGCTCTCTACACACACTAAGTAAGGAGCCCCCCTGCCGCCTTTCTTCATCCGCCCTGTTCTATTGTAAATGGTCCAAAGTCTAATCGCATCATGCAAAGGCAACACTCCAAACCCCCTCTTCTGTGCCATATCTGTGTATCCTCAAAGGACGCTAGTCGATAGCACGATGCACGCAATCCATATACCGGCATTCTACGAGTTGCATACCATGTCGATACTAGCCTCTCGAAGCGCGCTCCTCCGCCTGTTACTACGAGGCGTAGCAGACCCGCGCGGAAACGGTAGTGATTCGGTTATCTTATCGAATCATCACCACCATCCATGCAAGAGTCAATGTTCTGCATCCTAGCGGGCTGTTTGCTGAGAACGGTTCAAGAGATTCTGTACTCACTACATTGATGTCGACACAATACAGAGCGGGCCGTTGGATCGGCCGTATGCAGCTCCAGGATAATGCAATGCACCAGTATCCTGAAAGGGAAAGCGGAATACCACCACACCATACGGTATTATTGTTCGTATCCGAGGAGCTACCAGAACGTGGCTTAGTCATGAACAAGTGGCGCAGAACATATCAGCTCGTGATGAAGTCGAAAACCGTATGCGCATGCTAGTTCAGGGCAGAAGGGCTAGCAGTCAGCAAAAGGTATTTTTGAGGATAGCTGAGATGTAAATCTAGGCTCAAACCCAAGCTGATGGCTCGGTACGGGTTCAGGCGATCGGTAAGTATCCCATCTGGCCAATGGTAAATCGTAATTCGGGGCCTACACACTCTCGTGTTCCACAGCTGCGGAAACGTGGCGTATAGTGACAGCCGAATCGGTACAACCACACATAACCCTTACATAGCATTCACGTGGACCGTGCTCGAACGCCTCGCTTGCGTTGAATCTACTCAGCTTGAGGCCTTGTGATTGGTTCCGGGAGGCTTGGGCGATGAAATTGCGGCTCGGCTCTTGGAGTGATGGACGTGTGCTGGCAGCGCAGTATGGAAGGGGCCTTTATGTGAATGGTAGGACGCCTGAACATTCAAGGCGATGGTGGGTAGAATACCGAGGAGCCAGCATGTGAGCGGCATGGCGTGATTACATACAAAGACCTTTCTTCCGTTGTCATGCCGTGAAAGGCGTCAATTTCTTTTTTACTGTGTGAACTATTCACAGTGTTTGTCGTTCATTTTGATCGCCATGGCTATCCTTAGTATCCTTAGCTCGTGGACATCACTTCCTCGATCGTACCTTAGGCGCGTACGTTCTCTTCTCTTGGTTCTCCTCATTTCCCCATCCTCGTGATGCTTACATATCTCAGCTATCAAGATTTCTCTATGCGCCAGAGTGTACCGAGAGCCCCAAACAACTGGTCTCTTCCACTACCAAGCCCCGAGACCACCGCACAGAGGCCATTGCTCGTCTCCGTGGCCAGGAAATTCGTGTTCCGGATGTGCACTACATATATGCTGGTTGGGTGGCCAAAGTACATCCAGACGTCCAGGTGTTGAGACAGCATCTGGAGGGATATTTCCAAAGGTTTATCAGTACAGAGAGCCAAAGGAAGAAGCAGCGTAGAGTAGACAATGGGCTCTGCACAGGATATTTCTGGAACCACGTTGAACCAGACAAGTTTATCGTATTGGGAGAGCTTGTCGCCTGGGTAAATAGATGCTTTCCCGTTTGCGCTTTTTCGCTAATGGAAGCGGCAGTTCTTCTTCTGGGACGATGAGATTGATTGCGGTACTCTGACCAACAGCTGCGACAAGACTGAAGCATACTGTGATGATACCCTCAACTTCGTCCGCTATTGCTTACAGCCAGAGCTCGACGGTGAAGTTCCAGCGCCAGGGCGATTGCACAACTGCGGTCCGTGGGTCAAGCTGGGTAGAGCGATGCAGGAAGGACAGTCAAAGGGTACGGTGAACTGAGATTCATCGTACGGACGCTGGCTGACAAGAATTGTAGAAGCACGCGATCGATTCGCTGAAGCCATTTACGATTTTGTCCTCGGCGTCAGGACATCGCAGGCTACATGGGCCCAGGGGATGTCTACCCTGGAAGAATACACGGCGCGCCGTTTGAGAACCGTCGGCACGAATCCTTGCATCGCGGTTTTACAATGGGCCTATGCGCTCACGCTCCCCTCGTCGGTCTGGGATCACGAGGCTGTAGTCGCCATAACGCGCGAAGTAGCCATCTCTGACTTCCTCTGGAACGACATTGTAAGTTTGCGAAAGGAAATCGACGACGGCGATATCGATTCTGCCATTCCGGTCATGATTTGGAACGAAGGATGCAGTGCGCAGGCTGCCGTGGATCGATGTGTGAAGATGGTGGAAGAGAGCTGGGCGAGGTTGCTGGAAGCCGAGAAGCGACTAGTGAAAGCACATGTTCAAGAGTCTGAGCAGATCAGGCGCGATATCGAGACACTGGTCGGCGGGTGTAAGGACGTCTTGGTTGGACATATGGTTTACTCGTGAGGTTCATGGGCAGACCGCGTCAAGAACTACGCTGACTTTACAGCAGGCTCCAGATCCCGCGCAACATGTCAGCAGCGAAGACAAACGCGAGAGACAGCAGTTTCAGCATCGTGCTGTAGAGTTGGATTCTTGGGAGACGTTGTCTTTGGTAAACTGCCTGAAGAGAAGGTGTGATGTACATGGAATGCGCAACGAGTTGGAATTCACTAGACAGGCTTTCGCCCGTGTTTCATGTAGCATACATACTGTCTTCTTTTTCACTTGGGCAGCGCTCACCCCTTCGTGGAGCTGTCATGGATGCAGTTCGAGCCTCTTTCCGGCTCTTACAATGTAGTCATGGCCCATACTACTCACTGTTCTCGCAAGCTCTTTTGGATATAGTTGGTGGTGAAGTAGCGATACAAGGCTCTATCCTTGATGGCTGGGGCCACGTCGATCGGACGAAACGAAACATGGTGTGGTGTTCCTGTCCTTGTGCTCCATCGCGATGCCGAGAAGCGCTGGAATTGTGGGTTGGGGTACTGATATCGAGAGCGGACCATCGTGTGTCGTCGTGCGGACCACTTTCAGGCAAACCATTGGCATCGTGTGGGTGAGTCATGATTGGTCGGATGGCGAGGTGTTCGAATCGACCGCGAGGAGGATAGAGCGTCCTTTTGTCTTAGCTTCCGCTGCCCGTTACCAAACTGCAACCCAACTTTAGACCTCATGTCATGTTGTCAACCCAACCTTCCTACACGCGACCATGTCTACGAGCATGCGCAACGCCCCTCTTGATGGCTGCTCACATTGCAAGGCGCCGCCGTGCCTGCCTCGACCCACGCGCTGCTTGCATCCCTACGCCTCTTAGCGATACGCCCAAGGCCGGCCGTCTCTCATAGTTTGCACGCGCCTATACGCGAAACCGACGGCGCGCCCACATGTACTCTTAGGCGTTTACCGACTGGGGCCATGACTGCAATACTGACGGACATCTATCGGAACTCAGGCGGCCCGAAATACACCAGATCCGAAGGTGACTAGAGTCGACACATGGTTCGGAAGCATCTGGGTCATGTATGCCCCGGACCAATGCCTGGTTGCCGCCAGGTCCCGACCATGGCCATCGGATGCCGTGAACCGGATAAGGCGTCTGAAACTTCATTCCTTGGTCGAAGTAATCATCGACGCAATCTCGGCTCAGCTGAGTTAATGATCGACCCTTTCGATACCAGTCTAATTGCTCATAGCGTATGACTGACACGTGTATAATCCGATCCATTCTCATATCGCCGGTGGTCTCTTGGCGTGTCGCTCCAAAAGCGCACAGCCGTGGCGCCAACAGCCCCTCTTGTCAGGCTCGCCCGTCAAAACCCAGATTTAACGCCCGCAATAGGCCCCTGGTAGCGGCGTCATGGTCCCGGCCAAGAAGCGCCTACTTCCTGAGCTCTTGAGGTAAAAAGACTTGTCGGTGGAAACAAGGTGTCTATGATATTGCTTCCCAGGCCACTCAGCCTTTTGTTACCGACCAACTGAGTCGCCACCTGGTCAATAGCGCATGTCTAATGAGGCATGCTCTTGGTTGTGCCGCATGCTCCATATACTGCCACCAGACAGCTCTTATCCAGCCAGTCCGCGTCGGTATCGAGACAGTCCTACGCTGAAGTGAACGCAAACTCTTCATGGAGGACTTGGTAATGCCTTGGTCCCAATCGAACGGTCTCAGCGTCCAAGACGACGAGACTACGCAGACCAAATACACGAGGCGATTCGCACCTCGTTCGGGCATGGCGCATGGTTCGTAACTGTGCACTGACTGCTCAGAAGCCAGAGTATTCAGTGCGGGGTCAGACTGTGAGCGTGCCTTATCTGACCGGCTTCTAGATTTGAAAGCAACCGCAGGTGCGGCAGTGGGGGATCGATTCGGTGGACAGCGCTTCGTTCCGTCCAAGTGCTGGAGGCATGCCTTTCGATTGGGGCATCGAGCCGTCAGGATGTGCGCATGACTTCCATATCGGCGAGTCCACCCCTTTTGCCGCTATGTGTCAACCGGTGAGTGTTTGTTGGCCGTTTCCGCCAGTTTGCGTCGCTGTTGAGCGTGTAGGTTGGGCGACAAGGATCGTCATCCGGTCAAGAAAGGTCTGAGATCATGCAGGTTGCAGGAACCATCTGAATCGGTAAGGGTGGCAGCCGGATGCCTCGTTAGGGGCAGTGTTCATAATGCTCGCCAATTGAAAGTCTGCGGAATAACGTGGAAGAAAAGAAAGAAGGCAAACATGCAGGAAGTCCTTCAGCGGCCTTGACGCCGCACGCCTTAGTCTGTCAGCCGGTTCTCATAGGCGCCTACTTAACTCTGGCACACCCTCGCCCTCAGGGAACCGTGAAGCTGCCCCATACCACATAATTCGGAAAAGAGGTTTGTGCCAACTCACTAACACTGTTTCGCATAGCCGCCGAACGGGCTTAGGCAGTCGCATACGCTTGCCGGTCGATCGATACAATAAGCGCCCACAGAAGAACGCCGGTCCACAATGCCCGTACGTCGGGCTTATAACCCCTCTTTCTCGCAGAGCCGCACCTTTGTGATCGTTGTCTCGAGATACATGCACATCTTATCGCGGCAACGGTCTGGCCATACAACCAAAGCATGCGCAACCAGCGACCCACCATCATTGTTCAGCCTTACATACACTTGACCCGCGAAGCAGTCTTCTGTTTATCTACAAGACATCACTGGTCTAGTAGCAGGTATAGTGCATGCGACCCGCGACATACTTCGGGTGCACACTCTTCGCAAAGATGACATAGTCTTCGCGTTGCAGCAGCAGCAGCATCAACAGAGATTGGGCATCAGACACGCTTCTCTCTCTCTCAGATTGTTCGACGAATCGCCCTCCCGCTGTTTCCCAACAAGTGCCGTGGCGACGAACGGCACACACAGGGCGCTTCGCTAGAAGGGATCTACCCTTGATCTCTCTCGGATTGGCGCTGTGCCAATTCACCTTGTTGGCTCGCCGGTTGGGACCGGCTGTTATGCTGCAGGCGATGGGGCACGCTGAGCGCGATTCACGGCGGGCTGGCACCGATGTTCTTCGCTGAGATGCAGCTAAAAACATCAACAGCTACCCAAATAATATGGTCCCCATGATGCTTCCATAGCAAACGTCTACCCTTACATGTCACAGTCTCCAGCAAGAGAGGAATTTCGATACGAGGTGTGCAGATGTTGTGCGCCCACAACATCCCTCTGGCGAACTGAGGCAGCTACACAACAACAACATGGATCAGCTGCCGATAGATGAGACTGCGTACGGCGGGGTAAGGGAGACTGGGCTGATTGCCTATGGCCCACGTATACGCCTACTGCAGCCGATGCAGGATCTTGCGCCATGCCTCTTCCAGGGCATCTCCAGCTTATCAGAGGCTGCTCCGAAATCCTGTCCCGCACTGCTGTCATTCAGGAGCTCGTCGCCTGACCTCATGACTGGGATGCTTGTTCCTCCACGTTGTCAAACGCAGAGCCGCATGGAGACGAGAAGGATAAAGGCGTCTCGATGTGAGGGGGCAGTGATGGTCCGGAGCAAGGCAAACGCATCGACGCCACAATCAAGCAAATCACACCGTTCATCAAGAATTTGCTGCACCAAGATTCACGAGTAGTAAGCGATGGCGGCCGGTGCTTCCAGCCCAGTGGTTAGTTGTATCAGCTCAAACATGTGCATGTTACTGAACCGATTCCTCTAGCCATCATACCTTTTCCAGATCGACGAGATATACGAAGACATGGGGAATTCTCCTTCCCAAACGGACAACCATGGTATCTGGGAGCCTACGATAGGTCCTCACGCGTGTCACGACTTTACTCCTGGTATAGGCGCTTCAGGCAAAACTTGGCTCTGCGATGGCTCGCAGATACGCCAAGTTCCGCAACTTCCTCGGAACGCTCAATGGTATAAAACATTCTCAGTTTATTACGCATCCGGGGCAGGATTTTGGGTCCTGCGTGGAGATGTGCGACGTCCGCCGGGTAATGAGTTCTTCCAAAAACTGCGATTCAGCTATTACTCCCACCCTCCCGAATCATCCTATCTGACCAATGCCGGCGAACACAACATGCTTTATGTGCAACCCCAAGATGGTTCGGCGAACTTGATCCTACCCGACATATACCACACACCCAACACTGCCTCACATGCCCAGTATGGTGCGGTGGTGGGCGAACTGCCGATCTTTCTGGCTCTAATGGCATTCACGACCTCGCGCGATTCTCTCCCCTTGGTTTTGCCTCATATTTTCGCACAAGGGCGCTGGAGGACATCGCACCAATGGCAGTATACCAGTGAGTTCTGGGGTCACAAACACAAGCGCAGTCATGCTCATTGCTACAGGACACCCAGGGCGCGGTGTCGTCGTCAAAGTATACAATTGCCCTAGCGACTTTCCACTGTGGAACCCCCGAGGCTCGACAGCTGCTGACCTCTCCTCCTACGAGATGGGCCTTACGGCTACATACTTCAAGTGAGTAGTGTCTGGGAATCCCTTTG
>JAESFQ010000350.1_pt1 | contig 16659 bp, 21 predicted proteins | sample 9269431 | NCBI WGS metagenome assembly JAESFQ01 (sample SAMN14502588, study PRJNA617103) | algae metagenome | isolation source: Plectolyngbya sp. WJT66-NPBG17 and co-occurring heterotrophs from well... | place: USA: Mojave Desert, Joshua Tree National Park, California | collected 2006-08-06
CATACCATACAGCCCATGTACATCTGACATACTTTTCCCTTCCCTTAACCTAGCCACCCTAGCCTATATCATAGAGAAGAGTTTACGTCGTCGGTATGCGAGAAGACATGCCCATCCATCTCACCCATTCCGAAATCACCGTCAACCAACCCAGAAACTCCAAAGATGCAAGCCAAAGCCATGCCAATACCCCAGATACTTGGCCCTAAAGAAAAAGCGCATCAGGTTCGTGAAGCTGCCCATATATCTGCCAAACAATGCAAGTATAATACAGGAGTTCGCGCAGATGACAGTAGGTTTCAAAGTATATACTTTTGGCGTAACAGCTTGTTCGTAAAAACAGCAGAGACAACGCAGTTCCGCAAATTTAGCGTTTCCTGGGGTTGGTTTGTGTCTTCTTCTTCGAGGGCGTCTTCTGCGAGTCCCCCTCAATATACTTGAGTAGATCTTCGATCTTGCGCTGGTCGACACGACCGCTTCCGGTTCGCTGGCTGCCAGCAGCGGCAGCGGCGTCACTGGCGGACGGGGTCGCGGCAGCCGGTCGAAGGGGGTTACGGCCGGGAAGCTGCATGCGGCGGATGCGGGTCTTGGCGAGGTCGTTGAGCTGCTTGGCTTGAGAAACAGCGCTTGAAGTGAGCTGTTCAAGCCAGCTCTCGGCTTCCTTGGTGTTGCGGTCCTCGGCGCCAAGAACCTCCTTGAAGATGTTATAAGACTCGCGCATACGGTTGACACCACCACGCATGTCCTTGTCGAGAGCTAGAGACTGGGCGGTCTGGAACAGCAGAGTTGCCGTATTGATCGAGTTCTTGCCGCAGACTTCCTCGCAGACGGCTAGCGATGCTTCAAACCAGAGTCGGGACTCGTGATACATCTTCGCGGCTTGCAGCATAACAGCGGCGTTGTTGAGAGTTGTGATAGAGTCCGGGTGGTCGGGTCCATAGATAATCTTCCACAGCTCAAGCGCATGACGCACGTAAATCAGAGCAGCTGTGGTGTTACCCGAACCATGCTCGAACAGACCAACGTTGAGGTAGGCCAGCACAGTATCCGCATGATCGACACCAAGAGTGCGCTCGGACACGATGATAGCCTTGTGTGCAAGCTCAAGCGCCGAGACCTTATCGTCGAGGCTGTAGAGCAGGTTTGACAGGGTGTGGTAGGCCTTGGCTACCTCGGGGTGCAACACACCGTAGATTTGCTCATGTAGCTGGAGCGACTCCAGGAGCAGTTCTTGTCCAAGTTCTTTTTGGTCTTGGGCAATGGACATGCGACCCGCCTCCAGGGCCTCCTCAGCCAACAAGCTCTTTGGCGAAGCCTCCTTAATGACAGGCACGATGTTCAGGATATCGTCCGCATGGAAAGTTTGGGGAGCAAGGGCGACAGTGGGGCTAGCCGTGCGTGGTGGCGGGGTGCTCACGGACTTGTTCTTCTTCTTCTTGCTAGAAGATGCGGAGTGGCCGTTTGTTTGTGGCGCAGCGGGCTTCTCAGCGGGAGTGCTAGCGGCAAGGGCTTCCTTTGTGAAGGCGTACGGCTTACATTCCAACTGAAGACCCAGCTTGAGCGAGACCTCACGGAGCATTTGCAGCTCCTTGCCAGACTCGATCCACGACTGATTGAGATCATAGCGGTATCGCAGGGCAACCTGAGCGTGGACCTCCTTTTTCAGGGTCTCGGGTGTAAGCTTCTCGAAGCCAAAGTCATCCTCAGGGAACATGGCCTTGAGACTGTTGTCGCACTCAGCTACAGGCTCAGTGCTGACTTCAGCACCGAGCAAGCAGTTGAGGAGATGAGCGGCAGCAGGAGCCGCAAAAGGCGCAGACACGTTTCGCAGCTTGGAATTGGCAAAGTGCTTGAAACCACGTGCAATCATCTCCTGAATGATGAGACGCTTCAGAGCCTGAAGCCTTGGGTCGGGCTTGTCAGCCAGTTCAGCGAGCTTTCCGAGGTAGCGGATGTTCACACCCCGCTTGTGCAAGAGGCTGCTTAGCGACTGGCCGTCCATTGGGAAACCGACCTCACCTTCCTTGAGTTCCTGGATCAATCGGGGAATGACTTCAGACGTTAGGTGCTCACAGGCAGCGCGGACCTCAGCTTCGTCCTGCTCCCACTCCTTCTTGTCCTCCTCTGATTGTGGGTTCTGGCCTGAGAAGACATCAGGGTTGAGCGCAAACGAGAAACCGGAAATGTCGACGCGCTCCTGTTCGGGGTCTTCGGCATCAGGCTTCTTCTCCGCTGCATCTTTCTTTGCAACCTTGGCAGCCTTCTCCGCGGCCTTTTTCTCCGCCTTTGTCATCTTCTTAGTCTTGGGCGCCTTCTCTTCATCAGAGTCCTCCTCTTCCGAAGAAGATTCCTCCTCCTCTGAAGATTCCTCTTCGTCAGATTCTTCCTCTGATGAGCTCTCTTCAGCCTTGGCCTCCGTCGTAGGAACTTCGTCCTTCTTTGTCGTCTTTTTAGCCATCTCATTCTTGACGTACTCTCGTAGCTTGAGCCTGCCGTAGGACTCTACGAGCTCAGGACGGAGAGTTGTCATGCGGTGAGGGTAGTCCTTGTCTGTCGGCTTTGAATCACCTTCCTTGCTGGGCTCAGTCCAGTGCGCCTCTATCCAGGCGACATCAAGAGGTGTAAGGCGGTAGAGGTCCAAAGCGTACCGCCTGCCGTCTGTGCCGATCAGACCCTTAGTCTCAACACTTCCCTCGAGCTCATGACGGACATTGTCCTTGTCCCAGACAGGATGCTTCTTCACGCGCAGCGCCTTGGAGAGCTGTTCGAAGAGCGGGACGAATGACTTGTCATCAGCCACAATCTCCTTGCCCTCGACCGCACCGTAATCGATTTGGTGCTCTCCGGGATCGCGCTGCTTGAAGATTCCCGGCACTATGCTCTGACCGACAATGCGCTTGCCTTGGTAGTCTACGACGACAGTTCCAGAGGTGAAGAGATTCTGGATATCGAGGTTGTTCACCGCACGGACACCGAACACATCCTTGCCCACAGCTACACGTGCAGCCTCGTCGCCACCCTCGGCGCCGAATGTACCAACGCCATCTGCGCCGAAGGAGTAGAAGATGTTGTTGTACACAAAGATCTGCGCGTCCTTGGCCTCGGTAGGGTTTAGAGGCGCAATTTCGCCACGTGCTACCAACATGGCACCACGGGTTGCAGCGTCGTTGTAGTCGGCGAACAGCTTCGAGGTAAGGCGCTCCCGGAAGACGCGGTCGTGGACAGCCTCCTTGGGCATCTCCCTAGTCGACTGGAACTCTTCATTCCAGTCACGGAGGGTCTCGGTATTCTCAACACCCGAGATCAGATAGCTCTCCTGTGTCCGCGCAAGGTCCGGCTGATGTGGGGTGAGAGAGGAGGTGGGTGCGGGTACCAACCAGGGGTTGGCAGGGATAGCGTTGGAGAGCTGGAAAATGGTAAGCAACTCCTTCTTCGCATTATGCTCGAGCAGTTCCTGGAACGAAGAGCGGAAAGATGGCGAAAGCTCCTCGAGGAGGGTAAGGAGCGAGTGTGCCTGCTTGTCCTTTGGTGGCTGTCGCGGGAAAGGATCGAAACTGGCATTTGACGACTTGTTGACGTAGAAACCGGAGACGTGGGCTGTAATGTGATGTTGCTCGTTCTCGTTAGTCGTGACTACGAGGTACATCAGGTGGCCCTTTGATCGGAGGTGGTACGGAGGGGGATTCCAGGGCGATACAGCGATGGATTTGATCGTCTTGGGTGCGGCTTCTTCAGTCGGAGGCAACAGGGTCTTGATAGCACCCGCCGCCTTGAAGTCGTAGTCTGCCAATGGAGACTGTTCCGGGCCGTCTTGCTTGGGCTTGGACATCTGCTCGTGGCCCACGGTGTCGTGCAATGACAGTCCGGCCATGATGCCGTGCAGCGCATCGGTGCGGTCACCGGCAGCGCCAATGAGCTCCCGTACGCGGACCACGTGTAACCGCGCCTCCTTCTCCGTGTATGGGTCCTCGACCAGAGTCAGTACTGAATCAGCCTTTAGTCCCTTGACTTCGGAAAGTTCGACGTAATCGTTGATACGCTGGCCGTCGTGCTCGAGGTGAAAGCACGAGTACTGGAACGTGTGGGGTGTTTCGATAATGTTCTGACGGAGGTCTTGCACCTGCTCGGCCGTCGAGATCTGGTAGTCGTAAGTTTCTGTCGTCTATGTTTTCTTCTGCCATATACGCACAGTTATGGGCATCTCGAATGGCTCGTGTGGGAGCTTGATGGTGACCTGGAAGATGTCTAGGTGCGATTAGTGCATGTTTTGTAGTACTTCTGGCGGAATTGACCTACTGTCTGGCTGCTGGCCATTGGCGCCATCTTCCTCTGTGGCCTCCGTCTGTCCCTCTGCAGTGACGTCTTTGCTGGGCGTCTTCTCGACCTCTGTAGTGGCATTGCCGTTAGCCATGAGTTGCACGGGCATCTACTGCGCCTGGTAATAAATTTCCATATCAAGAGGGTTGTCGTGTGCGCAGGCGTGGGCAGCTCACCAGACTTGGAAGCGTCATTGGTACTAGCGGCCATGATCGCGGGCTTGAGATATGTCGAGAAACACTACGACGCCGGGAATGAACGACTAGGGAAACAAGAAATAGGTCTAGGGAAGGAAGAGAAGATTCGGGCCAGGCGCATTAATGTACAGTGACATGCGTCGAGGGTATGGGAGAGAGAGGGGACTTCTTCGGTCATGTCTCCAGAATATTTTTCTTGAGGGCGCCGGGATGGTCCGCTAAGCTCGCTCTCCACTTCCGAGGCCACAGCCATCAGCGGAAACACGGCCCCCATCTCACCGGGGTGTGACAAGAGTCGCAATTCACTCGGACTGCCCTGTTCTACACGCTGCACTCCCCACCGAACACGCTGCTGGCCATGCGTGTGGGAATGCTCTGCGCTGTGTTCCACTATGCCGTCTCTCCAGCCGTTCGCACTTGGCACTCGCACTTGGCCCTTGCGGGAAATTATCGCAACACCAGCGGAACAGGACCGCAATGCCTCCTTTGGCGTCTCTCCTCCTATCCCCTTCCCCCTGTCCATCTCAATCATCTCTCCTTCCACGCGTCTCTGTCTCTCGTTCAACTCTCTTTTGTTTCCTAGTCCGTTGACCTTCTGACAGGCGCCTACGTCTGACACGTGTCAAAGGCACGCGACACCCGTAACGCGCCGACGGCCATAATGCTAATGCTACGACATCTTGCGCGCTCTCATGCCGCATTGACGAGACAATCTTTCGTGTATCGCCCTCAGCAGGCTGGTCCGGTACTGCGAAAGACGAGGTTATGTCGGCCGTTATTGGCGCGTGCTCTAAGTGGCCAGTCCGGCCCTCCAACTCCTGGCAATGATGCGCCCAACCCGATTGACGATGCCACAGAGCATCGCGAAGAAGACCAGGAAGAGGAGAAACGCGAGGCAAAAAAGGCCGAGTGGAAAAGCACGGCATGGAAAATGTTCGAAGCTGCTGCTACTACCGGAGCCAGCATCTTCATCCTAGCATGTGTCGGCATTGGCTATACTAAGTACTACAAATGGAATGTTCTTGAAAAGATGGAGAATGCGTTTCGGGAAGGCGACCCTGTATTAGAGCTTGCAGCGACTGGAAAAGAGATTCCAAGAGCCGGTGAACCTACGCGACTACAAGTCACGAAAGGCATCGACGATGATGATGACGGCGACTGTGATCGCTGGATTCCACGTGATGAGCAGGAGAAGATTGACAAAATTGTTTGGGGCCAAACAAAAGGACGCTACCATCTACTCCTCGGCGAGAAGGGCACAGGCAAGACATCTATGCTTATCGATGCCATGGATAAGATCAATGGTGAGGGATGCTCCATGATGGAGGCCCACGCAGATCTCGAAGTCTTCCGTGTCCGACTAGGCCGATGTCTCGATTTTGAGTACCACGAAGACAACATTGGATCGCTGTTTTCTATTCGTGGACCTCGCGATGCAGGCGCCATCCTAGACATTGAGCGAGCATTCAACAAACTTGAAAAGGTGGCCTTGAGACGGCGTTCGACAATCGGAAGACCACTCATTCTCATCATCAACTCGGCGCATTTGATACGGGACAACGAAGATGGCCGAGACCTTCTCGAACTCATCCAACAGCGCGCGGAGCAATGGGCAGCCGCCAATCTTGCGACTGTCATTATCAACTCGGACAAGTACTGGGTCTTTGAACGACTAAAGCAGTACGCGACGCGCATGGAAGTGCATCAGATCAAGGATCTTTCCAAAGACCGCGCCATGCAAGCTCTGAGGAACTACCGCATGAAGTACTACGGCGAAAAAGTGCAGGAATCCATCCTTGAGGAAGTATACGACAAAGTCGGCGGGCGTCTGACCTTCCTCAACCGCGTTGCCAAATCAGAAGACATGATCGCCAAATGCAACAACATATGCGAGATGGAGAAGATCTGGTTCCTGAACAACTGCGCCATCCTCGGCGAGGAGATGGACGACGACGTCATGGACCAGCAGAAATACGCTGTACGTAACCCCTCATCATTCCTATCCACTCCTCAAGGACTAACGAAAAGTAAAAGTCCACAGCAATGGTCCTTGCCAATGCCCTCTACAAAGCCTACCACGAAATGGACGCCAACTACGACCCGAAAGAAGGCCATATCCTCCCTTCCTTGCCCCTCCACCGCGCCCGCTTCATCATGACACGCTCCGACTTTATCCGCCAACACCACGACCTGTCCATCTTCTCCATTGATTCTCACGCCGTCGTCCGCGCTGACTCTGTTCCCATGCAGCGCGCCTTCAACGAGATATGTGCCGAGCCTGGGTTTGAAAAGTTCTTGGACGCAACGCTGGAGCGGATCGGTTCCATTGAGAGTCTTGGGAGGACCAAGGAACTTACTTTCAAGGATCTATGGGAGGGTGGTAAGTACAGGATTGTCACCAAGGATAGGAAGGGTGTGGTGCAGGGCGAGGTTGAGATGGAGACTGTGCCGGGCAAGACGGATGACGACGACGATGATGACGAAAAGAATGATTGAGTGGTTGGTTTGGGCTGTTCATAGATGTTTAGACGTCGGTACGACTTGGCTGTTATGGGTCTGGATGTACTATATGGTGCTGGGTGGCTGGCTTGACTCTGCATAGCGCTGGTGTCCTGTACGAGGCCGCGATACCCTTTGGATGCATTTTCGTATTCATCTTCCTATTATAATCACGCGTGCTGGTTCGCTTTGGGTGCCAAACGAGCATGAACTGCCGCTGAAACCTGATGTCGCTCATCGTGAATACTCTCCAATAGTTCTACAGCAGAAGAGAGAAAGCCTAGGCTATCTGTCACATGGCTTCCAGAAACGCAAGACATGCCACGAGATTGACACGACTGCGATGCAGACCATTTGAATGACTTCGACAGCATAGCCGAACAAGCGACATGTAAGACAGCATTGCATATACATGTCTTCAGCACTCCGCAACCATACCGCCAGGCTAGTGCACAGTCAAATCCACGACCTCGCTTTCCATCTCTATCGCCACCTCGTTCCCTACTTTCTGTTTAGCGGATCGCCACAACAGTGCACACCCAAGGAAACACTTTTCGAAATCTGCACTCGCTTCCCCATACCCACCGTTGGTCACATCTCCTATACACTTACCTAGGTAGAAGAAAAGCAAAAACGAAAAAAAAGAGACCCTGTTCGAGTTCAAGCCACAATGACGCAAAAGACTTGGTAGAGATGATAATGATACGATGAAAACCAAACAAAGAGAAAGCAAGAACGAGACCCTGATGTGGCTTGTAAGCCACAATGACATGAACATGGCAAGCGTGGAAAGATGAGGAAAAAGAAAAAAAAAGATGAAAGTGGTGGCAAGAGAACAAGATCAAATCATATCCATTGGCAAGAGAGTCAGGTGTGGCGGCGAAAACTGACTCACAAGGCAAGGAAAGAGAAAAGAAAAGAGACGATGAGAATGTGAGCGACATGATGGGAAGGGGGTGTACGAATGCGTGGGTACGAGATGGGAATGCGAATGCGCTATTTTTTTTTTTTAAACCAGTACATTGGAGGGAGAAAACGTCACATGGCCATCTTACCTCCTACCTCGTACTACAGAGATGAGCTTGAAGTTGTAATGTGCAACAAGAAGAAGAAAGCGAAAAGCTCCAAGTCTGGCACCTACCTCACGTACCGGCTCGGCAGGCGGATCCGCTCCGCTTCAGCAGCACACACACACACACACTGGAGCGGATCCGACGACTTTGCTCACAATAGTCAGACCTGAAACCGCGTCGACATATCAAACTGAAGAAGCAATGACCACCTCTCGTCCCTTCCCCCCCCCCCATCTGCATGTCATACCCATCCTTGGCCTGACATATGCAACCCACGTCGTACTTCCCAGCTCCCATGTGTCCGTCTCAGTCTCCGTCTCCGTCTTTTCCACGTGGAGAACGGTTCCCTGTAAACATGCGACGACGACAGCTCCGTCTGACTGGTCGCTCGGCGATACATGACATGGTGCCTAGTCAGGACAGGGCAGGCAAAGGCAGGCAAGGGCAAGGTCCGATGCTTACAGCGTTGCTAAAGCGTTGCATAGCCGATCATGTGAGACGCGACGACAAGAGACGGAGACGAGATGGTAATGCTCCGAATCCCGATCGTCATGCCGGTGACGCGCCGATTGGGGACCGAGGTAACATGCCATGCCGTGGCTGCCCGTCACGGAGGCTCTAAAGGTTTGCTGTTTGGCAAGTGTGTTGGGTGTTTATGTTCTTGAGACGTTTCGTCAAAGCTTCTTCCATGTGGATAAACGGTGGCGCAGTGATTAGAGTGGGCAGGTTTGCAAGCGTGTAAATGGGGTGGAAGGCGTTCGGTGCATTACCACAGTCGCAGCCCTACGCACAAAGCCCAAACATGCTTCCAGAAACATGTTCGCATATCAAACAGCCCAGCGCCAACCAAATTGGGCCCTACAGACCAGACGCGACCCGACCAGCACAATCAAATCAGCCAGCCTCGTAGCCCAGGGTCCAGCAGCCGAAACGTGCTCTGCCCAGGTCAAAGGATAAAGCTTGCGTGTGCACAATCGATAAAGCGAAAGAAACTTTTCCCTTGTCACTCCCAAGCCCGTTGTTTCGGACTATCTGGCCGTTAAACTTCCACCCATCACATCAACACGACGCATCAATTGAGATCATCAGCCAGCCCGTGTTTCAGCACCCAACGGTCCGTCCGCACGCGGATTAGCGCATCCATCATGCCAGGTACTTTCCCCATTTGGAAAAGCTCTAGCGTGGCACTTGGCTGAAGCGCTAGGAGCTTCGCGTGGAAGCTATGCCGTGGTCGATGAGTGCAGTTGCCGCTTTAATCAACCAAAACTACGTTGCTAGCGTCACGGGCTCCCGTGTCCGCGAAATGAGCATACGTTTGTGAGCAAGGGACAGGGTTGCCCGTCTGGACAGGTAGGGCTGAAGAAGCATCTTCTGCAAGGCCGGTAGAAAGCTGAGTGTCAGTGCGCCAAATTGTGCAAGGACATGGATTGCGGCGTCATAGGAAGGGAAAATTGCGAGACCAAGGTGGCTGGTTGCGTGTGCATCTTGTGTGCCTCAGGATATGCCTGGGTAAAATTTGGGTTCAGAGCAGTGCAAAGTATAAGCAAGGGGAAGGAATAGCGAAAGGCTACAGGACAGGTTGATTTGTTCGGCTTCTGCTTTTGCCGTTGGGCCTACTGCGCCTCCGTATCGATCAAGGCTATTGAGGTGATGGAGCTAGCGATTAGCCGGTCCTAAGTTTATTCCGCGAAGACGCTTCGTCATGGTTACAGGTGGCGACGACGACTTGCTCAAACCGTACGGCGATCGCTCATGACCCTAGAGATGGAACCCGGACCTGCTATCTCCACAAGCTGAGCGTGTGTTAGTGACGGGAACAAGTAGATGGATGGGCTGCGTGGCGGAGCGTGGGATGCCGCCCGGTACGTGGGGAGTTTCGAATCGTGAGGAAGGTGCGTGGGGTCGTACCTTCTCATGCCAGCTGAGCAGTACGCTCATGGCTTGGCCGCCGCCCTCGCCGCCGCCACGAGTGTGAATCTGCGAAAAGCCGGTTGGCTGGGGAGTGATGTCGCGCTTGCTACCTGCTGGTGCACCCTGTGCCATGCCTTTGTAACTGCAAGCACCTTGGTTAGTGAATAGTCTCGAATGTACGACCGTGGCACCAAGTCGATGCGGGAAGGCACCATGGCCAAGAGACGGAATGTAGCGGTAAGCCCAACGAGGGTTGTAGGAGTCCCAAAGGAGACGTGGACGTACATGTACTTCATCAAGACGTCCAATGCCTCAGTTCCACCTGGTGCACCATATATCCGGCTGAGCATTGGTGACATGTCCGACTGGCGTATGGATTGAAGGATCTCGATGACGGTCGCAAGGTGGGTTTCCTGTAGTAACGGAGCGTGTCAGCCTGTGCTCGTTGGCTTGTGTAATGTCGCCGACCTGGTTGTCGGTAGCCCAGGTCCATAGACGCGGCCGTCATGGTGACCAGAGTCGTCTACGTCTCGAGGGACATGTGTCGCAGCGGCCCAAGCCTGTGGATCGGGGGGGCTTCTTATATCTCGAGCCATGTTTGAGGCGCCACGTACCTTTCCCTTGTCGTCTGCGCCATACGGGGGGTTCTCCAACGCACCCTGGAGAGCTCCCTCGTTGTCACCACCTCGTAGCAGCTGCCGTATTTGCTGGGCGTTGTTTTGGACATCGGCCGTGGATACAGGCGCAACGGCGGGAGCGAGTGAGCTTAGGTCGAAGTTGGCGGGGCTGTCCGGGTCCAAGGCGTCAATGTTGATGGTCCGCCAGTTGATGTTGGCCATGATGGGTGGTGGGTGAGTCGGGTACGTGCGAATGCTTGGCTGGAAAGAGGCGTCCGAGGTGGTAGTGGTGGTGGTGGAGCTGCGGTGAGGTTGCTATTCGACGCGCCGTAGTCGTGGGGTGCAGTGCCATGTCTCCACTCTGGGTGCCAAGCTTCGAAGCTACCCATTGCAGCACCCGCAGCGCCCGCAGCGTCTGGCAAAACACCAACCATGTAGCACGAGCAAGGGTCGAGGCTCGATACGGCGTGCATGCACATCGCTAAGGCATATCGATATGCCCGTGACGGAGATCTGCAGCGCCACATGTGCCACGGGCTTTACCATTGGAATGGGTACGACGCATCACAGTGCCGAGTACATGTTACCATGGGAGGGTGGGATAGTAGTAAAGGTCGATTATTCTAAACTTCAGCCAGTTGAGTCGCGAGACCCAAGTACAATGGCCCAGGCGCTCAGTCTAATGTTCAAAGCTATGGGAAGAGCGGCCCATGCATATCGTTCATGAAGAGCCGTCTAAAGAAAACAAATCCGTTGGGCCGTGGTCGCCAATCCGACCACTCCAACCAATCCAACGCGTTTTGGTACAATACAATTCGTGCCGTTTGTACCTGTGGAGGCCGGCGACGATACTCTAGTGCTATACGCTATCCGAAGGAAACAAACGAAGGTCCGTTTTGGTATCTATGCCTGAGCCTAACCGTCTATGAAACGCCGAAAGAAAAAACTTTTTGCCGTAAAAGAAATGTCGCTGAATAGGTGACGCGAGGAATTGAGCAGGGTTGTGCGCAAGTCGCTTGATAACGCCGGAAGCCAGAAGTAGCAGGGGTATTAGGTCGCTGAAGAATCGAAATGGTCGCTGATGATTAAAAGGCGTAGATTCCAAGATGGCTCCGTGGACGAAGAAGCGCCAACAACCCAGAGAGCTGCGCTGGTCATAGTTGCGGTGAAGGACTGCAGATTGGTTAGTTGACGTGTTCATGCAGGGTGTGACATGGCATGACAGGCACTTACAAGGCGCGCGAGGTAATCGCTCTAGTCCCAACGGAACATTCAGCTACCCCTTGGAAAAGGATGGCATTGCGAAGAAACAGGCAATGGCGCGGCAAGCGATGAAAAAGCGAGGCTCCGTCGAGAAGTGATGATGCAGCTTATTTGGGCTGTGGTGGAGGGGGCTTGGGCGTGCCAGTGGTGTCGTAGGCACCGCGTCCCATGTTGTTGGATTCTGACTCTCTGAAGATCATGTTGTTGATGGGTGTATTGTCTGGTTTATAAGTCAGCACTGTGTGGCACAAGCGAGGCAAATATAGACGCAGTGAATGCACGACATACCAATTGAGAAAGACAGTTTGTCAGACGCCAGCTGAACACCTGGCCTGTGCGATTTGGTGAAGAAGGACGAGAATGAGTGTGTGTGTGTGTGTGTGGTGGGCGAGCGTGGGAGCCAAAGGCGATACACGGAGCGGCGAGGAGGTGGGCGAGTTTTATTAGATGATGTCGTGTACCCGTGGACTGTCCTAGCAGTGATTGGGGCGCGGCAAGCAGAGTGGAATGAGTGTGGATGGGTTTGAAGGTAGTGAGGATGATGATGATGGCAGGACATATTATACGAAGGGCGCCCTGAAGCTTCTATATTCGCAGCTAGAATAAGGGGCCCTGCTACTGACTTGCCAAACAGTGGCCTTGGCTCTCCGGCGAGACAATTAAAATGAGCGACAGTGCTTTTCAGAAGAGCGCCCTGACTACATTGCGCATCGGGAGCGACGGGTCTTTCGGCCTGTTTCAAGGTAGACTCCCTTGCCCTGCTCAGGAGCCAGGGTGATCTACGCACTGTTCCACCAAGCTGGTTCTCCCCCTTGAATAGTGCCGCGCTAGAAGGTCCGTACCTGCAGGCGCTAGAGAGAGCCATGCCAACGGCTTCGCTGGGGTGCCAGCCTGTAAAGCGTGTGCTTTGTGCTGGTGCTGATGTTAGTCACAGTGGATGCTGGTGCTGGTGTTGGTGCTATTGCTGGTACCGGGTGCTTCAGCGTGCCCATATCGAGGGCGCATTTTGCAGCTCAGCCGTCCGCCCACGCTGCCCTATCGAATCCATTGTGGCCGTCACCCATCATCATCATCGTCGTCGCCGTCGTCGCCGCGCGCGTCGAGACAAGGCGGCTTAGATGAGACAGTGTCAGCGCTCCCGTCTCGCTGCTTTGACCGGCCGTGTCGACTCGTGCGCTGCCGTGTTTGTTGGACTGCGCCAGAAGCAAGCACAGAAGGTTCAGACGCCACACACAGGCGTTCCGGCTGCCCTTCCCCGCCGGCCCACTAGCTATGCTGAATCACTTCTCATTGCTCCCAGCCAACCGGGTATCTGGTCCTCGGGATCGCAGGCGATGTGCCCTTCACCGTGGCGGTCCATGTTTGACGGGCCATGTCCATCCATAGCCGCGTGCTTTGGCAGTCTCAGCAACCGCCTTTATGTCTCTGCAGCTTTTGTGTGTCTTTTGAAGTCTTTGCTTCGTCCTTCGTTTCTTGTGACGGCCATCGGGAGGACATCGCGCCACGTGGCCATGACTGGTCGCTCCTGCCTCGCCCCCAATCCGCCATGAGGAAGGCGCTGCCCACACCCTCCCTGCATTCCATGCCCACCACCGTGACCACACCCTCACAGCTCATCGTGTCTCCCGCCACCTCAGTGCCACGCACTCACTCACAAGTCAGAGCCACATCGCAAGCTGCCGTAATGAGAGCGTTGTCCGGCTCGCGGTGAGTGGGCCCGCCGCCACCAAAATCTCGCCTGTCATTTGTTCTGGAAAGCCTCTGGAAGGCCGCCGCATGCTGCACGCTGAATCGCATCCACTCCCAGCCTGTCCCTGATCATCGCAGACACGCTGACACAGAACCCGCGCGTAGCCACGACTAAGGAACTCGGCCGCCGGTCCTTCTCAGACACGTCGCATTCGCCCATGGCATGCGAGGCTTGCGCGCCGACAAGCACACGGATGCGGCATGCCTTCCATGTCCCGGCATTATGACCAGCAAGGTTCTGCCCACAATCGCTTGCTACTCAGAAAATTCGACACGTCTCTCTTGTCGACGCATTTTCTAATCCGCCCCGGAGCCCACCCGTCGCCATGACGATTGGTTTTGGCGCGGAACAGGCTATGACATTGCCGTTTCCCCTCTGGGATGGCTCCGTAGTACAGCCCGTTGCCCATCGTGAACATATTTGCCAGAATGCAGCCGTTATGTCAGTCCAATAATATAATCCGCAACCAGCACCACCCCTGATTCGCCCGTACTGCCTATCGACAGGGGGGCTTCACAATCAGGCTGAGACGAGCTACAAGGGCATCCCATCCTTATCCACTAGCCTTACGTAGAGACATACCGAAAGCCACGCGACACCGCCTGCACGCTCGGCCAGCTTGGTGTTTGCTCACACTGTCTCGTGTACAGACAAGATCGCTCTATTCTGATGCTACCTATACCTACGACACGTCGTTGGGCTGTCACCGACTCTGTCCACATCTCTATCAGTGCAGGAGCGTTGAGCACTCAAACACCCTTCGCGATCTTCAGTCCATGCTCCCCCCAACTCTATCTCACTCAATCACTCAGATCATCGCAGCGTCGTCACACGTGCAGGGTCTCAACTCCTTCAGGTCATCTTTCTCAAAACGTCCGCATAAGCCACCGACGTAGTACTGGCAACATCGCTGTCGATTACGACCGCCTTGCAATTTGACAGCTGTTTGACGCATTTCTCCACAGAAAACTTTGTTGAAATTGTGATCGTAAGTTAGAGCCTGCGGGGAGTTGGGAAAGTGGGTCCCTGGAACGGCTTTTGGTACTTCCTCTTTGAGCGCGCTAGTGCAATCTACGTGCCAGTCCCAGTGAAGCAAGGCTTGTCATTCTCAAAAGGATCATCGCGTACGAGTAGAACCCTGTCCACACGTGGAACTTCTGCTCTGCAGTGGAGCTTGGCCTGACTACTGGAAGACCATCCGTGACCCGCTTCGCCGATGTACCAGCGGATTCATGCCGACTCAAAAGCCAACTGTGCGCTGCACGAACTTTGCGCTGCTGCAAAGGAGACTTCCATGGGCACCGTCGCACTAGCTCTCATATTGACAGGTACACGCTGCGGCATTCGCTATCATTAGCCGGTGGAGTCATCTACCCAAATCATTTCAGCTCGCGACTATCGCATTCCATAGCGTTTCACGGAAGCTTTAATCGGTCCTTACAGTGTAACGTAGGAACTGCGTTTGAATCCCCAAGCAGGCACCACGTTGCTTTGGAATATTGCGAGGTCACTTTCAAGCAAACCTGCTTCATCTCGGACCCGTCCCAGAGCTCCCCGGACGCCGACTTGAGAGCGATCAGCAAGGACGACTCCACACCCACGTAGCCCATCACTCGTCCCTGATGATCTCCTTGTGCTGGCGCCCAAATCACTCCATTTGAGCTACACAGTCCGAGGCCGCCTCTTCTCCGATCATGTTCCTTGACCAATTCGCGTGCCAGCCCCGCGACTTATCTTGCGACTCGATGATTGTCGCACCAGAGAAAAATTTCCGCTGTCGATCCGGACATATGTACTCTTTCGCATCCTTCCGCTGCTCCGGTGCTGTCGTGTGCCGTCTTAAAGCTCGCTACGGCAGGCTTCGTGCGTCATTTTCCTGTCCTCTAACATGCCAGCATCTGAGGCTGACTGCACATGCCGAACACCAGTTCCTCTGCTCTGCGCCGACATGTCCACGTGTGCAGTCAGCACTAGAGGTAGGTTCAAGGCATGCTGTACAATCGAGAAACCTTCCGCAGGTTTGTAGCGACTGCTGTTAGAAGAACAGAGTTCTACAATACACACTAGATGAGTACAGTGACATCAGCCCTTCTCACACAACCCATGTCGTTCCCCAGACACTTCCGGAGTGCAATGGATGACCGCTGCCACTATCGATACACTTTCTTGTTCCTCCGACATCCCAGAATAATGCGCCGTCTGCAGCCCCAAGTAACGCCAAACTCTAATTATGGACGTTACTCCCCTTGATACACGAATGGAAGTAGCGCTCCAATGGGTCTGCGGCTGCGTGCGTTACTGCAGCTCGTAGCGCAGTAATCGCGTCGGCAACTTTCCTTGTTGCCCCCAGCCAGCCAGAATGCGCCGGTTGCAGCAGACCTACTGCATTCGTACCCTTCCATGTGTATGTACTCAGGACTCGGTTCTTGACGTATATGAATTGTTCCAAATATGGCATGTTTTCGCGTTACCAATATTTAATACTGCTCACACCACCGCCTAGCGAGGTCGATCACTGGTCAGACTACCACTCCATGTCATCATGAAGCGGTCACCATGACTGCACGCAGCTCTTCGAGCAGATTGCTCAACACCACCAGATCACCTCAGCTGCGTCGATAAAATTCGCTCCGTGTGGCCATTCATACACGAAGAAGACCACGGCCGTCTTATGTGCGCAACACGCCACCACCTACTCCTCGAACTCGCAGCGCAGTCAGCACGCGAACTCCGGTACACCTAACCTGGTCGAACATGAGTTCCCGCGCCGCGCGTGCATCCGTCACACCACACCATCGCGCTGAGTAACGTAACTTGCTTTTTTTTTACAATGGCTGGGCTTCGGGAAAAAGCATGCATGCACATTTGTGCGACGGCATACCGAAGACCAGGGTTGCGGGTAGATCTGGTTGTGAGGTAACCCGGTCTGACCACCACAATGGAATGCTTGAAGCGGCGAGTTCTACTCAGCCCTATGTTGTTGACGTGTAATAGTATTATGCGCGTTTTCACACGTGATTAGGTAGGAAGCA
>JAESFQ010000351.1_pt1 | contig 16646 bp, 19 predicted proteins | sample 9269431 | NCBI WGS metagenome assembly JAESFQ01 (sample SAMN14502588, study PRJNA617103) | algae metagenome | isolation source: Plectolyngbya sp. WJT66-NPBG17 and co-occurring heterotrophs from well... | place: USA: Mojave Desert, Joshua Tree National Park, California | collected 2006-08-06
ATGGCGCGGCAAGAGTATGGGAAAGTATATGGAGCGCTGGCCCCGTTTTACTACGATTTGGAGAGATCACGAAGCCACACGGATCCTATACTATTTCGTACCTACCGCGATCCTGAGCAACAAGCTCAGATGTTGGCGCAGCTAAAGATTTTTGCAAAGAGCGACTATGTGCAAGGTTGGAGCCAGCGGGAGGAGAAGCTGGACACAATGACTGGCATCTTCGAGAACGCCGTACTTAGGGAGTTCGAGCAAGGCTATGCAGAGAAGGATTTCGATGGACGTATGAAGAGATTTGCTACAGTCTTGGTGGCGTTAAACGGAGGCGCGGCATGTTTAGACTCTTTCATTCACAACCACCCTTTGATGTTGGAGAAGGAGAAGCTCGGTGACCCTGCAGATTGTCTGCGCAACGAAGTTCTGACATTGGAACCATCCCATGAATTCTTCAGAGGATTGGCGAGTGCACTCAACGAAGAAGCAGACGTCATTGATCGTGTCTTTCCACCCACTGTCGACGTGCTACAGACCTTCCTAGAGCGCGTTGCGGACGACGTCATCGCCGAGTATCTCACAAGTTTGTTCGACGAGGCTCACGAGATAAGCATCGAATCGTACCTCAAAGCAGTCGCGGGAGTCTACGAGCAAGCACTTCAACTTGCAGTCTCGTTGCATCCTACCAAGGCATCAAGGCCCGATTTCGGCGAAGAGGCCATGCGCATCATGTCTCGTTGCTTCGAGCAACACATCGACCTTTACCTACAAGAGGAACTAGATTACTTCAAGCGGAAGTCGGCTGCAGAGGTTGACCTCTGGGAAAAGCGGCTGATGGAAGAAGAGCAAACTACTGAAACTCTTTACATGGCAAATGTCAACAGAAAAGCTGTAAAGCAAGATTTTCTGTCCTCATTCAAGAAGGTAGTCATGATGCCTGTCAATGTACTCCCCACTATTGGCGGGTCGAGTGCTAGTAAGCCCACCGAAAGCGCAACCGGCATGAATGGCAGTAGTACTTTGGACCCTACCTCAAGGATCGGCACTCCTCTCCCTGGGGAACGATCACCTACACCAAACATCGAAGCGCCCACGACCGAGCTTGCCGCCAAAGCAGCAATCATGAATTCTCGTTTGGAAGGCATCCGGTCGCTGTTTAGCATCGAAGTGGCCCTGAATCTGACACACATGGCCAAGTCTGGGTTGGAGCGAGCTGCGCGATTCGTCCGACTGGGTGGCCAGTCTGGTGAAGAGGCAAAGGAGCAGTCCGAACAGATCTTCATCAACCTAGTTCAGATTCTTGGCAATCGCCACATGAAGTTGGGATTCGATAAGGCTGTCAACCATTTGGCTGATTACAAGCCGCGGGAGGTTGCGGATCATAGCAAAGAAGGTGTTGCACCACTAGTAGCCTTCTTGGAGTTGGTCAACGTTGGCGACCTGATACAGCAGATGGTAGAGGTGTTCTACCTCCAGGAGCTTGTGGCTGCTAACCTCACAGACCGCGACGATTTCCTCAGTCTTGCAGCTAAAGAGAAAAAGCGCTTCGAGGCCATGTTGGATGAACGAGTTGCTGCAGGTCTCAACAAAGGTATCGATGTGCTCATGGACGAAGTCGAGTATCTATGTGGCACTACACAGCACCCGTCCGATTTCAATCCTCCTGTGGGGCCAAATGGCCAAGTGCAGGTCTTCGACATTGGACCTAGCCAGACAGCTACGAAGATTGTGGAGGTTGTTTCGTCGCACACAAATATGCTCGTCGGCAGCACAGACAAGAACGTCCTGGATGTGTTCAACCAAGAAGTTGGCGTGCGTTTGTTCACTGCTCTCTGCAAGCACTTGAAACGCCAGAGAATCAGTGTGGACGGCGCCATCAAACTCATCAGGTATGACTGACACTCGCCCCATAAGACTTGGGCATTGACTGACTCTAATAGCGATATGAATGCATACAACGCCTACATCGTCTCGCTGCGCAACAAGCCGCTCATGCAGTACTTCGCCGCCCTCCGCGAACTCTCCCAGATATATCTCATCGACGCAAAGGAAGCAAAGGAGATTGCTACAATCATTGCAGACACGGACCGATATCACGGGATATTTCGAGCCGAGGAAGTATATGAGTTTGCGGAGAGAAGAGCGGACTGGTACCAAATCAAGAGCGCAGTGGAAAAGCAGATGTATGGAGTAGGGTGTCTGGTTATGTGAACATGTCCACGGCCATTCAAGTGGCGTTGACGGCGTCGGTTGAAAGCGAGGCTATTGGACCCCAACTAGTGGCATACATAGATTACCGCTTTTGGCGAGTACGCAACCCGCCGATGGTGCAGGTGATGCGATCCATGACCAAAAACATTCCTTTGACTTTTCCACGTGTATACAACCGACCTGAAGGAGGCCAACTAGACCGTCTGGTTTGCTTGTCTTTGTCGAACCGGACTACTTGGATGGCCGTGGTTCCCAGCCTCCACGTCGGCGTACCTGAGCTAGACGGCGCCCGTGCATTCAACTTCACACCTCGTCGCGCATACTGCAACGATCCATGAACCTTGGTACTGTTTCACTGCCTCATTCATCTCCGCGACAGCACCAAAGTTGCGAAGCGATCATCCCGTCCCTTTGCGTCTCCTCTATACCAAGTTGCTGTCGCTTGCCAGACAGGACCCCACCACGTCGGAACTACCGCTTTGAGGCGCCCGACCTACCTTGGCTGCCCGGCCACCTTCGCTCGCTGTCTCTCACGCTTCTTGGAGTTTATTGCGCGACGACGATTCCTGGTCGCCAAGTGAGAGACGGGCGACACTTTTGCCGTACGCGACGCTCTATACGCATCTTCTGCACCCATATTATACGTCCTATTTCTGGTTCCAAGACCTGGTACCAGCCGCGGTTGATTGCACGACATAGGCAACACGAAGGTCGTAGCTGTATCAGAGCTCCGCGATACTTGGTGGATTTGTGACTGATCCCCGCGGCGATCAGCACTCTGCTTGCAACCACCAACTTCAGAGTCACTTACGGTGAAGAGTTGGAACAGCGCAGACATGGCAGGTAAACACCCACTTGAACTCTCCTACGCGTATGTCTACGTTCTAACGTGTCGCAGCCGACCCTCTTCCCGCCGAAGTAGCAGCTTCCTACTCGGTCATCATCGACGAGATCCTACGCGCCAGTGACATCAACACCATATCTGCAAAGCGCATACGGAAGGGTCTACAAGAAAGAGTTGAGGATGACCTGTCCCAGCAGAAGGTTTGAAGCTCGACATCATATACAATGGCATAGGCTGAGACTCGCAAACAGGACCAGATTACCACGCTCATTATGCAGCGGTTCGACAAGTTCAACAACGAGCAGAATGGCGGATCCGAGGTTTCAGAACCTATACCTACAGTCGAGAACGGCGTAAAGGCTTCCAACGACGACACCTCCGATGTCTCCCACAACAAGCGATCGCCGCCCGATGACGAGTCGGCGCTGTCCGAGGTGGAAGATGTCGCGCCCCCCAAGAAGAAGGCCAAAAAAAGCAAGGTCAAAGATGAGGACGACGACGCGGCGTTCGCGGCGAGGTTACAAGCTGAGGAGAATGCGCGCATGGGCAGGGCGACACGCGGCGGGAACACAAAGCGGAAAGCAGTTGCGCCGAAGAAGACTAAGACCAAGAAAAAGAGCTCGACCCGCATTAGGGACGAAGATGACAGCGACATCGCGTCAGGTAGTGGGGGTGAAAAGAAGAGCCCAAGTCGGAAGGGAGGTTTCCATGTAAGTCATGCTCATTCAGCCTATATAACTGCCCCGAGTCAAAGCTAATCACATCCCCAGAAACCAATGGCTCTTTCTCCAGCCCTCTCCGATCTGCTCGGTGAAACTCAACTCTCGCGTCCACAAACCGTCAAGAAGATATGGGAGTACGTCAAAGAGCGTGACCTGCAAGACCCGGACGACAGGCGCCAAATCCGTTGCGATGATGCTATGCGCGCAGTCTTTAAACAGGACCGCGTTCACATGTTCACCATGAACAAGATTCTCAACCAGAATCTGTATGCTGTGGATGAGGTTGTCAACTGATCGGCATGGTCTTGTACGGCAACTTCACTGCACACTACTTCGCGCGTAACCATGGCAGCGAAGAAAGAAAGTAAATCTAATCTACACAACCACATACTGCATCCAAAAACCCCTACCGCGTCCTAGTTTCACGAATATATCACGAACATCTGTATCCGCGGCAGTCGCCCTCGACGCTCATATTCAGCACCTCGGATTTCTCAGTCTCTCTTGACTTTAGCAGCATGGCGCATTCACGGTGTTTCTTCCTGGTGGGCTTTCCCCCCGAAGCGCGCATCTTAACACCCCCTCCTTTGTGTGGGGATCGGAGTCTTTTCCATTATTTTGTCATTTCTTCCATATCTCTCTCCCGCGTCATCGTTAAAATAATAATCGGATGGATGGGAAAGCGAGTGCAGAGCGAGCTTGCGTTTGAGCATGTGTATGTGCATCATAAAGGCAGAGAGGCAGACGGTTGATGGGACTAGAGGAAGGGTTGCTTCCTTGGTCAGCGAGACGACGTTTGCTACATCTTGCTTAATGAACTGCTATTATTAAACACACAGTCCGTCCCGAATGATTTTACATTAATGCTGTGTGATTGGATGTGGTACATGGACTTGATACACAGCGGTAACAGTGAGAGACGTGTGGTATTCCATACAAGTATAATCATGCCATGTGCTACACATGGCAATCCACCGTGATAGCATGCAGACCCAAGACAAACATTCACGAGTAAAACAAAAGGTATCTAATACCGGTACTCCACGACCCATTAACAAGACATTGATGATATAAAGTGATGAGTCGCAATGCGACATGGCACTATTAAACCACTCACAAAGGCCTAGAAACCTTCAGGGAGCTGAAGTTGGAAGTTCTCATGGTTTTCTTCGAGAGGATCTTGACCACCGTGTAGCTGGTTGTTGAAGCTGTTCATCCACGCATCATCGTCCTCGTCGTCAGAGCGCGAGAGAAGTAACAACTCCATCTCGCGCTCAACATCCTCGGCTGTGCGGCGCGACCGCTCTTCCTCTGGAGGTGTGACGAGTGTAGCGTTTGTGGAAGTTGAGCTGCAACGAGAAATCGGTCCGCGAGATCGCATGGTGCCAGTGTTGGTGCTTGCACTGCGGATATGGGTGGAGGAGGCGGGTCGGGAAGCAGCGGAGAAAGGAGCGGGTTTGGTGACGTTGGAGAGCGGCTTGCGTGCTGCTGTAGCGGCGCGTCCGGCGCGGCCTTGAGCGTAGCCGATGGTGCTCTTGGAAGCTGCGTTAGCAGAGGCTTGACGAGATGCTGTGAGCTCGGTTGGAGTCTTTGCTCCCTTTCTGCCTGCGATTAGTCCTGTGGGCACACGCGACTTCGCGGCTGCGGTGGAAATAGCGTAGCTAGGCTTGGACGGTGGAGAGAGAGCGGCAGCCGCAGACCTGGCTCGCATAGTCGATGGACCAGTTGCCGCCCTCCGGAGCGCAGCAGGTGCCTTGGGTACCTCCTTCTTCGGGTCCTTGATGCCGTAGTATTCCTTCGTCTCAGCATCGTCCTTGGCCATCTGTGCAGCGAGGACTTTTTCCATCTGTTCGTCACGCTTTTTCCGACCCTGCTGTATCTCCTCCTCGAACTTGCGCTGCTCACGGGTCCTCCCATCGTCTTCGATTGGATTGTGGTAAGCTTGCCAAATGCCACGGACCATATCCTGGTTGCTGATCTTGGGGATGGTCCAGTTCTTGGGTAGGTAATCGTCCATGTCATCTTCGAGCGGGATCTCCTTGGGAGGCATGTACTCAATCTCAGGCACGTCATCTTCCGACTCTTGCGCGACTTCGGGCTGGTGAACCTTGACTTTCGGGCGGCGCAGGCGAGGGCTGAGTTTCTGCGTCTTTGCGGAGGAGAGCGGCGCTGGGGTTCCAAAGGGTCTGGACTTGGCGTTGGTCGTCTTCATGCCCAGCGGCGCGCGCATTCGCGGACCTAGACATGTCAGTTGTTGTGTTGCGCAGTCTGTCATCTCTAGTCCTACCAGCTGGCGTAACAAAGGCATTCTCGTCGATCTTGCCGCCCTTTTTAGTGGTGAAGAGTTCGTTCCCTTGGCCTTTGGTTTGCAAGACCGACTTTCCAGGCCTGGCTATGGCATTTTCATCGTTGAGCGGGACCTTGAAGGGCGTCTTGGGGGCTTTGTTTCCAGGTGTTTTGGCGTTGAAGCTCTTGAGGCCGGCATTGAGCGACTTTCCTGCGGCGCCGGCGTGCAGATGGCGGACGGCGTTCTCCTGATCGTTTGCTGCGAGGGTGGCCATTCTGGGCGTTACATTGAGCGAGTCGTGTGGCAGGCTCTATACGGTATCGCGACAATGGTATGGGCGTGCGTGCGGCCAGTGTTTACCGGCGGTTGCTAGGGCGGCAGGGGAGAGGGTCTGGGCGTCGCAAAGGGTCCGGGCGGAGGTAGTCCCTTTCGGCAGCGCCTGCTCGCATTATCAGCTTGCCCACCCGCTTGCAGGAGACAATTCTCAGACAACAAAGACTCGACTCTGCGCCGCATCACATCCCTATTTAATCCGCAGCTGTCTCCCTCCCGTCACCTGCAAATACACGACAAGCACCTTTCTTTACCACACGCCCGACACCGCTAGCAGCTATGGATCAGATCAAGAAGGTGAGTCCACGCATACCCCGCCAAATCCCCTTTGTTTGGTACCCAGTCCTCCTGCCGACGCCACGATGCACGCCTGTCGTACCAGAGCAGATGCTGACATGACATTTTGCACAGCGCATGGAGGCCCTCCGCGTCGAGGCGGATGAGAGCAGTGCCCGCGCCGAGGAGCTCAAGGCCAAGGTCAAGCAGCTCGAAACCGAGACGACACAGAAGGAGCAGGAGATCACTTCGCTGACGCACAAGAACTCTGTGCTCGAGAGCGAGGTTGAGAAGCTTGAGGGGCAAGTCAAGATCCATAAGGACGAAGCTGGTGCAGGTGCTCAGGCTGGCACCCAAGCCGAGAGCCTCCAGCGCAAGATCCAAGTTCTCGAGGAAGAAGCTGAGGAATCGGACAGGACCATCCGCGAGCTCAACGAGAAGTACGTTTCATTCTCTCCTTCACCGCTGTTCCCGTCTGCTGTCTACCATCTCCGACCCCTGATCTGCACCCACTGACACGTCACCTCCAGGCTCCGCCAAACCGACGTCAAGTCTGGCCACTACGAACGCAAAGTCCAAGCCCTCGAGCAGTCCCGCGACCAGTGGGAAACCAAGTACGAAGAGATGGCCAAGAAATACGCCGACACCAAGAAGGAGCTCGACGACTTTGTCAAGGAGATCGGTAACATCTGATCTCGCTGTCGCGTCTCTTTTGCGGTTGTTGACTGTATTTAGTCGAGTTCTGAGTCGAGCGTCGATGTCGTCCCTCTGCGGGACGCCAACTTTGAACGCGTGCGGCAATAGGAACAGTGGTGGTGGTGGAGGATGAATACTACGGCATGCAGTGGAGCTTGGAGAAGAGGCAGATTTGACATTACATTCCCCCATCCCCCCAACCCCACACTCTACCCCTATATATCTGTGTTCTTTCCTGCGGCCGCTTGCTGGGCGGGCTCGTTTGCTTTAGATAATCCCTGAGCGAATACATTGGTGGCGATTTCTGGCATGTACCCATTTCACTCTGGTACTCACATGTGCTTTGTTAGGCTTGACAAAGGAGCGGTGTACGACCCACTGTGCTATCATGCAATAGGACAATGCCAGATTTGTGCAGAACCACGACAATGTCAGCGCGTCAACATGCAAGACATGAATTGCAACTCTTTTGAAGGGGTATCATTATCTTGACGTGCATAGTCACTAGCATTCCTTCCGACGGCCGACACATTTGTCCATCTACTTGCTCGTCCTAGCCTCCTTCTGCTTTCTCTTCTTCAAGCCCTGCTTCATGCGCTCCGCCTTTCTCTCCGTCTTGGTCTCATACCTAAACTTCTTCTTCTTCTTCTTGGGCCTCTCGCTATTCCTCGGCCACGCCTTTGTCCACACTCTCTTCTTGCCATCTTCCCCTTCCTCCTTCTTTTTCCTCTCCTCCTCTGCCTTTCTCTTCGCAGCAGCATCTTCATCCTCGTCGCCCGGTCTCGAGAAGCCTGCTTTGGATATACCAACGCTTTCTATGGTGACGGTTGTGTATTTGTCTTCGTCGACGTACTCGTCTTCTTGGTTGATGGGCTCTGGTTCTTGGAAACCCGTGAATTCTTCTTCTTCTTCGTCATCGTCGTCAGAAGACGTTCCGCCTGCTTCGCTAAGGTCGCCGTTTGCTTGCTTGACCAGTCGGTTTACTTCTTCGACGTGTTTCTCTAGGTCGATTTTGCGCTGTTCTCGGAGCTGTTTTTGCAGAGTATTGTTAGTGTCCATAGTAATTAAAGAGAAAATTAAAGCTCTAGACATTTGTCTATGCAACGACCAAACGAAGTTCATCGTTGCGCAACTTTGAGCAGATGGGAAATCGTAACCGTTTGCTTACCTCGCGCCTAGCCCTCAGCTTCTCCTCCTTCTCCCTCTTTGCATTCTCCTCTTGTGCATGCTTTATCCGCGCGAGTTTGCGCTTGTGGAAGCCCGTCAGGTATTCTTCGCGCGCCGAAAAGTCAAACTCAATCTTCTCGGGGACAGTGACTGCGATTTTGCGTTTCTTGGATGGCGGCGGCATGGCTCGCATTGGGACAGAGTGTCGAGGGTGAAATGGGGTGTGGTGCTGCGTGTGATTTGGCTCGTTGCTGGTCGCTAGATGTTCGCAGAGAAGATGGTCGGAGTTTGGGAAAATTACCTGAGCTGGACAGGGATCTGAGGAATTTAGGTGGGGCCGAAGGTACTTCGGCGCTACGCCGTGTAGGGACTACCATGGACTCGAGACAGTGACATGTGGACGGGTGATCTTACAGTCTAATTGCATGCCCACAGATTTGGAAGTTGATAATTTCCAACATCATGACGACCGAGGGCTTGTTGCAAGTTTCAACAGCGATGCGCGTTAGTCGTCACAACTGCCAAGGATCTATGTGTCTATTTCCGTCTTGTCACCAGCCAGGCCTATGCTTTCTTGCGAGGCACCTTTTGCCCCACTGGACTTGTTGTCCATGCCTAAGATCTTCCTGCGCCATGAAAGCGACTCCAAGTGCTTCTTCGCCTTAAGGGTGATACACAGCGCCGGGTCAACGTCCTGGAGACCGGTCTCTCCAAACATGGCAAGTACTATGAGGCCTAGGAAAGAATGATACATGTCTGGTGGATCTCCTGTGACCTTGCCAAACCCTCCTACGAGATGTTGTGTCTTGTCGAGTAGCCATTTCCGGATTGGTTGCGTGTCGACGATATCCAGATGACCAAGGAGTTGTAGAGGGGTGCAGGTCCAGTAGGCATAACATGTATCCGCTACCTTGTTGCACCGACCATTCATTCCCACCCACTCCAATTCGAAGTGCATGTGAGGTCGTCCTTTGGTATTTGAATTTGCCTGTGCGGATGGGTAGGCGCCCAATTTGACAAAAGTGTGCGCATCATGACACGTTTCTGATGAGTCTGTCTCGTCATTCAGCGTGTCAAGACCATCGTCCTCGTCTAGTGTCAAAGTCTGCCGGGAGACGAGCCAGTGTAGGGTTCTGGGGACGTCAGTCACTCCGCGAATGACGCCGTCTGGTTTTTGCGACGGTAGTAAGGGCAGACGGCCTAAGAAAGCCAAAGCAGCAATGGCACAGCAGGTAAAGCCAGCGTGTGCTTCATGATAGGGTGCTTCGGAAATGCCTCCATCGTAGCACTCTGCTCGTCGAACACAAGCGACGAAATTGTCAACATTGATATCTGGCACGCCTTCACAAGGTCCCTCGAGATCGCCTCGAAGTATCCACCTGATGGCTGTAGCCATGTAGCCGAACCTCGAGTCGTTGCCGCCATGGACATAGTCGCCATCGCCCAAAGTCTCTCCAAAGCTGCCCTCTGGTCTTTGCATTTTGAGCAGCCATACTAAGATCTCTTTTCTCTTCACCCTCTCCAGATCATCCCCCAGCACGACCAGCGTCAAGAGGGCAAAGAAGGTTCCAGGGATATGGGCAGGATCCCAGTTTTTGTTTTCTTCACTTCTGAGCACGCCGTAGTTGGACCCTGGCCACGGGCGGAAGCCTCCTTCCGGCAGTTGGCAGCTGTAGACCCATTCAATGTGGCCTTGCCGCTCCTCGGCTGACAAAGCAGCGTCCAAGTCTCCCAAGATATCAAGAGCAGACACGGTGAAGAGGGCCAGCAGCATGCGGTTGGAGTCATTGCTGGTGTAGAAGTGCGGCAGCAGGGTCTTCAAGTTTCGGCGCCAGTATTTGATGTGGCGAGCATAGTTGAGTTGTGTGTTGGCATCAAAAACAGTGGGAGCCATGGTGGACAGAAAGCGTGCAGCGTGGAGCCGGGAGCGTCTGCCGAGCGAGAAGTCGGTTCCGCTACGAAGCTTGAATTTTGATGGCGGGGCTGACCTGGTGGACCTTGGGTAGTCAAGGAGTGCTACCAAGTGCAGGGGTAAGGTCGTCAGACAGTGATGACGGGGTGCAGATTGGCGGTTGGTTTGAGGGGCTTGACAGGGCGACGGGGACAGCGTTAGTCCAGCGATGATGCATAGACGGTAGTGACGGTAGTAGGCGCGTGGCTCGGGCTCTAGTCTACTACTACTTCGTATGCAGGGGCCGCACTTGGGGGTGGTCGGTGAATTGCGTAGGTATTTATATCGTCCGCTAAAGGCGAAATGTCGGAAGCTCGCAAGATTGGTAGTAGTAGGCTTGCGTAAAGGCGGCAGGGCTGTCACGACAAACGGCCACATGCAGGGGTACATGAGACATCATTCAGCTCTCTTCACTCACTTCGGCCCCAGCTGCGGCCTGCAACAACCCTCCTGACACCGACGTGCCTCAGTCACTCGACCCTCTTCACCTGTCCAGACGCCTTTGTTGACGACAATTGCGCCTCGTCACGACCGCTTACCCGAGTCCCTTCGTAGCCTGTCCGTGGTGCGACGTCACACACGCTCCAGCACTGGGCCTGCGCTTGCGTGTTCCCCAGACTTTCTCTTCTCCGCGCGCTCACTACGGCCGTTGAACGACCACACCCGTACCCAACTTGGGCAGACTAGATTGTTTCTTTTTGATACCCTACACCACTCGCCGCCATGACGACGGGTTTCGCGGCCTCGTTCTGGTCGAGCGACTATGCCGGAGGTAAGAGCTGCAGTCGCACACCATACCACCCCGCTCTGGCTGACCCTCGCAGGCTTGGGCGTTCTCTTTGCGAAGCTGCAACAGGGCGTGCAGGAAAACCAGCAGATCCTGACTGTGGCCCGCATGCGGGCTGATGCCGAGGATGCCTACGGAAACAGCCTGTCCGCCATTACACCAGCCACAGATCGCATAGGCGGCGGCTTCAGCAGAGATGAGGGCGCAAGCGTGCGCAAGGTGCGTGAGCACGACACACGGCGACGACTTTCCGCTAACCGGTCCTAGGCCTACGAGGGCGTGCGCACCGAGATGGAGGCCGCAGCCGCAAGTCACAAGAAGATCGCATCCAACATCCGAGAGCTCGTCGTGAACCCCTTCGGCCGCTGGTGCGAAGCGCATGCCGCCCGCGTGCAAAACTCCCAGGATGACCTCCAGTCGCGCATCAAGATCCACGACCGACAAGCCGACGCTGTCCGCAAGTACCGATCGCAATACTACAACAAGTGCCGCCTGGTTGAAGACCTGGAAGAGGAGGACAAGCTTGCTTTCCAAGACCCCCAGAGCGAGGCCGCACAGAGCCCCAAGATGAAGGTGCCCACCATAAAGATGTCCGAGCCGGAGAATGAAGAAGAGGAGCCCATTGATCTTGGCGACGAGACCTACCAGCCCGACCAGATCAAGAAGATACTTACGCACATGCTCGACAACATAAAGATTGCAGAGGTCAAGGTGCCCATTCTCGGTACCTACCAGAACTGCTCATCCGGTGCCGACATTGTCGAATACATCCAGAAGCACATGGCAGCCACTACCGTGAGCTACGCGGAGCGCATTGGCCAGGACCTGGTAACACATGGCTTCCTTCGCCTGGTCGGAAATGTTGGCAACACTTTCGCAAACAGCTCCCGCATGAACTACCAGTGGAAGCCCAAGACCTTCCAGGTCACCGGACTGCCTGAGAAGAAGCAGCCTCTGGCGCGCTCTTCCACCGCCATGTCAACCTCATCAGCCGACAGTATCGCCGTTGACTCACCTGTCTCAACCGTGCAGGAATACCTCCAAGGATGGAACCCGCTCAACAATCAATACCCAAACGAGACACCTGCAGATAGGCTTAGGCGAGAAGCGCACGAGTCCGACGAGCGATACAAGGCCTCAGTCAAGAAGCTTGACTCGTTGCGCTGCAACCTAGAAGAAGCCATGGTTGATCACCTCAAATTTATGGAACGCTGCGAGTTGGATAGGCTAAAGGCCATCAAGGCAGTCATCTTGGACTTCTCTGGCGCCGTCAGCAACGTCATCCCCAGTCTGCAGAGTACCGTCGACAAGATGATGCTGTTCCAAGAGACAGTTCAGCCCCTGGGCGATCTCCGATACATGCTCGAGAACTACAGGACAGGGCCATTTGTGCCTCGGGTCACGACATATGAGAATTACTACAATTCCGTGGACGGTACGGTACAATATATCCTCAGTCAAATCGGTATACTAACAAATGGCTAGAGCAAACATTCGGTGTAGACTTGGAGGCTCGGGCTCGTTCAGACAAGAAGCGTGTCCCGGTGCTCATCACAACCGTCCTCACATTCCTCGACAACCACTATCCAGACTTGGAGGGTGACGAAGCTCGCCGTGGCATCTGGCTTGTTGACGTTCCTCTGGCGCAGACCCATACCCTCAGGGCTGAGATCAACACCGGCAAGAGATTCCCGGACGAACTGCTCGAGAAGTACGATGTACCAATCGTTGCGAGTGTCCTTAAGCTCTACCTCCTGGAGCTTCCTGGTATGTCTCAAATGTGCCATGTCGAGTCATTCGCTAATTGTATCAGATTCACTGGTTTCTTCCCACGTCTATGAGATTGTCAAGACTATCTACAGCACTACTGCTACGGATGTATCGGAAGAGACTCGGGTCTCTGTTCTTCAGTCCACGCTTGGCCAACTCCGTCTCGCTAACATTGCAACGCTTGACGCTATCTGCACCCACTTCACTCGTCTCATTGAGCTAACTTCGGCCGACGAGACCTATGTTACGGCACTGGCCAATGCACTCGCGCCATGCATTTTGAGGCCAAGACAGGAATCGAGTCTAACGATGAACGAGCGCTACAGCTACCGCCTCGTACGCGACCTTTTTGCGCATAAGGATGCAATTTTCGGAGAGTTGAAGCGCGCCAGCACCCTTACTCACTCAGCCTCGGGCGCACAGCGTCCACGCGCAATCTCGACGGATGAGAGCAACCGACGAGCAAATATGGAGGAGCGCCAGCGAGCCATTGCGGCCCAGCGTTCTCCTCGCGCGACATCGCCGGCACCTGGCTCGCGCGTTTCTGGTTCGCATCGCCGCGACCGAAGTCAAACTCGATTTCCAGTGAACACATCATCACCTACCGAGACACGGAGAAGCAACGGAAACCGTGGTTCTCTTGAAGTACCTGGAAGCGATGACAGCACCACCAACGAGGGATCCACTGCAACCACGAACGGTACAACAGAGGCTGCTCCAGCTCCAGCTGCCGCTCCTGCTCCTGCTGAGCACCCGGCGCCATCTAGCACCCGGGTACCTTTCCCACGGAAACATGCAGGAAGCTTGACGAGGGGTAACCGAGACTCTACCGGTAGCTTGAGGAGCGAAGATACAGCGGCGCCAAGAGGTGTCACGCTGGAAGACAAGCCCATGGACGATTAGTGATAGACATGGTTCCAACTTCAGCAAGCAAGTTCCTTCGGGAAGTGAAAGAAGGAGACCTACACCACCCGGCCCGCCCAGAGACTCCCATGTATACTGGAAAGTAATGTACCGGGGAACTGGCTAGGAACTGACCCTGAGAGCGAGGTTGCATGACGGGCAGTCGTACGGCGCCTGTGGAGGAGTGAACAGCGTATGTGAAGGGCTGCATACATAGTCTGGGACAGGAAAACTGGCGGCATGTCTGATGGTCGTATGTGAAATGCAGCATGATAAGCACGAGACTAGATGGCTACTGAAATATGATGTTTATGTACTCTGACGTGCTTGTTGACAGCGGCTCCGTACCTGAGGCTAAACCAGGGTGACGGGCCCAGGCCTTGTCGTCAGACTCGCATGTTGAGAGTTCCAAGGCGGAGCAGCATGGAATCGACATGGGGGTCAGCTGTGTGGCTGGGCTCCGGCTGCCCAATTCCTAGGACATAGACATCCTCTCTGGTGACCTCTTGGGTGCTGCTCTCTTTACGCCTGGCTTCGCCTTGTCTCGTGCTCCTCTTGCGGTTGCAGAGCCCCTCACACTCACTCACCCACTCACTCGTGGTGCGCCCCGTCCCGTCCTCGATCCAACCCCACGTTGATCGCCCCACGAATCACATCGCGATCGCAATCCAAGCTTCCCACTTTTCGAGCCCTCGCTGTCACTGCATCTCATCCCCAGGCTGAAGGCGCCATGTGTCTGGTCAAAGTCAAGCAGGAAGAGGACCACATAGTCCCGTACCGCGTCGTTCAGCGGAACCGCTCCCCACCCCGTCGCCGCGCATCACGCCGATCGCGCGACATTGAGCGCCGCTATTCGCGCACCGAAATCGTGCACGAGGCGTCCCCACGGCCTTCAGCATCCTACATCGCGGTGCCCTCGCCAAAGCCTCTCCAGATTCCCGCACCGCAGCCTGTGCCTGTCTTTGTGCAGCCTCCACCCCCAGCGCCCATGCCCGCTCCACCTCCTCCGCCTAGCTACATTTCGTCTCACCATACCCATACCCAGCCTCACCACGGCGGCGCACACTATGTCGAAGTCTCCCCGCGCTCCAGCATGAGCTCTCGCTCGTCGAGTCCTTCGCGCAGCGAATATGTGTATAGAGAGCGTGAGGTCCGGCGTGAGCGCGAACGCAACTACAGCCCGGAGAACCCTCGCTATGAGCACTATAGATACGTGGAGCCTGCGTCGAGCGAGAGCGATCACTATGAAGGGTACCAGAGGCAGGAGAGGAGCAGACAGCGCAGTCGCAGTCGTGGCGGCTATGAAGACCCAAGAGGCAGCTACAGAGAGACTAATACCAGAGTTGAGTACAGGCGGTGACCGTCTCGATACGAATAGAGATGACTGTCATCTTTGGGGAAGCATCGTGTCTGTTGGTGTACGATTGACAATCGCAACGTGTTTCTTGAAGGGCTTGCAGCATTTGTTTATAGTTGTGGTGCGGTTGTCTATAGTTTTTTTTTGTCCGTATCTAATTTACCATTTCATGTTCATCTGACCGAGTGCTCGGTGGCTATGAGGTCACTCGTCATGGTGCACCTGCATGACATGCACGAACCAGCAAAGACGTCTACGCCGCACTCTGCAAGAGGGAGAGAATCAGATCCACATGTTTCTCAGCCCAAATGACGAGTTCTGGCGGCCGGTGCAAGCGATGATCAGGGCAGCCTCGTAAAGCATCGGGCACCAGTCGAGTGGTTTACATCCGGGCTTGCGATCAGCATTCAGGCCAACATCATTCTGCGAGCTGAGAACAACCAACAAAGCACACGTGCTTACTTGCCACGACCTTCATACTTTGCGCAAACGCTTTGGCTGCACTGACGTCTAGCGAGAGCCTGGACATGGTCGAAACACCCGTGCAGTCCTCCTCTTCCGCCGCTGTTTACCGCCGACCATGTCTATCCGCGTGCTGATCAAAGAATACCCACACCGCGCAATTGCCCTCGCTACCCCGACCCACGCCCTCGTCCTCCGACACAGCTCATCCTCCGCCGAACAGAATGGGAATCCGAATGCTTCGTCGACGTCACTGGGAAGCAATGGCGCTGGCGCCGCGCGCTGCATGGTCGAGTTCATTAGGGTGGAGGAAATCGATCTGGATGATTATCGGGCGCTACACTCGGTCAACGTTCACGGCACGTTGGGCCTGATTACCGTGAATAGCGATGTCTTCCTGGTCGTCGTTAATGGCGCGAGCAAAGTGGCAACCGTACGCCCTTACGAAACAGTGCAGAAGATACAATCCGTCGGCTTCTACTGCTTGACCAGCTCAAGTTACGATGTCCTGCTCAACGACGAAGTCAACCCCTACCCTACCGATACGATAGACGACGAAGGATACGAAATGGGCTTTGGTGGCAGGAAAGAGCAGTCACCCATGGAGCATCCGTGTCTGGCGCTCAAGAAGATCCTTAGCAGTGGAACCTTCTACTACAGCTCCGACTTCGACCTCACTAGACGCTTACAAGACCGCACAACCGACGCCGCGACCGTGTCTATCGATAGTCTAGACGCTGGCTTTCTATGGAACTCATACATGATCCAGCCATTGGTGGACTTTAGAAGTCGCCTTGCGCCGAGGGAGAAGGAGGCTTTGGATGCTTCGGGGATTCTGACATCTGCGATCCGTGGTTTCGCGCTTACCATCACGATTCCCAAGTCTTCC
>JAESFQ010000352.1_pt1 | contig 16643 bp, 8 predicted proteins | sample 9269431 | NCBI WGS metagenome assembly JAESFQ01 (sample SAMN14502588, study PRJNA617103) | algae metagenome | isolation source: Plectolyngbya sp. WJT66-NPBG17 and co-occurring heterotrophs from well... | place: USA: Mojave Desert, Joshua Tree National Park, California | collected 2006-08-06
TCCACGCTTACTTTATAAACTTGTTTAGATAGTAGCGATGCCACCAAAAAGAAATGAAGGAAAAAAAAAAGCCAACCCATTGTAAGCACCGTGTGGATTGAACACACGTCTTCCGCAAGCAAGATGCGGAGCCTGCTACAGTCTCACACACCAAGCGAAAGTGTTCATCCTCCGCAAAGCAGTACGGTCAAGTACTAAGAGGCTCGACTAGATCTCGTTGCGGATGTCCTACCACTGGACTAGGTGCTCTTTCATCCTTTTCTTTTGATTAGGTGAGCAATCAAAGGGTTCATCATGTATAATTGAACCTAGTGTACCATAGAAATCGATAACTACACTTACCTACATGTCGGCAAACTCGTGTATAGGAACAGCAAACGAACTAGGCACACGTCAAAAGAACAAGCACAACAACATCACCGTTGAGCAGGAAGAAGATCTATTATACGACGAACTATCGAAGCTACGACACATCCGACCATGGCCACCACTGCTGAAACCTGCCCTTGCCATCGATGAGAAAGAGATACATTGAATAACCCACTAAGATCTTTTTGGTTCGCTGGCTTGACCAGATGCTAACAGATACTTCTAAAATGTGAAAAGAAGCCGCCCAAACATATCGGTCGAAACGAAAACGCGAGACTGGACTGTCGATGGGAAGGATATGCTCAAGGGGCTGGCGCCAAGAACAAAGTATTAGGAGCCCAACGACGTGAGCATGAAGATCAGAGCGAGCGACAGAAAAGAACGACAAGAGCGTCGTGCTGTAGCATGTTGATAGAAAGCGGCCTTCGTAGAGTATGCTGGTGGTACATGATCGATGCCAAAAGAAGTCTCCAAGAAGATGTGACTGGAGGATGTTGAAGAAGCGATCGTGAAGAATAGTGCGTACACGAAGGTTGTATCGACGGTCTACCCGAGGAAGGCAGTGCTTGATTAGTCGTTGCGGTTCGGTGAGATGGACTTGTCGTCAGCCTTGATGGGAGTGGCGGGGTTGGTCTTTACGTCGACACCGTTCTCGGAAACGCCATCGTCGCTCTTGATGGGTCCGCCTTGTGGCATGTAGTACGAGCGGGCTGGCCCAAGGGTCGAGGGCACTGGTGGCGACCATGGCTGCCGCTGGCCGCGCATGAACATCTCGAACTCGTTGGCGTGGCCTGCAGGTATCGGGGAGACGGAGAGGTATCGGTCGGGCGTGCCAAGTGCCCTAGCCTGAGCAACGCCGACCTCGTACTCCGCAGCACGGAAGACGCGGCCAGCTGCAGTTTGCTGTTTCAGCATCTTTTGCTCATGCGTATCTGAAAAACGGATCTGGATGAGGTGCTCTTCGCCGCCGGGCTTGGACACAGGAGTGTTGTTGAACTCCTTGATAACCTCGTCACAAATGTCGCGAGACTCGAAGCTGGGAATAGTCAGCAGTGTTCAGACTGGCAGCATCGTGATATCTTACCGAGCGAAGCCGACACCACGGCCGGTGCCAGAAGAGTCTCGAAGGATCCTGCTCGAGCAGACCTTGTGAGGCGCGAAGATGGAGGCGAGTTCCTGTAGGCTGTAAGTGAGTTGTCGCCAGGCTGAGGGCGACGCAACGTACATGCTCGTTCATGTTCTTGGGAATGTTGGATACGTAAAGATTGGTGTTGCACTCGTCGGCGAACTTCTTGAGCTTGGAATAGAAAGATTCCTGGGAGGCGTCAGTAGAGGTCACCGTGCATTGGAGCGAGCGAAACATACCCGAGCAAAGCTGACTTCGTATCCGAGATAGTGGAAGCCGCGGATACAGTCCTCAGCGTCTTCGAAGTTGTGGTACTTGATGAAACCGAAACTGTAAAGATGATTAGTGATTGAGGCGATGTAGTGGATGAGGAACTGCTCACCCTTTGCAAAGATTGGTCTTTAGGTCGATGATGGACTTGGAGCTCTGAATGTCTCCAAAACGCTTGCCCCACAAGTGAAGCATCTCATCGGTGGTCTCAGGAAGCAGGCCTCGGATGTAAACGTTGGTCTCGCCAGTCTTGTTCTCCAGGCTACGGTCGAGTGGCTTGTGCGGGGAGCTAGGAGCGGGAATGGCCCGGGGGATGGGGGGCTCCTGATGCACCAATGCCAGTAGATTGGGAGGCAACGTGGGCATGGTCTGCTGCTTTGGTATGGGCGCCATGACCTGGTAGGGATGGGCCAGCTGTGACGGCGAAGGGGTAGCACTGCTGGAGTAGAGAGCGTTCGGCGAACGATCCATGATAGCGGTGTTGTTGCCATAACGGTGATACATACCACCACTGCCGTAAGGTGTGCCTGGGTTGTCGTTCTCGTTGGAAGAGATGGAGTCCCGACGGGGCGTCATGAGCGACGGCATATCGGCGGAAGACATGCGAGCAGCCCATGCTGGTGGCATAGTGCTGTTGTCGATGACGGTTTGGCCGTACTGGTAAGCTGCCTGGGGGACGTACGCACCAGTGTGATTGTACATGTTGGGAGAGGCTGCCATGGCAGTCTGCTGCTGAGCACCAGGCATCATCTGGTACATGGATCCGAGGACTTGCTGATTCGGGACCCAAAGTCCTTGACCATTGGAAAGAGGGATGTTGCCGTAGTCAGACGAACCTCCTGACAGGGCGGAGCTAGCAGACTTTGAAGTGGCGGATGAGCCATACGAGGCGTGCATGTTGAGAGCTGCCATGTTGCTCGTCAGACCTTGCATACCATTATCACCGTGGGGGGACATGGGCAGACCTCGGGGGAGGTATTGGGCCGCCCCATGACCTTGGCCGTGCTGGTTGTAGTTGTTGAGCATGTGTTGACCCTTGTACCCCGCGTTGGGGGCCGCGTAGTTCTGCTGACGACCGTTGGTAGCCATTGTAGCGAGCTCGAAAGTGACGCTGATCGAAAGACGAGTGGAAAGACCGGTAGGGTATCCGAGACCGAAACTCGAAGCTACGAGCAGGAGTAGGCAGACCGAAGAAGGTGAGCCTGAAGATGGCCGCGGCGAAAGATCTCAACAACGGACTTGGCGGACAGACTGAGATGCAGAGAAGAACGTTGCTCTGCTCGAAAGATTAGCCTTTGATGTTGCGACTAGGGCGAAGTAGGCCTAGCAAATTTTCTCGGTGATGGATGAGGATGAGGAAAGCAGACCTCACGGGCTAATGCGGGGGAGGAGCTAATCAGGCGTAGCTGTGTCAGGGCAGGGAGCAAGGACGAAAAGATGGGATGGTGAAAGCGACTTACTGGGTCGTAAATGTCAAACTTTTGCAATGTGCGGGACTGGTAGTGACTCCAAAGCTGCCACGGCGTCAGTATGGGTATGTTGCACGACAAGTGATGAATGGCGGTGGGACGGATGACTGACCTGGGAAAAGCTACAAAGAATGTGGCCACTGATGCGTATTGGTGAGAAAGAAGTGAAGAAGAGTGAAGAAGAGAAGAAGAAGAAGAAGAAGAAGACGAGCTGTTGTACCCGACGATGGCGTCTGGGCGTATCGGATGGGGAAAGAGCAGTCGCGACGAGACATGGGTGGAAGCCCAGCGGCGATGCAAAGACGGCAGCCCCAGTCTGATAGAGAGGAGTCGCGAAGAAGGAGCATGACGATGAAGAAGGAGACTCACCTTCCCAAGGACTCGGCCTCAAGGAAGAACAGACGGACCAGAACACACAGAGTCCCAACAGCACTGGCAACACTTGCACTCTGGGGAGCGTCGCGTCCTTGTCTGAACAGTATGCCGCAGCAGTCGTTAAGAATATTGTGGAAAGAGCTGTTGGAATAGTAATGTCAAAGCCGACTTGCGTGCGAAGTTGGTGTGCTTTGTGCTGTCCCACTCGCCTTGAGGGGAGAAGTACTGCTCTTATATCAATCGCAACCAAGCACGCACCATGTTGAATGCGAGTACCAGGGACGCGGTATCGCGAAGACTGCAAGCATAACATGTCGCATCCGTCGTGTCCTCGTCCGCACATACCCAGATGCAGCCATGCCCTTTCTAGAGCAGTGTGTGTCGCATACAAATGACGAGGCGTTTGTGCCGAGTCTAGCTGCCACTTGCTGCAGCCAACTTCTCACCGTGGCAACAGCCAATGCAGCTACATAGCCCTTGCAGCAGGGCTGAGTCGACTCTAAGAATGACGTTGGACCATGGACGTCGCTGTTGGTTGCCATTGCAAGTACGTCGCCTGGTGCAGTCGCCATGGCTTTGGCGCGTATGCTCCTGTCATGAAGACTCGACCTGTCGTTTTCCCCAAATTCTACACATTGGTCAGCGTGCGGGTACACGCAACGACCCATCTCGAGACATGTGCAGGTCCTGATTGAAGACTGTTCCGTCTACTTTTCGCTTAGTCAGGCTACACAAACAGGGTGTGTCTCTTACAACGCTCTACAGCCAAACTGCCGCCATCCCATAAAAGACCTGTAGTAGCCTGACGGAGCGGCGCGCCTGTTGCACGCCTGCAACCTGCGCGACGAGCCGGCGCAGTGCAGCCATTGCTGGTCGTAAGTGTGTAGATCGCGGCTTCGAGGTTGACGCGCGAAGCTCGACGAAATACCGTTGCGAGTGCGCCTTCATGCGACGTGTCTTTGGTATACCGACCGGTCGAGTGTGCATCCTCTTCAAAGACATGGTCGGGATAGACGGCATTTCACCATCTGCAACGGTAATGCAGACGCAAGGCGCATGTCCGAAACCTGTGGCCTGACCAACCTCTCCCAGCGCTGTGAGCAACGTCACGCCCATACAAGAAAAGCGCAAGTCGTGTGCGAGGCGTCTCTGTGAAGATACCCAAATACATCTATAGGCCACAGATAGGTATGGAGGCAGCCAGTGGTACCAAGCCTAGTAAGAGATAGTGCTAACCGGCACCGTGTACGGACTCGGGTGCTTCACAAAAAGTCCAAATGGCGCTGGAGTGATACCAACCTCACGAATGGAGGGTTGCCCGCTTCCTCGCGTGGTGCGCAGACGTTGGCGCACTGATTACCGTGTCGCATATGTTACGAAGCAGCTATCCGATCGGTTGCCCGGCTCTTGAGGCGGCTGTTGCTGGTCTCGTGGCAGTACTGATATGGCGAGTAACAGAACGTCAACTAGTGCCTAGAATCACCGAGTGGATGATGTCTCCAGGGTCCATGTGTTCGGTGGCGTCCTGATATACGATTATTCGCCGATCCCGCTCAATATGCCTACCTGTAAGGTCATTGCAGGAGTCGTGCATGTCGTACGCGGGCGAGCATGCAGCTCTTCCTTTGCATGCACATTTCTCCAAATCACATCACTCTGTACTGAGCGGACAGAGGCATGTTTTGCTGCGAATTCCCCCAACGTAACTCAGCCCGACCTCGGACCTGGATTCCGGATTTTCTCGCTACCACAGTCGCAGCGAGGAGGAAACGAGGCGGACCGGCTCCTTCTACGCATCTGTGGGGGGTGACACAGTAAGCAGATGAGGAAGAGTGCAGCCTCATTTAAGCTTCGCTAGGGTCTATGGCGTCTAGAAACACTGCGTTCTTCAAGGTTTCGCGCAGATGCCCCGCATGCTCAGGCTGTGGCGGTGAGCGACTGGCTGTGGTCATCCTGTCATGAAGATTTTCAGTATACGATGCGCGACCAGGTAAATTCAGAACAGTATACTTAGCCGGAACTGCTGTGCAAACCTTTATCCATTACGCATGACGACAATGCCCATTACAAGGAGATGTGCCTGTACCTCTGAGCAATGAATGCATGCCACGCAACGATCCAACTATGTGACCTTGACATTGGGGGCCGCAGCTTGAGCCTGTGATGGTGAAGGCCTTTTTATCATTATCGCGGCGCAGTCATCGCCCAGGAATGGCAGATGGCGATATTACTTCGAAGCAATGCGTATGCATGCAACACGTTGATGCTTGCAGAAGAGACGAGGTTTACGGGAAGCCATCCCCGCGCCAGGCACCGCGTGCTCATGGACCAATCATGCTGGACCCTGACCCTGGCCCTGGCGAACTAGCGCACGCTTTGCCTACCACAGCAGCGCATCACAGCATTAGGCTGCGCATCACTCAACATCTTCCTGATACACGTTACAGACATTCGAGTAAGAGGCAAAGCAGAGGATAATACTATTTGTAATCGATTGAATGAGCTTGTCCACACCGCAGGCCATGTAAAGTGGTGAGTGGTCACATTTCCGAATACCTGTCCATCCAGGTATCAGAATTATAGCCAGTGTATTCCAACGTGAAATGCCCCCATCAGATCAAACGCCATCGCTCACACTAGTCTACCCATGAAAATGCATGCTCAAAACCTCTTTCCAAACTCCTCTCCTCACTTCTTAACTCCTCATGACCAGACGTCTTCTTGATATTGATTCGACGCCCTCATGGCCTTTACAATCTCCTCACCCTTTGTCTCCGGCACGTTCCTGTACTTGGAGATGATTTTGCCGAGGAGCGTGTTGACCTCTCGTGCCATGTGTGCGGCGTCACCGCAGACGTAGAAGTAGGCCTTTTGCTCGAGCAGCTTGTTGACTTCTTCGCCCGCTTCTTCAAGCTTGTTCTGCACGTAGACCTTCTTGGGGCCATCTCGCGAGAAAGCCGTGTGCATCTCAAACTTGTCTCCCATGTCGGCTTGGTATTGCTGCAGATCGTGTTAGCTTCAAGTGGGGTGGGATTATGGCATGCTGCGACGTACCTTCCACTCATCTGCATACATGAAGTCCTCGGATTGCTTTCGGCATCCGAAGAATAAAATGGTCTTGCCAACATTTTGGCCAGCTTTCGCTTGTGCTGCGCGTTCTTGAACAAAACCACGGAACGGGGCGACACCAGTACCAGGTCCGACCATGATGATGGGCTTGGAAGGGTCTGAGGGCAGCTTGAAGTTGGAGTGGCGGACGTGGACGGGAACGTGGATACCATCGTACTTGTTGCGAGGGCCGGTGATGGCGTAGTTCAGGCCGTGAGGATCCGGGTTGGGGTCTCCGTGTTGCTTCTGCTTCAAAGCCAAGAGGTAGTTGGTAGTGACGCCCTTCAGAGCGTAGGGTGCACCGGGCTTCTCGATAGATTCGACAATAGCAGTGACGGAGATCTTGTCCTTCTGGACCAGAGACGACGAGGAGATGGAGTAGTAACGAGGCTGGATCTTGACCATGGTTTCGAACAGGAACGAAAAGGGAATCTTGTCCCATGTTACGCCCTTTCCGGTGATCTCAAGGAGCTGTGCCAGGTTGAGGTTGCGGTCGGTAACTTGCTCCTTGAAGTAGTCCTTGTCGCTACCTAGTTTCACAATTTCGGCCTTGATATCGTCGTTGGGCGCAAACTGGGCAATGACAGAGACAAGTTGACGGGACACGGCGGCGTTGATCTCGATGTGGAAGCGAACGGCGGCATCGTACGTAGTTGGCGAGGGGAAGGGGACTTTGGCGGTGGGATCGAGACCTTTGACTGCAATGACCGTGTGTCGCTTATCTTGCTTGCCGAGAACCTTGAATAGCCTGTCCACTTCCTTGCCAGCGTTGTTGGGCCAGATGGCGATGTGATCACCGGTGGTGTAGGACAGGTTGGAGCCAGCGATGCTGATTTCCATGTGTAGACAGTTTCGGTTGGGGGAGTTGAATAGTTCGGCGGACTCGACAATGGGCGCGATGAAGGGGTTGTTGGCGTTGAAAGGACCCTTTTGGTTGCCCTCCAGGTGGTTTTTGTTAGGCTCGCCCAGATAGACAGTGTCGTCTTCGGCGGAAAGATCGGGCCTCTCGTTGACCTCAAAGACGGGCTCGTACATGGCTTCACGCTCCTCCAGGCCCATCTTCTCGGCAACGGCAGCCCACATGGGCTCCTTCCAGGCGAGGAAGTCCTCCTCCATGGTGCCCGCGCCATCGTCACCCTCGCCGGCGGCCCCCAGTCTGGTGGCGCCAAGCCTTGTCAGGTACTTGTCGACGTTGCGGACCATGGAGTTGTAGTGTTCGTACGTGTTGTTTCCGAGACCGAATGCGACGTAGTTGAGCTTGTTGAGGGGCTTATCGTCGATGCTGCCACCCTCGGAGAAGCTGACGTCTTCAGACCCGATAAACTCGTAGAACTCGACAGCGTTGTCGGTGGGCTCGCCCTCTCCATAGGTGGCCAGTACGAATACGGCGAGCTTGTCTTCGGGGAAGGTGTCCAGGTTGTCAAAGTCGTACTCCTCGAGATCTGCAACCATGGTGTTGAGGCCGAAGCGCGAGTGGCCCTCCTTGGATATGCGAGAGGCATAGTCCTCGGCCGTGCCCGTCTGGCTACCGTAGAAGACGACGCAGTTCTTGTCCGTCTCGTCCATCTTCTCTATTATGTTGCGCGACTTGCCGGCCTTTGCAGCGCCATTGGCCGTGGCCAGGGAGCTGCCGTACGGGTCTCCATGGACGCCCCAGTAGGTGCCTTTGGTGAAGTAGGCTACGGTGCCGAGCAGGAGGGCGGCCAGGACGATAATGTCGAGGGTGTCGAGTTGTGCCATGGTGCTGAGAGAGAGGTTAGCAGCGTCGGAGGAAGATGGAGGGGCTGCGCTGACATGGACACAGTAGTGGGTTGCCGTCCAGAGGGGAGACTGGAGACGACACGGTAATATTTGTTATGCGGCTTCGCAACGGAGCGTCGGAATGGCTAGTGGCCGTGCGTGTCAACTCAATCTCGTCAACACATGGGGGCCGATAGGCGCAAGGAGGCTGTTGAGACAGCACAACGACATTGAGCTCTTGCTCAGACTCTACATACTTCTCACCGCTCCAAGGGCCATGGGTAACGTGGCCAAAAGTGGTGCCGTCACTGACTGTGAAACGCCCATCGGAAGCCGATCTGTTCCGCGTCGATTCCGCTGGAGGCTGCTCAGCAAGACGGCGGGCCTCGCGTGAGACGCTGACTTTCCCGAACCTCGCCGCCTTTCCGCCCTGCCTACACCGAGCACCAAGCACCAAGCACCCCGCCAGCATCTCGGTATCTTTGTGGGGCAGATTGCTGTCACTCTACCATGATCGACCTCGTACGAATCACGGCAGATGGAGGACAAAGTTCAGGCTGACGCTCGTACCCAAGTAGTAAGCATGTGATGCCGTGGTGCATGCCGTGAATAGAGCGATGAGTCAGCACATCATTCTTTTGCAAGTCAGCACAACAGCTTCGTGATGATGAGCTATTTACCGACGGTCAGAGTGAGCATCGACAAGATTGCATACACGATGCCCCCCCGTATCGCCGTATCGGGGCCGAGGCGGGGCCTGCAGAGTCCAAAAGCATGCCCCTTCACTCGTAGAGGCCTAGACATGAATACGTGTAGTATCGATAGCCTCAGATGCCCGGCTTGGATCCATCCTGCACCTGCAGAGCCGTGTTGATGCCGGGCGCCATGGAGGACGGCTGCCACCAATGAGGCTAGACAGCGGCTAGTCAGGCACAGGGCAACTCTACTTGCCCATTTCATCCACCTTGTCCACACATCCATGATCGCCGTCGCGACCTTCCCCACGGCGCCATCTACGCCGTGAGCCTTTGCATGACGAGCTGCCGTATTCTCCGCCCACCACAGAAGATGCTGCACGCGACGTCTGCGGCATGTGTAAGTAGTGTTTCCTTTGTCCGTGGCAAGTCGTCTGCAACCCGTGCGAGCCACCTTGAAACGCACTCCCCACGCCACGTCCACCACCTTGACAGTGCAGGCTCTTGCTGTGCCATTGCGACGCTTATCGCGACGTCGAGCCTTCTCCGCACTGCTTCAGAAATGTGCTGACCCCTGTGCTTCGCCCTATGCAGCTGCTTTCCCTCTCCTGCAAGCTCGGCCAGCTGCTGGGAATGTGTCGCACCATATAGAGAACCCCTCGTCGGCCTCGCGTGAGCCCAGCCAGACGCGCGGGCGTGCTCTGACGGCCTCTTCCCGAACCGTTGCTTCACGCTCGCAAACACCTGCCGTCAAAGCCAGCAGCAGCAACTCGAGCCCCGACCGCACCCTGACGACGCTCGAACGCAAACCGTCGGGCGCCTATGCCCACAACCGCAACACCTCCATCGTACACGGCATCCAGCACTCGAGGAACACCAGCTTCGTCAACTCACCCGCCACGAGCCCGCTGAGTCCCCACATCATCGCCGCCGCCGCCGGTGCAACCCTCGATGGAGCCGTCATGTCGCAGGAGTCAATAGCCGAGGCCTTTGCTGCCAACGGCATGCAGCCTGGCGCAGCCATCGCGACTGTCTACGCCGGTGTTGGCCCCCAGGCAGCATCGAGCGATGGCAGCATTCACCAGCGCAAGCCTGAGCGAGCGCCGAGTGCCAGATCCACGCGAAAGGGCCATAACCACCATCGCTCCCAGTCGCGCCACCCGCCGCACCCCCACGAACTCAAGACCGTCGGCGAATATGCGCTGCACCACCTGTTCAACTCGTTCATCAGCCAGGCCGAGCAGAAGATCAACCAGTGCATAACGGAGAGAGGTCAGCCCGAGGCCAGGGTAGAGGGCGTCTGCGGTCCTGGTGTAGACCCCACCTTCGACCAGCTCATAGCAGCCCTGGGACACATTGCACGCCACAAGCCAAAGCCGCTCATAGATACCATCATGCTGTGGCGGAAAGCGAAGAGCGAGGAGGCTTCCAAACAGCGCACTCAGCTACTCAATGCCCGACAAGCCAACCCTGGGCTTCAACTCCATCCTGCACTATCTCGGCGTAATACCGAACCTGTCCAGCCATTGGACAATCAGTCTGCAGCCTCTGCAGCCTCTGCAGCCTCTGGCCCGGAGCACATCGTCGCCCTGCAGCAGACTGTGACGCAAGCCGAACAGCGCTCGACCGTCTCAACGTACATTCTGTGCCGCGTCTTGATCGAGATCATGACCCAAACCGATCTTCACAATCTGACTTTTGAAATGGCAGATCGTCTTCTTGGTCTCTTCTACGGCCAGCTCAGTACTGTTGACCCTGACCTAGTCGACATATCCCCCCTCAATCTCGCCAATTGGACTATCTACAGCCAGCTGCTTGGTGTGCTGAGTCGCCTCATATTTGATCAGGTGCAGGAAAAGTTCATTGCTGACCTGAAGATTGTTGATAGCCAATTGGCTATCAAGAATCAGTACAACCGAGATCATGAAATCAAAGGCGCCCTGCTCATTCGCGCTCTGAGGCACCTGCAAGTGAAATCATATCCCGAGGAGACATGGGACCGGACCTGCGATTTCATGCTTTCCATGGCAAAGCTCTTCACCAATGCCCATGGCCAGCCCGTCAAATACGCTTACTGTCAAGTCCTGAGGGAGCTGTTGCTACGCATCACCTCCAAGGCTACCATTGAACTCAACGCACCCAAATGGAAAATTGTCATCGACGTGATGAAGCAGCGCGCTGCCATACTGCTAGGCAAGCCGAAACATTGGCACGAAGCATTCCCACTCATGGCCGCCATCCTGTGTGCTTCTCCCACCGACACTTTCCTCTCCCAATGGCTTGCGCTTGCCTTGTCTACTCAACCACGCCTCAAGGAACGCGCAACGAGAGCCATCGCCCTTCGAGGCATATGCCGGCTGGTGTGGACCTACATATACAGACGCGGAACCGAGGCACCAAACGTTGCTGTACGCCGATTGGAAGAGGTCATACGCATGGTCTTCCAACCAGGCAGGCGATCGTATCTTTCAACTGAACCAACCATCGCCGAACCCTTGATACAACTTGCGCGTATCATCGGCTACAAGTACCAAGACCTTTGTTTCAAGACCATCATCTTTCCATTGTTGAACTCAGACATGTTCATGTCAGGTCGAGAGTTGCGCGTTGAGAATCTGGAGCCTGATCGAATGGTCATCGGTATTCGCTCATTTCTAGCCATCATGGCGGATCTGGAAAACACCGAGCAGCCGCCTTTCCCACTCACATTCGACTACGATCCAAACGCCGTGTCAAATGAGCTCCCTGCGCTTCCTTCGAGTCCACGTCCTTTACAACCTCTACCCATAAAGTCTAGCCTGCTCAAGGAAGAGCGTCTCTCGCGTCCTGTAAACTTTACCGGTTTCGCCGAAGTCGCCAAGGAGTACTATATTCGCTTTTGCAAGATCTTGGGAGAAATCACAATTATATGCGACAATGCCTTTGGAGGACAGGCCGTGCTGGACGAGAAGTTTTCTTCGCAAACGCCAAAGACGCCCATGGCGGCGGCCTTCAGCTTCGCTCCCCGTGAAGACTACACCCCTACTACAGATCTGCGGCAAGGCTTCTATGACCTCTTGCATGTCGCCGTCCAGGCTTTACCTCGCTGTTTGTCACCGCACATACCATTCAATTCACTTGTAAACCTATTGTGTACCGGAACTGCCCACGTTCAAGGGAATATCGCCGTATCGTCTGCTCAGTCACTCAAATCTATAGCCCGACAGTCACATGCACAGCAAGTCACGATTGGCTTTGCACGCTTCATCTTCAATTTTGACGACCGTTATGCCACCATGTCTGACGGCGGCATGCTCGGAGCTGGGCATATCGAGAGTACTCTGAAACTCTATGTAGAGCTCCTTGAGATTTGGATTGAAGAAATCAAGCGAAAGACACTCAAAGCTGCATTGGACACGCCGGACGACGGATCTGGGAACCGTGCTGCTCAGCTTGACTTGTCTTCAGTGTGGGCGCACGTGGATGAAGTGGAGTCACACGGCCTTTTTTTCCTGTGCTCACCTTCCCACCGTGTTCGTTCTTATGCTGTCACCGTGCTACGACTGATCACTGAGTTTGATACCGCTCTGGGTGGCTCGAATACCCGTGTTATCCGTGTAATGGAAGGCAGCCCCCAGAGGGTCCTAGACATTAGCGATGAGAAGTTGTCGCTAGCCGAGCGCAGTCGTTTACAACGCGGTATGCGCAAGAGCAATGTGCAGAGCACACTCGTGGAGCTCTGTGGCAGCGATGTGCCGTACGACGCTACCCTATGGTTCAAGATCTTCCCAAACCTGGTGCGAATCAGCTTTGAAGTTTGCCCCTTTGCCGTCACACTCACTCGCGACATTGTCTGTGCGAGACTCGCTCAAATGTATCGCACTCTATCATCTTTAGCCGAAGGTCAACGTGCTACGCCGTACTCGCCATTCGAGCCTGGCAGTAGCAAGTTCAGCGGCCGCCTCGCTTCCACGTCGCCGGAAGTAGTCATTGAGCAATGGAAGCTGTACCTGATATTTGCTTTCACCACGTTGACAAGTCTGGGCCCGACGGCTACATCATCAACGCAAGGACACCATTCGCGCAAGAGCTCAAAGTCTTCGCAGACCAGTACGAACAAGCAGCATACTGCCACCGAGTTGTTTTCCAAGGTCCTTCCGTTCCTGTCAGTGGACAATGTCGCTATACGAGATGCGGCGGTTATCGGTCTTGGCTCTGTCAACCTGAATCTCTACCGTACACTGCTCGAATCGCTTCAAGGAATCGTGGCTGCTTGCACAGAGGAGGCAAAAATGCGCTTGGGCAATCATAATAGGACTATCAGCAGTCCTCGCCCAATCAACTATCGGACTGATCATCTTCGAACAGAGATTACACATGTGTACAAGCTGACATCGCAGCAATTCCTCAAGCTTCCCGAAGCCCACAACGACGAGTGGATCATCAACAACTTAATGAGCTATACCAAGGACCTAAGGATATTTCTTAGCGATACCGAGGTTCAGCTCGAGGCACGCTACCAGAAACTACGCACCCACTACTGTGGCCTAGTAGAGGTCTTGTTTGAAGGCATCAACAAAACTAGCGACCCTTTACACTGGATGCCGTTTCAAGCGCGGAAGGCGGCATTCACGTTGATGGAAGAGTGGTGCGGCTACGCGGCAAACCAATCGCAAATTCGCCAGCGAGAGGAGCAGATGCGTCGTTCCATGTTGGATCGAGAGGTCGATAAGAACAATAAAGGCAACGCGACTGCAGCCCTGGAGATTGAAAAGCGTGATCTTCGAACTGCGGCTTTGAGTGCTATGGCGGCACTATGCGGCGGGCCTGTCAGCATCACAACTGATAGTAAAGTGCTGCTTCAGTTCGATGTCATTCGCATGCTCTCATGGATTCAGAGTATCTTCGAAACACTGAGCGACCGAACGCACGCGATTGGTCGCCGAGCACTCACCAACCTCATACTGCACAATCGCGAGCACCCATATCTGCTAGACAAAGCAATCGAAATGTGCTATCTCGCGGTTTCTGGTAAAGCTTTGGAAAGCTACTTCGAAGTTGTCACCCAGGTCCTCACACAACACGAAGATTACACCTTGCCGTTCTGGAAGGTACTAAGCGCCGGCCTCTACACTCTTGGACACGAGAACAGCGAGATACGCACAAAATCCACACGACTGCTTCAAACGCTCGAAGCTCGTGAAGGGAAGAACTCAAAGTTACAAGATCTTGATATCAGCATCTCTGACAAGACTGTCGCTGTTTATAAGCTCGCACAATTTGAGACCTCACGCAGGCTCGCCAAGCAGCATGCCGAACTCGCCTTCTTGGTCTTCTCACAATTTTCCTACTACTTCAAAGATCTCAAGCCTGACCACAAGCGCAACATGGTTGCCGCTATGCTTCCTTGGGTACAATCTGTCGAACTTCAGGTTAACCCGGACGGAGGCCCGACTGCTAATTCTTACATGCTGCTCGTCAACCTCTTCGAAATCACCTATAGATCTGGCAACGTACTGCACAATGAGATCCAAGCACTCTGGCAAGCGCTAGCGACGGGACCATACGGTGGAAATGTTCAACTGATCTTGAACTTCATCATCAATCTTTGCCTCGACAAGCGAGAACAAAACTACGTCGATTACTCCAAGCAGATCGTAGTCCATCTATCTAGTACCCCTGCAGGCCTGAAGGTGGTCGAGTTCTTGCTCCTGCAAATCAACCCACGGTCCATGGTGAGCGAAAAGCGCGAGCCTTTGCCACCACCACCAGACGCCGTCAATCTACCATACTTGGCTGATCTCACCCAAGTCCTGCCAAGTAGCAACAAGCAGGTAAGCACAAAGCAAAGGACTCTACTGAATCGCGCTAATGACTATAGTCTGGCTTCGCTTTAGGACAAGTTTGCCTGATCTTGCTGGTTGACCTCATGGTATCCCCAGTCGAGGTAGCGAGGGAGCACATCCCGTTGCTTCTCCAGGTGGTCTTGGTACTTTGGGATCATTACACCTCCGTAGTTCAGGACCAGTCTCGCGAAATGCTTGTGCATCTGATCCACGAGCTAGTCATCTCCAAAATTGAGGACGATACGCCAGGCATTAATAAAAGGTCTATTGAAGATTTTGTCGAGGGCATTCGACAACATGACACCAAGGTGGTATGGAATTATGACGATAAGAACGGCAAAGACGTGGCAGACTCGACCGTCAAGGTGCCTGAACCGATGGAGCACGTTGCTGGCGAGGTGATGAGATTCTTCTCTTTCGCATACCCTGGGCTTCGAGAGGCTTGGGGACGAGTCGCACTGAACTGGGCCACATCATGCCCGGTCCGACATATTGCGTGTCGATCATTTCAGCTCTTCCGTTGTATCCTGAGCTCGCTTGATCAGCAAATGCTCTCAGACATGCTTGCAAGACTCTCCAATACGATTTCGGATGAGGAGAGCGACATACAAACTTTCTCTATGGAGATTCTTACGACATTACGAACAATCATTGAAGCACTAGCACCGGAAGATCTCATACAGTACCCACAACTATTCTGGACTACTTGTGCATGCTTAGATACCATACACGAAGGCGAGTTCATGGAGAGCCTCCTGATGCTAGACAAGTTTCTCGATAAGCTTGATCTGGGCGACGAGGAAGTGCTGGGAATCCTGGAAGAAAGTTGCCCAGACAAATGGGAAGGCAAGTTTGAAGGTCTTGCTCAACTGACATATAAAGGCATCCGATCGAGTACATGCCTGGATCGATCTTTACAAATTCTGGAAAGATTAGTGGTCTTGCCCTCTAGTCGCATCGTGGGTGATGACAGTCGACTAATGTACACCACTCTGGCAAATCTGCCAAGATTCCTATGCTCGTTCGACTCTACAGCACATGATTCCAGTGTTCGCGCTACTGCCGAAGTTCTTGCAAGGGTCGCCGAACAGCACTACCAGTGCGCATCGCTTTCCGAAGCGTTGACTGCTTTCGCGATGAAGAGATATCGTCATGAGAAAGATTTCCTCGCACAGACAATGTCCGCTATTCGTTCAGCATTTTCCTCAGAACACGAATTCGGTAGTCTAGTATTTCTTCTTGGCCTGTTGATGAACAAGATCGACTGGATGAAGATCAATACGATGGAAGTGCTCTGCGTTCTGTTACCCGAAATCGATATGCGCAAGCCGGACATGGCCGCGAAAGGATCCGATCTCTTCTCGCCTCTTCTGCGACTACTACAAAGTGCATACTGCCCACAAGCTCTGAGAGTCCTTGACTTCGTCATCAATCTCAACATGACTAGTACCCTTACGCCATTCGACAAGCAGCATATTCGTATGAGCATGGCAGGTTCCCACTCTACCAGAGGGTACAAGAAGCAGTTTGAGAAGACACAGTCGTTGTACGGGATTCCCGAAGACAGCGGTTGGTCTATTCCCATGCCTGCTTTGCACTCGCAGTTGACAAGAGCGAATGTCCACGCCGTCTTTTATACCTGCGGAAATTTTGATGAAATGAACGT
>JAESFQ010000353.1_pt1 | contig 16592 bp, 20 predicted proteins | sample 9269431 | NCBI WGS metagenome assembly JAESFQ01 (sample SAMN14502588, study PRJNA617103) | algae metagenome | isolation source: Plectolyngbya sp. WJT66-NPBG17 and co-occurring heterotrophs from well... | place: USA: Mojave Desert, Joshua Tree National Park, California | collected 2006-08-06
GATTATATACTAGATCTATTGCTATACACCATCCAACTCTTCGGCGCCCAGCTCCTTGTCTCGCCTTACGACCACCCCCTCGTGCTTACCGACTAGTAATGCAATACATCCTCTCCGTTCTTTCATCGGGGCGACTCTCCGCCCGCTCTTGTCACTAGTGATCAGGTATAGTTTCCGTTAGAGTACGTCAACGAATGGCCTACTTCTCAGCCTCACTATATGTGGTCTCTTAGTTGCACCCTCCTAGAGCTGATGGTGTGGTTTCTCGACATGAAGGCAACTCTTGACAAGCTTTACCACAACTTCAGTGAGGAGGATGCCACCGGTAGAAAATGTTTCTTTCATTCAGCAGATAATACAAACGTCCGTGTAATTGCTACTATCACAAACGACAATATGGCTTTGCTCGCGAGTAAAGGCGGAGACTGGGCGACCATTTTTGACGTTATCCGTAAGATGCTAACTGCCCGGAAGAGACGATCAGAACCACCGATAAGTGACATCCAGGGCCGCCAACAAGGTAGGTGGAACTCTCTGGTTGGCTTGATCATAAAGATGTTGTGGAGCGATCTCAGCGATTGCCTACTGTTCAGGAAGTGGTTAATCAGTGAAGCGGACTCGGAAGAAGATCGGCGATAAAGTAGACAAGTGGAAGATAGTCGTCGACGGACTTGGCAAGCCATTACATGTGGGCCCACAGAATGCTAGCAGTGCAAGCGATGTAGTCATTGCTCTGTGCTACTAGGTAGCTTTTGAATGTAAGTGGAGAATGAACTTATAGAAAGCGTGTTCAAGTTCAATCAAAGAGTAGGTACTCTGCAACGCAGGTTTCATCTCGACACATTCCAAATCCCCTCCTCTTCAAACAACTCATCTCTTCTCTTATGCTATCTTCAGCGCCTTTCCATCTCGTGTAGTCTATGCTGTACCAACGTGGCCGTCCAATCACGTAGTGAGACTCAAACTCAGTCATTCACATGTGGTCATGCTAGAGCCGTTTGAACATATCATGGGTATAAACGTAGTATGTGGTGAGTCTTAGCTATTGTAAGAAGATGGCTACTTCTCACACTTCTTCCCTCTAACCTCACAGCCCTTGATCTTTTCGGTCGCTTCATTTTCGGCATGGAAATGCCTGCCCGAAACCACATTGACGCGGTGACCAAGCTCAAGAACAACATTACGACTACAAAGTTCGGCGATAAGACATTTGAATTTGTTCCGCTTGACATCATCAAGAAAGTCGCTTCAGGAAGCAATATCCCCCAAGATAGCATGCGCCTGTTCGCTCTCGCCATCTACTGCGATGTCTCGCTGCCTGATATTGATATCCTTATAACAAACTACAAAGACAGCGACCTTCCATTCCCGCCACAACATCAGCTTGGGAAGGGTGGAAAATTGGCGGGCTCCATTTTTGAGACTATTCGCAACGCTCAAAGTCTATTTCTGGCCGCTGAATTACGCGAACAAGAATACATGGACGACTTCACAGATCGCCCCATCCCGATTGAGTTCACCGCAGGTAGTAAACCTGATATTGGCGAGGGATCTGGGGGTAAAGTCTACAAAGCCAAAATCCACAAAAGCCATTTCCCATCGTTAAAAGAAGTACAGTACTCCAGAGACTGGTCAGAGGAGTTGGCTCTCAAAGTCAGCAAATTTAAAAGGGATGCTGAACGAGAGCGCGACTTTCTTGAGAGTCTGGCTAAACACCATCCGCACAAACACATCACTACGTTCTACACAGGTTTTGTGTGCGATGAGAAAATATACCTCGTAGCGGAGCTTGCAGATAGCGATTTGGATGGTTTTATGAATGGATATCATGACCCTAAGGCCGTTCGCGATTTGGATCGTGAGTGGCTTGTATCGCAACTCACAGGCCTCTCGGATGCTCTGGCGACTATTCATGACATCATGACATACCATGTCCACGATATCAAACCAGCCAACATCCTAATGTTCAATAATCTTTCCATTGGCGTCAAACACAGACTCAAGTTCACTGACTTCGGCTCCGCAAGTGGTCAGAAATCTGACATGACCGGCGGCAGCGTAGGGACGAAGATAAAGGGCACCACGCCAACGCTACCACCGGAGACGCACCTCAATGGTCTCAGCTCTCGCCCACACGACGTCTGGTCACTTGGATGTGTTTTCCTCGATATCTTAATATGGTATCACGAAGGGTGGGGTACATTGAACGGGTTTCGGGTAGTCGGCTGAAGGCCGCGAAGGTGGTTCGGAGACTGAGTACGATAGATTAAGCAACCTCCGAAGTCTACAAAGGAGGTCTGTAGCAGCACAAACACCTCACAGTAATATAACCCGAGTGAGAGTTTACAGATCTAGTTTCGAGAGATGGTCGGCAGATCTAGTTTCGAGAGATGGTCGGATGCGCTGATGCGCTGAGAGCAGCGATCCATGAGCTCAGCTCTCAGGCAAGGACATCATGACTGTAAAATGTATCGAGGTTGAAGATTATCATATTCCCTGCCGTGGCTGCTAGTCTGATGCTAAGTTTTACAGGCCGAGCCAAGGGTCAAACGGATCGGACGAGTATGTGGGATGCTATAATGACGGGTGATGCGACGTGCATACACGCAGATAACGAAGAGGAATGTTGTTTAACCTCACGATATCCTTTCCAGGGACTGATTGTTCTTGAAGCCGCCTTTTTCGATGATAGCAGGATGCGACGTTCGGAACCCATTTCGTACGGTTCGTGGCGACACTGTCTAGTTGTACGTTATGAACGTGATCGTTCGTTAGTGAGAGGCTGGTCAATGTGCGGGTTAGCCCGTATAGGACGAAAGACTGTTTTGGAGGTTGTGCCCGATGAGTGACCAGCTGCTGCGGGTTGCTCAAGCTTTGAAGTCGGGGTAGGTGGCATGAAATGATAGGAGCCTAGGAGGACTGAGATAGCTGATGGTTACGAGCAGGTAGTTTCGTTTGACCGGAAATTTGCAGCACGGCTGAACCATCTCAGGCCTCCCATCTATGTTTTGGATTTGGTCATATTTATCCGTTCCGATGGCTGGACGAGACCGGACGGTTGACGGTGAAACAAGTCAATCAATCAATCAATCTACTTCACCTCACTACAGCGGTTGATAAGCATCTCGCCGAGTATGCGCACAAATCTGAAGAGCAGCGACCCCTCTCGTTGCCTCTGTGCTGGCCCAAACGTATTCCCGGTCTTTGTGACGTCTCGATCGCGAGTAGCTAGTATTTTGGTGAGTTAGTCTCCAGATATCGACGATGGTTGTGCTTCGGCAGGTGGACCTACGTTACACTGCAGTTGGTGTCGGAAAATCTAAAACCGAATGCTGATGAGGCGATCGAGGTCTCGTTAGACCTACGCCTCCTCCAGGTTGCCGGCTAAAGTCGAAATGGTGAAACGGAGCCTCAACTGCTGCCGAGCCTAATGTTAGTCAATCAGGAGATATTGCGGGACCTCCCCTTGGTGACATGTTGAGCTACCTGGAGGGAAAATGATGATGCTGATAGTGTTCATGGATGGTGTCAATAGTTGTGGTGGAAGCACAGGTTCCTCGTAGGTGTCTGGGTATCAAGACAGTTTGTGCAATCTTCCGGCTCTTTCAAAGAGAACTCAAGTGCAAGTACTTGGAGGGAGATACGCCGGTGGTCCATTTCTCGACTACTCTTCAGCGCGGGATGCCGCTCGTGGCAAAGCCGATAGGGCTGAAGAAAGCGATGTGACGCTTCCAGCATACTGTGGGTGCAGCCTCATGAAGTTCTAGAGCCAGCCTCGCACAAGCGGTACGCCTATAGGGAGTTCCGATATACGCCTATCCGTGTACCAAGCTCGTATCTGTGGTGTTGTTGCTGGGCACTTCAAGCCTCGAGGCATACATTTGGCGTCTGCTTGTTGCCTCAAGCCTTGGACGTCACTACCACAGACGCTACCCCCCATTCTCCACCAATCCCCACAGATTCGCGTCAGCAATAGACGAAGGCGATGGAGGTGATATACTTGGCGCACGAATACCTTGGCTGATGGCAAACCAAGTGATTGGTGCGAAATTGGCGGCTTTGGCGATGGTATGGCGAGTCTACGGATAAATTCGAGCTCCAGCTATCGGCGAGCGTACCACGGTGCCCGCTCTGGTCCGTTCACTATCAAACAGCCCCGAGCAAGCAACGTCTAGTGCCCTTTCTAACGGCATATTCATCGTCCAGCCATAGGACGGGTTTAGAGCCAACAGACGCGCGGGTTTTACGGAAGCTTGGTACTTCCACCTGCTCCCGACATGGTTCCATCTCACTATCTGCAAACCTCACACACATCGCGAACAAATCAAGACCTGACCCTGCATCCCACCACCCCACGGATGAATATACAGCGCCCAGTCTGAGACGCCTGTATTTCTCCAGACACAAGCCCACCGCGCCATACTTGTCGAGGTCTCGGAGATGGTAGCGACGGTTGTTGGAGTTTGCCAGTTGTATACCGCCCGTCGCATTCTCGCCGAGATCCAACATCGCATCAACGGCTTCAACACATACGGGTAACAGCACCAAACCGAACAGCGCACAACTCTACTTGGCCATGGCCACCATGGTGCAAACCGGGAGCGTGACCACCTCCCACCTCAAGGAAGGCGTGGTCATTGACGTGCAGGAGATTCCGAACGGCGCGCGGCCGGCGCTGCTGATCCTGCACAACGAGGGCGAAGAGGACATTGTGGGCATCTTTGCGGATGTCCTGGGCCAGAAGTGGGAGTCGGCGACATCGGTGGACGACGCGCTGGCAGGACCACGAGAGACGGTGTACGGCCTAAGCAACAGGCTAGCCAAACCGCAATTGGACGGCTGGGATCGCTCGAGGCTGCTGATCAACACACATCGAGTGGATGGCGGTCACGAACTGGACGAGAGCATCACCGACCGATGCGACTACGAGTACCTCTACACGCGCTCGCCCTTTTTCCGCCGCGACGTGTCGCGATACCTCTCCTTCGTCCTGGGGCAGATTGGGCCCCATCGCGACCTCACCAAGAAGGCGCGCACGACGCTGATATCGACCACTTTTCCCGACGTGCACGCCGCACTTCCCAATCTTGACATACTGTCGGTGGGCGCAGATGCGATCGAAATTCGCGTCGACTTGCTGGAGGAACCTCTGCCCGACGGGACGGTCAGCAGGATACCTAGCTTGAAGTATGTCGGTGAGCAAGTCATGGTGCTGCGCCAACGCACGGAGCTGCCAATTATCTTCACGACGAGATGCACCAAGGAAAATGGCCGATTCCCCATGGACGACCCGTCCCTCTTCTACCGATACCTTGCGCGGGCGATACAATGGGGGTGCGAATACATCGATGTGGAATTGTGGCTGCCAGAGGAGATTAGGAGGAAGCTGGCCGAGAACAAAGCGTGCACCAAGATCATTTCGGCGTTCCACGACTTTTCGGGCAACTTCAAGTGGACCTCGCCTGAAACGCAGCGGCTGTTCGAGCTGGGAGCGGTGTACGGGGACATTGTCAAGATGTACGCACTGGTCAACTCGATGCAGGAGAACTACGAGCTGGAATACTTCCGGTCAACGATCCAAGCCAAGTATCCGCATCCGCCCTTTTCAGGCCTCAACATGGGCCCCATGGGGCAGCTGTCAAGGACGCTGAACAAAATATTCACCCCCATCACACATCCACTGCTGCCCATGATAGCGGCACCTGGCCAACTAAGCGCAGCCGAGATTAACGCAGCACTGCACACCATGGGCCAGATGCCCAAACAGGACATCTACGGCATCGGCAGTTTTCGGTCGACGTCGCAAGCCATGTTCTTCGAGAAGTGTTTCAACGAGCTTAGTCTGCCGCATTCGTTTGGGTTTGCCGAGAGAGGCCCAAAGGCGTCGATTGAGCACATTCTTCGGCGCAACAACTTTGGCGGTGCGTACATCAACCCGCCGTTGGCGGCCTCGGCACCGTACCTGCCTTCCTTGTCGAATGCTGCTCGGGCCATCGGGCAAGTTGATACCGTGCTAGTGCCTCCAGGGACCAGCAACGCCTCCTTCATAGGAGACAACACCAGATGGAAGGGTATCCGTGCGACACTGACTCGCGACTTTGTACCGTCGGCATATAGCGGACAGGCAGCCTTGCTGCTTGCAAGTAACGAGGCTGATGCATCAGCGTCCATCTTCGCACTGAAGAACCTAGGGATTGGGCCGATATACACGATAGGGTTCAAGTCCCATGGGCCACTATCTACTGACGTGTCCCCTGTACGATCTGTAGAGGACGTGAAGCGGCTGCAGCAGCCATTCGTCATCATCTCGGCTCTGCCTGCTGAGAAGTCGCTCCTGGTGGTGCCCCTGCTGAAGCACTACAGGGTTGGCGGAAGGAATGCAAGCACCAACGGACATGGGTGTACAGGAACGAAGGCTGCAGGCAAGGTATTTGTAGACTTGGCCAGCGGGCCCCGTAAGGCGGACCCGTTGGCGATTGCTACATCGGCCGGATGGACGGCGTATGGCATTGCCGACGTATCAGCATGGACGACAGTTGAAACAATACGGAAGCTCGTAGGCCAGAACGTGTGTTATGACTTTGTGCGTCTGGCATCGGGGAGGGGGCATTTTTAGATTCAGCAATCAGCCATTAGCCATTAGCAATGTACACATTTTGATGACTACATTTCCGTCGACACGGTCCCACCTGACAGCCCTGCTCGCTAGACGTACAAGTAGAGGACATGCAGCGTGACAGGAGCGAGCACCAGGGATGACGGGTGGCTCTAAATGACGGGGGGGGGGAGTCGCCCTCGTGGGAGCTGTAACCGGGGACGGGGGCTGCAGCTAGGCGCTAGGGCGGTCTCGACTGATTGGCCTGCGGGCGATACCCCAGATTTTCTAGAAGACATTGGTGTAGTCCGGCGCTACCGGTTGCAGCTACGCCGAGACGAGATGGCTGCGTGAGACGGGCGCAATCTAAGGGCCAAATTGCCTGTAGCTGCATGGCTGCATGGCTGCTGCATGGCACAGAACCGAGGCACGGTGCGCTGTCTGGGGGCGTCATGTCATGGCCGAGTCCTTGACGTGCGGCTAGCCTGTTACCCCAGTGGCCTCATGATGGTCAAGTTTTTGTCCTAGCCAGGGCCGCCAAAGCTGCGCGTATTCTACTATTCTACTATGGCTGTGGCATGTCGTCTACTTGACTCGGCCCAACGGTTCCAAGCCTCGCTCGTGGCCTGCTCTGCCATGCACGGCTAGATAGCCCGAGATCGTCGTCACGCGTCCTGAGGTCGCTCCCCAGCGGTTCCATAGCTGCCATTCCCTCGTCGACTTTGTGTGGGCGCGCACTCCCGCTTCATCAAGCCTCGCCGTCCGCGCGCGCGCCCCCCCTGCCCGTCTCCACTGCCGTAGGCCTTAATTTGAACTTGCATCCTACGCCGTGCTGAGGGCGTGCTTTCTTTCTTCCCAGCGTCCTGTTCGCCATCAACTTGGTCCACGACAGCCAGAGAATGCTTCTGGTCCACCGCCCTATCCCGTCGCCATGTCCACCGAAGTATCGTCACTGGCCGCCGCAATGGCCAGACCTCAGATTGGCATCGACCGACTACCCGCCCGCCGCGTCTCCAACGAGCCCAGAGAGGCCATGAACTGCAAGAGTTGTCGGAAGCGAAAGGTAGTGCTTCGCTGCATGTTTCTTCGCTTCAGCCTTGCTAACCGCAATTCAAGATCAAGTGCAACCGCACACGCCCGACGTGTGAAGCCTGCCAAGTCTTCAACTGCCCGTGTATATACGGTACGCTCGCGTCTCAGCACCACGGGCGCACGCAAACATGGACTGACAGCCCGCTGCAGATGCTGTCCCCAAGAAAAGAGGCCCCAAGACCGACGTCCTCGAAGCCCTCCTGAAGCGTGTTGACGGCCTGGAAAAGCGCCTGGTCTCGGAAGGCAAGAGCGATGACCCAGCCGAGACGGACCCCACCTCCCAGGACAAGACCACGGCCACCGACACCAGATCAAAAGACGTCGCATCCTCACAATCACCACACGCATCCTCACCCCGTCGCGCCAGTGCCCCGAACCATGCCAATCAGTTGATGTCTCCCATTGAGCCCAGGTACCAACCAACAATCTTCCCTTCTGGCCCCGGTGCGTTGCTAATCGCATCTAGTGTACAATCGCCGACCCTTGCTCCCGACCTACTTCTAGACACCTATTTCGCCAGAATCCATGGAAAACCCTACTACATCCTGGACGAGTCGACCACGAGACAGCGATTACAGGCCAATCAGCTTCCTGCCCACTTAGCCTATGCCATTTATGCCGTGAGTGCCAGGTACGCTTCGTCCATCCCTGAGCATTCCTGAACACAATTAATATATGCACCCCAGATATGCACCCCACTTCGGAGGATACAGCTCTGCAGTGCGCATCGGGCAAGAGTATGCCCGTCGTGCCCGCCTGGAGCTCGAGATAGATGAGCCCTCTATCGAAACCTTGCAAACGCTCATGCTACTCTCACAAGCAAGCTTCCAGCTGGGCAAGGGCAAAAAGACCTTTATGCTGCTGAGTACGAAGCCACTGCTATTCCAAGCGTACAAAACACTGACTTTCTTCTCAAGATTCTGCCACCAGCATGGCGTTTGCGCTCGATCTGCATCGCGAACTACCCACCGGCATCAAGGTTACACCCGCCGAACGTGAAGGCCGACGCCGACTCTTCTGGTCGTGTTACCTCATGGACCGTTTCGCTGCAACCGGCTCTAAGCGACCCTCGTTGATTGCGGATGAATCGATTGTGCTACGATTACCGAGCTGGCAGCTGCACTCTGGCGCAATGCTAATAGACGGCGACTACTTCCCCAACGGATGCAATTTGCAGTTCATGGGCGGCAATGGAAAAGGTGGACAAGGAAGCATGGGTATGCTCATTGGTATAGCACGTATCCTGGGTATAACGAATCGCTACCTCGCAGCCGGCGGTGTCAAGGGCGACTCACACTTCCCTTGGCACTCATTATCCAACCTATCCAAGATCCGCCAAGAACTCGATATATGGGCATCCGAGACGCAGGATACCTTTACATCCATCGAAGCTCTCTTCGGCCAGCCCGACAGCACCATACTGGTTCTCAGCAAGTTGATTTACCACCTCATACATTGCCTCATCTACAGGCCTTTTCTCCCTGTCGACTTGGCTGAGTTGTCTGGAACATCGCAGCACCAACCCTGGCAGATTGAAGCAACCAATTTGTGCTTTCTCCATGCGAACGCAATCGCCGAACTCGCCGAGATAGGAAGGGCTTCTTCCCTCATAGATTGGCCAGCTTTTGTCGGCTATTGTATATGTACTGCTGGCACTATTCATGTACACGGAGCGCATTATCCAGGGAGAGAAGGAGAAGTCTTCTCTGTCAGTGCAGAGTTTCTGTCTCGTGAGATGCAGCAGCTATCCGAGCTTCGTTTCATCTGGGCGGGGGCCCAGCATCAGCGAGACACGCTGCAGACCATCTACGGATGTCACACCGAGCTAGTTCAGTCATTGGCCAGCAATCCCATGCGCTACGCTCCAGTCTTTCAGCTGGAAGACTTCTTCGATAGATATCCAGGTCAGATCTTTGATGGAGCACACATTACGTTTCTGGATATAGCAGTCGAATCCATTCAAGAAGGGTAAGCAATCAAGCTATTTCCTACGTGACCCTTACGCTGACAATTCGACAGCCTTGCGACCTTCAACATTGAACAACGTAATAACATGTATTTGACCAGCGGCCTCATTGGGAATACTCAAAGCTACCAAAAGCCTTCAGCGCCGTCACAGCAACCGCAATACTCCAACGGCCACCCGAACAAGAGAAGGAGAGCCACGAATTCATCGTCAAAAACACCAGCCCACTCGCAGGCCGTTCCCCCAACGCCTACATCGGCCACTCATCCGCTTACCTTACATGCCCACAGACCTTCGGATGCCGGTACCTCGGAGTCCAACCCAAGCCCCGGAGATACTAGAGCACATCCGAACGACTCCAGTATACGACCTTACACTCCCCCGTTGCCAAACAACTCTCTAATTCCTCCAAATTCCAGTGGTGGCGGCCTTGCTCTTCCATTCTCGCCAAACTTCACGTTTTCTCCGTTGCCGCAGTTTGCGAGTTTGGCGCCATCACCGGTGCCGCGGACAACGAATCTCAACCAAAATCAGGATAACAACCATGCGATCCATTTCGATCCCATGTTGAGTATGCCGACGCCATACGAACAGCAGCCAACTCCCGGCGCAGGGAGCACATCAGGCACATCGGTGCACACAGACCCTGATAGCAAGGATCCGTTCCTCAGTTTACTGGAACAACTTGCCGAAAATGAAGTCAGCAGAGGCGGTCCAAGCGAGTTGGATTTCTTCTTGAGTGGGCAGAGCACTTGAAATTACCAGCCCCTCTCACCCAAGTCAAGACGGGGGAGTGTGCACTCCCGCAATATCCCAACGGAACACCGGAACGACCTTGCCACGATCGCCACATGGCTTTAAGTTTGGATATGTCTTCATTTCACAGTACATTTTGTAATAGCTTCGACGGCTATCATTAGGGCTAATCATCGACCGATTTGGTCCGGTCAGTGATTTTGCTACCAAAAGCAGCGCGGCGTAAAAGTGAGGGTATCGGAGCACGGAAAGGCTAGCTTCACAGCCTAGGATCTATGGTGAACGAATGTCACGGCCGCCATATGTAAACTTGTACAATAGTAAATGAGCCGGCGCTCTCGAGAGCACCGGCAGTAGCAATTGCTGCAAGCTCCACAATTTTCAGACAATCGTCTAACAAGTCCCGTCTCTCTACAAACAAGGTACCGCCGTTGTTTTCCTTAGACGCCCACACCAGAACCCTAGGGTCGGCTCTGAAGAAGAGGCCCGTATTGAGTGCTTCGTGTCATAGTGAAAAGCGGCCTCGGTGCCTCTATCAGCAGTTCAACCGCTAGGGTGCGGAAGCATACCATTTTGAGTCGACGTGCATAGTGACGGCTTGGAGTTCGCGTCGATACTAAATCTACCCCGGTTCGATACGCATTAGCGGCTTATCTCACATGCGAATACCCCGGGGTTCTGCGGCATGACGGGGGAGACCCCGGGATCTCCAAACACTTGTACTGTGATGACCTGCCTTGCTTGGTGGGATGGATATGAAGAGCATAAGATCAAAACACACCACCTCCCTTTTAGCTGTCTAGATCGTTGGTTAACACGGAGCGGTGAGTCTGTAGCACAATTCTGGGCACTCGTCGCAGACACAACGTGTCAGTGCTATGCAGGTCATTGCTATTTTGGCGCTTCTCTTCGCCGCACAGCAGCGCAGCAATGCAAACGTCTCCACAGGGTGGCTTGCAACGGTGTGTGCGCATGTATAGAGAGAGAGAGAGGGCGAATCCGGGGAACATTGAAACCTTGGTGACGTTAACGCGGAGAGCGCGCCTCCGTTGCCTAATGTGCCTACTAAAAAAGAAAATAACGTATACATAGGATTTCACTAGCAACGATCTTCTGGAAGTCGCATGGGTTAGAGGAAGGGCGTTCGCGCCACAAAAGAGGACAGTCAGGGACCAAGTGTCCGGCAGAACTCTGAATGGTGGAACACAGATTCTCCGTTTGACAGCACCACGACATCTGCTGCAGGGTCCATCAACGAACGAAAATGATGATTTTGTGGGAGAGTCAGCCAAACTCATTTCCCGTCACAAGACGGTAGTCTCTTCGTGTAATAGAAGGGTCTGATGTGGTGTGCTGGCCTTGCTAGTAGCCCATGTTGCGATAGGTCGCAACTGTGGGTCCACCTGTGCCGGTGGTAATGCACGGTGAAGACTCTAACAGCGTGGTAGATGATGGATTCGTAGTCACCCCGCGAAACACTCCAAGCGAACGCGGGGAGGACCCGTTGATTTTTTCTTGTCGATGCAGGGCGGCAAATGGGGTTGGGAGATGGGCCTGTGATGAGAATTGACAGACTTGCATAATGGCGGGCCCGAGCTTCCCCTGCCGAAGGATACGTTGCCTTCACTCTTGTTTTGCGACCTTTTTTGTCACTGGCAGAGACTATACCAAACTTGGACTACTCTTTTGATGATACCCGCACTTGCCCATATACTCTTGTCAATGCATAATGGCGAGCGCAGTGAGTTAATTAGTCGCCCCCAACTAGCTACTCGCCGCTTCACATTAATCACATGGCACACCCCCCCATCCTCCAAAAACACCACGTCGTTGAGATATCGGAGGGAAATACGTAGCTAGAGGCCTAGACGAAATCATATCCGATACCTAGGAACGCCGCTCACTAGAACACCTCTAGAAAGCGATAACCCAACCTATATCGCGCGTTGCTATGAAGCCCATCGGCCACTTGCAAGGATTGTGAAATCGATATGAGGATCGACGATGATCATCCTCTTCCATACCACCCTTGGAGTAAAGTGACGTTGCGAACGTCCATCCATTGCACTTTGCTCGTATTGGCACATGGTGGAACAAGACAAGACAAGACAAGACTAAGGTATGCATACGTATACGTAACTACCATCCATGCTTACACCACATTGTGCCATTGTACACACCAAGAGACAAGAATTTGCAAGTGGCCCAATGTCAATCTTTTCCCTATATGTCACAGTGCAATAGGGTGGTCGGTCAATTTGCCCGTAGCAAAGCCACCGGCTACATGTACCCCAACAAAACCGTACAGTAGCAGTAGTAGAGTCTTCTTTGCTCGGGTTGTTCGCTAAAATCCCCAGATTAATGCATGGCGTGTTGCGCGCGTGCATTAGTTTGGGTTCGACGATAGGACCCTTGAGAGTGGGCGTAGCAAATGGCCGGAGAATAAGCTCTGTCCAAGACCTTGGAGCTGCAGGGGGGTATGTCAGAGGGGTATTTGGTTCATGTTGGCGTTAAGATCCGAGGAGGTGTATGCGTTTGGAATATGAATCGACATGTCATGTTGCAGTTGTGTGGCACAGTGGTTGGGCACAAGCTTACCATGCGAAAAAGACTGTGGAGGATACCGCATGAAGATGAGTATGCAGAGCCACAAACGACAATGCAACTTCTGATCTTTTCTCGTAAAGTCTATTCCTTCTGTCTATACAGAGTCATGTCTCGGCCGATTATGCAATATGCCAATCGGTCTAAGTCATGGTGACGAGTTCTTCGGCCGATACGGGGTGGATAGCCTATGGGAGAAGCACATGTTAGCATCAACTATTGTCAAACGCCTAATGCAAAATGCCGTTCCTTTCCCCCGCAAACTTGGCAGCTACTGCAGTCGATAACCGAATCACTGCCGCATATGCATACACGTACGCACGACGAGGCGGGAAACGAGAGTTGGGTGAGTACTTACGACGCAGTTATCGAAATCCTTCTTGGTGGCACCCATCTTGATCGCCACACCGAACCCTTGCAGGATCTCGCTGCTCCCCTGCCCCAGGATGTGCAGACCGACAACCTTCTCGTTCTCACCTGCGCAGATGATCTTGTATGCCGTGGGCTGCTTGTCATCAGGGTCCATCATAGCGAAGTACATGGCTTTGAACTCGGTCTTGTAGATCTTGATCTTGTCACCGTACTTCTCGCGGGCCTCGGGCTCAGTCAAACCGATGGAACCGATTTCAGGGTGGGCAAAGACGACGGATGGGATGTTCTCGTACTCGAGGTGTGCGTTGGGTTGGTTGTTGAACAGACGGTCAGAGAGACGTCGACCGGCAGCAATGGCGACGGGGGTCAATTCAAAACCGCGGTCACAGACGTCACCAATGGCGTAGATGTTGGAGATGGAAGTGTTCTGGTACTCGTCGGTCACAATGTGGTTCTTGTCGTTCAGCTTGATGCCAAAGTCCTTGATTTTGAGATCTTCGATTTCAGGGTCCCGACCAGTTGCGAAGAGCACTTCCTCAACTTCGACAGTCGACTCGTTCTTGGTCTCGTTGTTCTGGTAGGTTACGCGCTTCATGCCATTGCCAATATCCTCAACCTTTGTAATCTGCGTACCCTTGTATAGGTTGATACCTTGACGCTCGTACTCCTGGGTTACGGTGTCTTGGATCATGGGATCGAAAGTTCGGAGGAGTTTGTCGCCGCGGATGAAGAAGTGTGTTTTCGAGCCGAGGGCGTGTAGCATGCCGGTCATCTCGACACCAATGTATCCTGCACCACTTGTCGCGATGCTCTTGGGCTGCTTCTCGAGATCGAAGAACCCGTCGCTGCTGATGCAGAGCTCCTTGCCGGGAATATCAGGGAGCTTCGGTCGTCCACCGGTTGCGATGAGAATATGCTTCGCCTTGATGCGCTGAGAGCCTCCATCATTAAGCGCAACCTCAACCTCATCCTTCGCCACAAACTTGGCCCGTCCTCTAAGATGCTCAATCTCGTCCTTGTTCAGGTTGTTCTCGTAGATGCCATTCAATCGCTTGACATAGTCGTCCCGCTTCTTCTTGAAGTACGGCCAGTCAAATTCCGGTACCCCGCCAACCTTGAAGCCGTATGCTGGCGCATCTTTAAAGGTTTCCGCAATCGCTGCCGCGTTCCAGGTTACCTTCTTTGGTACACAACCGACATTTACGCAGGTACCTCCGTATCGTGACGATTCGATCGCGATGACTTTTGCGCCGTGTTTGGCGGCTCGTCGTCCAGAGGCAATACCTCCACTGCCAATTCCGATTACTAGGTAATCGCACTCCTTGGTTTGTGACGACATATTGATGCCTGACGTAGAGAAGTGGGACGAGAGGTTTGATAAGCGTGCGGATGCCACTGTGGTTTGGGAAGGCCGGAAGCGCGATCGAAGTAGAGAAGTTTGTCCTGCGGATGGAGGGGTAATGGTACGGAGACTCGTGGATAGAGCTCGCAGTCTAAAGGTAGCTATTCTTTGCATTAAAAATGCAGCGCGGACGACGGTAAATACTTATAGAATGCGTTAGACCAGGTAGATTCCAAATCTACTACTGTAGTCAAAGACGAGACTGGACGACTTTAGTAATCCGACCTTGCAGATGCAGCATGCAGTAAGGCTACTCGCTGTACGAGAGGCCAGATGTCCCAGAACAGAGGCAATAGAGAAGCAAGTAGTTGCTTGCAATTATCACACAGTGCCCCCTCAATGACCGATGTTTGCTGCTTGGTAATGTCGCGATTTAGATTTTGCGATTATGAGAACCCGGCGATGACGCGACTTCGGCTTGCGCGTGCGTGCGGTCATGCCGGAGGTGTCTACGCTAAACCGCTTCTGACAGCTACTTCGATCATCGCTTCCAGCCATGCCCATGTGCGACACACGACTCAACTACACAAGCATCTTTACGTCGGTCAAGTGAATTGAGTCTCGGCAGATGTTGGTACGGAAACATGCCAGCACATGATAGCAGTTCAAACTTTCTTGGATCCTGAATCCTGAAGCATACTCGGTAATCACCGAAGACATCGCACCATCCCCACCACGGACCTGGAGACATTGTGGACTGTCGCATCCGCATCTGAAAGCTTCTACACTCACACTCAAACAAGCCAGCTACATTCATCATGGGTGGCAGGCTTTCCATGCCCAAGGCCGCCGATGGCATAAGCGAAACCTCCAAGCCGACGTCGGCCAATGCACGAGCGCGACTTACGCGGGGTGGAGGCATCATCAATGGTCGTGTAAGGAAAATGTTCTCAAAGGTATGACTATTCGCACTAGCTAATACATCTCAGACCGTCATGGCACCCCTAGCCGCCCTCACCATGGCTGGCCTTCTCTTCGTATACGCCCGAACGTCCATACGTGCGGCAAAGCTCAACGCAAAGAAACATCGAGAAGCGGACGGTGGGCAAATAAGCTGGCATAAGGAGAGCATGAGGCGGCATGGTCAGATAGAGAGGCTAGACGATGACAGAGGGACGTTTAGCGAAGCGCTGATGGGAGATATTCGTAAGAAGAAAAAGCAGAAGATCGAAGAGAACCAGAAGACGCCAGTACAGAGGTCTGACAATGATGCTGAGCTGAGGAAGATCATGGGAAAGAAAGACTGATGCCCGAGAGGGTGGTTAAGCTTTTTGTGGAAGCAACACGTACTGGCTCGCTGCTTGAACGAACAGACGTATGGGGGCTATTCCACGGTACGTGGTTTTACGACAGGGGGCATATACACTTGCAAAAAAAAGTCTTTTTGCCCTCAACACAAGGCCTGCTCGAGAGATATACACTATATTGCATCCTAGAAGTGTCTTGGTAGAATCATTATCATTTGACTTGTTGCTGTGGTGAAGCTAACAGGGCTGCACACGAGCATGTGTAACAGTCAACACGCTGGTCGGTTTGTCGAGCATTATCTAGCCTAGAGACAAGCCTGGGTACAGTAGAGCTTAACTCGATCCACGTACCACGGTCCGCGGCCGGTAGTCTCTTGTCACACGCACCCTGTACCAGATTCACATCTACTGCAGTCTGTTTGACCTCGAGCAGCGAGGGCTGAGCCGTAGTTATTGAAGACGCCATAGTAACACAACATGACATAGTACATACGTTCGCAAGAGACGACGCCTGGTCAAGTGCCGCAGCTGCCGTAGCGGTGGACTATGATTTGCCGA
>JAESFQ010000354.1_pt1 | contig 16570 bp, 16 predicted proteins | sample 9269431 | NCBI WGS metagenome assembly JAESFQ01 (sample SAMN14502588, study PRJNA617103) | algae metagenome | isolation source: Plectolyngbya sp. WJT66-NPBG17 and co-occurring heterotrophs from well... | place: USA: Mojave Desert, Joshua Tree National Park, California | collected 2006-08-06
TTATGGGGGCCCGCGATACGGTTTTACCCCTACCAATTGATCCTAAGGTGGAGAAGCTGCACAGGTAGAACCACCTAGGGAGCTGAGTCAGCAACAGGCCTCGGCACGAACCGCCCACTACAGTTCGCTTTCACACACCGTCCGCAACAGCCCGCGCTCAGTTTTAAGCTCTAACCGTACAATGCCTGACTTATGTAGTGAATACGCCGTGAAAGCTCGATGCACTCGAAACAACAAATCCTACCACCTCTCAAGTGCTTATCAAATTGCAGGTAGTTGATTGCCTGACGACTACTCACTTCCATAGCTTGATCCAACCACCTCGACTTGCACGAAACCTACCACGACCGCGATGAAGACCTCCAAGTATGCACCAAAGACACATGCTGAGACTCTGGCACAGTCGAAAGCCGATAAGCTCAAGCAGGACAAAGACCGAGTTACGCGATTACTAGGGCGTGTCCGTTGGAAGGCTGAGATGCTCATGGTGTCGTACATGCGGACCATGGAGATCGTAGAAGCAACGGCTCAGGAGAATGAGCACCGTCAGTCGCAGCATGCAATGGGAAGCGGCGCATCGAGTGTAAGTAACTCTCAGTCCCAGTACTCTGGCTGTCGTGAGACTGATTTCGCGCAGAAGCAGGCCGAATCCATGTTCAAGGTCGACTTCTTCGAATTCTACACGCTACTCGAACGCTACATCACAGACTGCCTCGCTATCTTTGGCGTCTCCGTCTCCGCCTCTGCGCCGCGCACAAACTTCAACGCCCTACGTTACGAAACCAACCCCGATCTCCACCGAACAAGACCAATGGCCTCACATGCGTTCCATGCCAACCTTCTAGAAGCATTAGATGATGAGAAATGTCCATTGGCAGGATCACTAGGTCTACAGGACGTTCGTGTACAGCTTGGCATCGCGAAAGAATATCGTAATGCGTGGAAGGATGCCGATAGCAAGGCAAACATATCCAGTAGCGACACACGCGCGAACATCTCGCTTCAAGACCTACAACTAGAACACATGTTGCGCAATATTATTGGTGGATGTGACCTCGCTCATGAAGCCGTGCAGCAGCACTCCAACGGTACTATGAACGGGAGTAGCTTGACCAGTCGAGACTTCGAACCTAAGACGACATATGGATATACTAGCATGGAGATTGAAGATACACCGTTCGAATACATGGACGATGCTATGGACCTGGACTAAGGTAATCTTCTGACACTTACAGTGTCATTTGTGGAAGAATCTAACTGCGTGTTGCCACAATACTTGGTTTTGCTAAACTATAGCGACCGTTCACTACACAGATTCATACGTCCTTACTTCTCCTCTCGGTCGCCTTACTATTCTCATCCTCAGATGAGACCCTTCACTCTCTCAGTCTTTCGATAGTATCACTCATAGCATCAACTGGGCTCATCGACTGATCTTACTCAACACCAACCTTTTGCATCGAATGCTCCTTTTCGTGTTCTTCGTCTTGCAACACGCTGTCTGCGCGATATCTATTGCCATCCATTTTTACTGCTGTTTCCTCACACGCAAGCTTCTCTTGCTCCAGTTCCCATTTGCATCTCTCTTTGCAATCCCAACATACACTCCTCTTACATACGCGCATGTCGTACTTCCATTCATGTCGGTTCAGCATCTCCTGACAATGTGCACAGTCCATTGGAATGACAATGGTCTCCATATCGCCACGTCGTCGCGCAATGCTAAGACCCTTACTTGTGCGAGCATGGATTTTCATGCTTCCATCGCTGCCGACATCAACACTATCGAACACAACGAGCTTGTCGACCTTGCACCACCACGCTGGTCGACTTGCAGCTTCTGTTCGCGCACGAACTGATGTGCTGGTGAATGGATCCACCTGCGCTCCTGGGCCTGGCAACCAGCACCCATTCGATGTCTGCCGTGGCGGTGTAAACACGCGTGTCTTGCCTTCCTTAACCCTCTCTTTCCTTGTCGACATGTTCAGTCGTTCCTGTAGGAGTGCTGTGGGCGAACGCAGAGCGGCTTTCGACTGCGTCTTTGAATTACGAATAAGATCATAGCGCTTCTCGAGCTCTGAGCGTGGCTTCGAAGAGTCGGATACCGGGTTCATCCCTAGGTTCAGCTCAGCGGGTCGCTTCAAACGTCGTGCGGTTGAGTCTGTGCGTTTCCGAGGGGAAGAGATCGACGTTGAAGCGGTGTGCTTCGAAGAGACGGATGAGTTTCTTGGCCGCTGGGCGGAGTTGCTGAGAGCAAGAGATGTGGGTTGTGGCTGTGGTGGTAGACTATCGTTGTCTGAGACATGTACACAGGAGTCTCGGTCGCGAGATTGCGTCAAGGTTGTATCAACTGCGGACAATACTGGTCGCTTAAGGGGGCTCTCTTGGTGGATTGTTTGTTCACAAGCGGAATGTATCTGCTCCTGTTGCTGTGGAGAACCTCCATGAACCTGCTGGATTGGATGTGGCTCTTTGTCTGCAGCAGAATGAGGCTCATTTATCGCCGCAGTATACTGAGACTGGCTCAATGCCGGTGATATGAGTGTCAATGGTGACGCATCACCATTGTCGATCGTAACCAACTTCTTCGAGTAATTCCTGACCGGGACATGAACCTCTTGCGTAGGTTCTCGGATCAAAGTATCCTGTTCGGCAATAGATGAAGCCGCGATGAGAGGTTCAGCTTCCAATGTTAGGTCAGGTTGTAGTGGCAAGGCGTCATCGTCGAAAAGAAACACGCCAGAATCTTCGCCGTCTGGATTCAAGTCGAGATTATTGGGTACTAAAGGAACAGCGATATTGGATTCCTCGGTCGCTGCGTCTCCGGTGAGCAGTGGTGCTTTGGACGGATCCGACTTGGTGCTCTTCCAAAATGCGAAAGACGGCATATCGAATAGGAAAGGACTGTGGGCCGAACTCGATCGGAAAAACGAATAAACGAAGAGCTGTTTCTTACGCACATGTTGCTAAGGACTTTCTCTTTACATACCCAGAGCCACCACATACTCGATATTGGCGACAGGCTCAGCCCCGGCTTCACGCTCGTACTTCATTCCTGTCACCGTTTCCTCTTGATTTCCAAAACCGTACTATGAGTAATTTCTCTCCGCCCTTCTAGCAGGTTATTCAGCTACCGAATGCAGAATACTGCGGAGGGCGGTCGATGCGAAACACTGACAGCCGGGATCTAGTTGGTGGCATGTTTGACACATCCTAGCTCGGACCTGTATCAGATGGGATTACGGCGTTCATGCAGGCTGGAATTGCGTTGGTGTCTATCGATAAGAGGATGCGCGACGGGGATGGGGTTTATGCGCGATGGAGGTGGATGTTGGATATAAATGGTCTACTTGATTTTCGCGTGGATGTCTTGAAACGCTGACACAGGGGACTGTCTATGCGCATACCGTTCCTCCGCCATTAACTTTGCGTTGTCGTATAAATATACATTAATGGTTTTCTTATCCTGGTCTGGGTACGCCTCAGACCACGCGTCCACTGACCTGGTTGATGTTCTCAACGCTGATATCGCGCTAGGATAATGCGGTGATGGGAGCGCACGTCTACATGCATATGCTTGTTATGAGCATGGCGGCCGTGATGGAGTGCAGGTGGAAGGCACTGGTTACGTAGGGGTTCATAGCGCGGGTTGCAACTTCCTGGAGCAGTAACGAAGTGAATCCGGGTAGATTTCATTAAGGTATAGAGAGAGAACAGGTTGAAGTACTTCAGACCACCATCAGTCCACTACCGCTCCTCCAGAACCATGTCACTGGAATCACCTTCTACAATGTATCTATAACCTGGCTACGACAGCAATCTCGAGTATGTGGGATGGCTTGATGAGAGATTCGATCTAGGGTAGCAGTAGGGATCTGTGGAGGTGCTTATAAAGAGACTAGCGTGGGACTTCGATCTGATAAGATGCAGAGATGATCTTATCAACGGACGATCGGAGCTCCAGACGTGCGGGGAAAGCTCGGATCTTGTGTGGAGTAGGATAAGACATGTTTACTTTATATAGAAACCATATCAGAATGGAGCTTTTGACACGTATCCTTTTCTTGCTTTCCGATTTCGCGACGCTATTTCACACATCTGTAGAAGCTGAAAACTGCCGATGTGTTCGGCTAGACGTAGGAGGTGGGAATGCACTCCGAGTACCCGGGCGAGGTCGAGCTTGACTCGCGATCGATGACCACCCATTATGTTACGCATGTAGTTACTGCGCCTCTTTAATATGACAATCACGGCATTGGGATCCCACGGTGACAGCGTGTCAGCAATGTTTCGGCCGGCTAAACGGGCCACGATACACATTGGAATCCTACAGTCGGCTATGCGTGAGACAGCAGATTCACATGTACCCGTCTGAGGTGAGACCGCGCCGACCCTCGAGCGGCAGAAGCGGATTCTACGCGTGAGCGCAGTGGGATGCATGCTTGAGTCCGTGGGGTGTTCACCTGACAATTATGCATGTGAATTGCTTCTTCACGAATGCCGACATGCCACGGCCATGTAGATCGCACGGGATCCGCAAACGCCCAAAGGGCAGCTAGCGCTCCTGGCTATCGTTATCACAGCACAGCAGCACGAGGCGTACAGACGGCAGATATTGGAAAAGCCGGTTCCATAAGACGGTCAAGCCGCAGCTGACAAGGCGATGGGGGTCTTATTCGCCTGGTTCCGGAGACGGGCAGCTCTTTGTGCGATGCGCTGGCAGGCGCCGGTTCGTGCCTGAAATGCGCCTCGGGTGCGTCAGCGGTGCCGTCCAGGGCTGGCCGGACGCAACAAAGACATGCTGGACTTGTCATCATCCTTCACCTTCACAACGTTAAACCGCGTACCGCCCCCCTGCACCGACAGCGACAGCTCAGTCCCCGCCGCTGCGGCCTTGTCCAACGGCTGTGCGCCGCGTACTCATTACAGCAGCCTCATCCACTTACCGCCCATTCGCACCCGGGCCTCGCTGCTATCCAGGCCCCAACCAGCAAAGAAGCGAAGACGCGCCGGAGCCCGCACAGGATGCCACGAGTGCTCTGGCCCATTGAAGCAAAAGCACGTCCATGATGACTTCGCCCGCATCCACCACGGCCGACGCACTCGACGGCTTCCAGTCCTTGACGGGTGTTGCAGAGAGTGCAGAGCCCGCTACGTCAACGCCTGCCTGCGACGACCCCACGAGCAGCACCGCCCAAGACATGTCTGCACCCATGCGCCACCATCCGCTGGCCACGCAGCGTCCTCCCTTTGGCGTGGCCGCTTCGCCCTCGCCGCTGTCGTCGCGAGAAGCCTCTCCAGCCCGCCCGCAGCAGCGCAATGCCACGCCCTCTGGTGCGAACGTCAGGCCTGGCTTCCGTTCACGCAAGAGCAGCGCCGAAGCGAGTCCTAGCCGGCGGTCCAGTCTGTCCAACTCGACTGCCCCGGCCGTCCAGCGTGCTCTGTCATCCACCAGCATACCCGAGCTCACTCCAACATCATCAACCGACACGGTGCGAGCCCCACGCCCTTCCAAGCCATCGTCAAAGTCGAATTCTGGCGACACGACGCCCCATTGGCCCCTCTCGCCGCGCCTCAAGTCACCATCGCCGGGCGAGGACGGTCGCTCACGTTCGCGCACAAACTCGCTCCGTTCGCAGATCAAGAAGCCCGAGGCTCTCTCCACGCCCTCCATTGTCGTCCAGAGCTCATCGCCTGCCTCGCTCTCTTGCTTCCCCGTGACAGAAGAGGCGCCCACGAGCGACCCCGACGAGACACCTCTACAGTCACAGCCACAGCCACAGCCCCCGTCACAGCCACAGCAGAACATCAAGGCGGCCTCGCGCAGTTCCGGTGGCGTGGCTCCCAAGCTGGCAACAGTGCAAGAATCTAGCTTGCCTGCCACTCCCGGTTTTGACGGTCTAGAGCCGCAAAGGTACGCTTTCCCCGCAACGGCCCCACTCTTTTGTCATCGCGACGCACGTTAGACCTGTCCACGGAGCCAATTTCCGCTCCCATCCGCAAACTTTGTTAACCTCGCTCTTAGCTTTGTTCCCTCAGCGACTGCCCACAAAACCGACCAGGACCGAAATGACGTCAATTCGTCCAAAGTCACCGAAGACCTCAGCATCAAGCACGATAACGCAAAGCACACTGAGAGTGGGAGTGACAGCGCAACCAAGAGCACCAAGAAGGGCAAGATGCAGGAACAGCGTTCCACCTACACCCATCGACCACACACCGTCTCTGCGAAACCCTCCCTGTCCTCCATGTCGACGCGATCGCGAGATCCGCCCCTCCGCAACATGACAGTCGAAACCGAGACCGTGCCTTCAGTCGCACAGCCATCCATTGTGAACCAGGACAGGTCCGCCTCGGGTCGCGTCGATGGTGGCGTGAGGCTAAAGCCCAGCAACGAGACAATACGTCCCAAGAAGGAAAGGAAAGCCCCCAAGCGCAAGGCCGCATCCATCAATGCTGGCACTGGTAGGTTGCAACACATTTCGTACCACTACTCCATTCCGAGTCGGCCGGATTGCGGCTCTCGCTCCAGCTTGAACCCGTCGTTCGGCAGTCCCGTCTCATACCGTTCGTATGACGACCGGCGGTCTTTGTTGACCATATCACCTCCGAGCCCAGAGTTACGCATGGCTCCTCCCCGCCCTCCCCATCTTAGTTATTTTTATTCAAGCACTAACTCAAGTTACCGTGCAGCTTCATCCAAGGCAGATGTATTCGAACAAAAGGTGGCTAGTGCCGTCGACGAGGCCGATTCGTCTGACTCTGATGCCACCTTCATCTACGAATCGAACCCTCCCGAGCAACCGCACCGTAGCCGCCAGCATCACTCACGAACGCCAAGCATGACGTCTCTCGCCAGCCTCACAGACCCGCGACTACAAATCCGCGATACGCACAAGCATCCCAGTAAGAAGAGCAGCATAAAATTCACAAACCCCTACAACAACCCGAGCATTGATGGCGATGACCGCGGCGAGGGTACCATCCGGATAGGTTCCGGACGAGCAGGCGGAGGTAGCCACCACCACCACATTGGAAGACATGGCCAGGGTCGGGGCGCCCTCAGCCACCTTACTATGGACAGCGACACATCAGTACCACAATCCTCGCGCGCACGTGGCCCATCCTCGCGACACACATCGCAACCGAACAGCCCTCGCTTCCACACTTTCAATGTCGGCAATGGCCACAGCAACGGCAGCAAGAAAAGTGGGGAATTTTCTGCAGCATACGATATCGATGCTGAGAACATCGCCGATGATGAACGCACGCCGCTGATCCAATCTGGGCGAAGCCCACGGGCCCGAACGCCTCGCCAGCGCAACAACACCTCCATACGCCAACTTGAGCGCCGGCATCACCGTGATGGCGGGTGGTGTCGCCGGTTTGCTGGCTGCCTGGTTCTTTCAATATTGCTGCTCGTCGTTGTGTTTTGCGCTGTTGGACTTGTCTTTGCTACCACGAAGCCTCTCACCAGCCTTGTGGTGCGAGACATCCAAAACGTTGTTGCGAGTCAAGAGGAGGTTATGCTGGATCTCATAGTCAATGCGGTCAATCCCAACATTATCGGCGTCACTGTAGCCGACATGGAGATCTCGCTGTATGCTAAGAGTAAGCATGTTGGATCGGATACCTGGTGGCGTGAGCATGGGAACGGTCCACATGACGATATGGAAGATTGGACACTTATCGAGGAAGACGCAACTGCGGAGATCTCGATCACCGGTGTAGACGAAGGAACCGATCCTATCGAGAGCGAACCACGTACCATGCTGCTAGGCCGCATCTCCCACTTCGATTCGCCATTGACCTTCGAAGGTTCCTTTCTCCAACGACACCGCGCCGAATCCATCGGCGAGCTCCGACTTTCGCACCCCGGAAACAAAACGGAAGCCGGTGGCAGCGAACGTTGGGAAGAGGTTCTGCAGTATCCTTTTGAATTGATCGTGAGAGGTAACTTCAAGTATACACTACCCCTCAGCACGCAGGAATTCAAAGTCCCCGTCACGGCATCTCATTACTACGACCCGGATATCGAGCGTAAGAAAAAGCTCGGCAATGTAGAGAAGAAAGAAAAGAGTAGGAACCTATTACCTGTATCAACAAAACCTTGGGGACGTTACGACCGCAGAGCCTTGCCGTTCTGGAGTCTCCAATAGCATACTGTTCTATCCTGTACCACAACATTCCCGAACCAGAGGGGGCTGCATAACCGTGCGGTCCCCGCAACGTCGCCCAAAAGAAACTGATACCCACTAAAAACGAGTTCACGACACAATAGACTTGTCCCGTCCCGGCAATTGCGACATCAGCAAACGCGTTGCCTTTTCTTTCGGCTCCCCAGCCGTTAACGAATTTCCTTTTTCGATCTGCAAACCACCACGCCGCCTCATCCGAACCAGCTGTTGGCATGTTCTTATAGCGAGTGTTTTCAGACCCTCCTCGACCTTGCGCTTCAGCGATGGTGTTTGTATCATGAATTTTTCTGCACTTTCTAGCTTTTGGTGGACCCGGCCTCCGTCCTCAAACTTCACTTGCTTGTCTTGTTTTATACTTGGAGTGTGGATCGCGCCTGCGAATCCGAATACGCTCCTTTTGATCTCTCTTCTATGTATCCATAATTTAGTCTTTTTGTTTTGTTTTTGTCGAACCTTGGTTCGTTCGATAGCAGCTAGGGTGGGTGCATAGGCTAGGCATGGATAGCATGGCATGGTAGGGACCGGAAAGATATTCGCATCGCACCGGAAGTAAGGCAATACAGAAACTTACTGAGTTGCTCATCTCGATCTTGTTTCTCTTGTATCATATTTTGTGCTTGCTGTGAATTTTCACCGACCAGTCTTCAACGCCAGTGAGGACGCGTCAACCGTGGTTGCAATCACCACTAGCACCACTAGAAAAACCGAACTTTGATCTGACGAGGCTTTAGCTCAAGTTGATTTTAGAACTCCAGCATCAAGTCTACGCTCATAGCTCTAGTTTGAATCATCGAAAAGGATACTTAACTGTGGAAGAGGGTGTGGTATTCTGGATTAATCTGCTAAACGTCGATTAATCCAATCACGGCGCTTACTATACGCGTGGAAAGTGGGATCGCTTATCGCCAAAGCAAAGCAGGGGACCAGAAACCTAGCTAGAAGACAAAAGGGGTCCCACAGGTAGTGGCAGTCGCCCTTGTGTAAGTCCACGACCTTTGTAGATTGCTTGAAAGACTTCAACCGAGATCCTGGGAGACGACGTCAAGTTCGGTCGACGCAATCACTAACGCTCAACCTTGCGCGGCTTGCTCTTCTTCGCCGCCTTGCCGGCACGCTCCTTTGGTGTTAAAGTACGACTAGCGTTGCGTTTCTTGTGCGCAGTCACGGCAGTAGCCTTGGCCTCCGTCGCAACGTTCTCGTTCTTGAATTTCTTCAACATGCTGTCGATGTGTCGCCCCTTCTTGCCCGCCTTCTCGGGCTCTGTGGGGTGTCGTAGCGGGAGCTATCACGTCTGTATTGACATAGGTAGTAGTAAAACGAAGTTGGCTGCAACGCATGTGGCCGCTAATAGCCTGTTGATACTCCTTCAGAACTGCTAGAATCGCAGGAACATACCGCAGTCGAACTTCATTGCTTCCGAAGGAAGCATTTCAGCTAAACAGTAACCTTTAAAAAATTTGAATTGCATTCTCTAATTAGCCTAATAAAACCTTCTATTATTAGTTAGACAAAACTAACATTTTTACATAAGTAGAAAAGCTTTATATTAGTAGAGTATTATAATATATACTACGTTATTATATACGTATAGTAGTTGTCAGGCCTAGCTGACGATATATACTATCCTGCACCATGATCAGTAGTTCACTGATTATACGTACCTTTTTGGTTGCATAGCGTAGTGGTGCAGGGCTGCGTTCTGACAGTAGTACTGTTATAATACGTTTTTAGGCCTAAGTTGAACATAACTATTACTTCTACTCTATAGCATTACTTACACTGGTAAATGGGTTGGGGTTGGGTTAAGGTCGCACGGACGATGGGTTGGGGTTGGGGTTGGGGTCGCTAAGGATGGGTTGGGTTAGGTCGGGGTCAGCTAAAGATGGGTAGAAAAAGACCACATGCGCCGGCGTTTATTCTTACATTCAAGCACATCTTCCTCGTCTTATTTAACTAGATCTGTCTTCATACCAAATTTGTTCGATCGCCTACCAAAACACGACGAAGCCATAAGATTAACCACAACCTTCATTATCCCTGCACAAGTCGGCTCTACTACAGCAGTAAACCTAAGACTGTTTAAAAGAGCAGACGCCTGTACTAGTAACGGCATCATCTGCCAAAACATTCTGCAAGGTACCTGCTGTGCCAACGTTGCAAATAAACAGCTATACGGATCCGCACAGGCCGAGAACGGAGGATCCGGAGACGTGGCTGCTCCCTTCACCAAGCGAGGAGACTTGTACTGCGGCGTACAAATCGGACTGACCAAGCCTATCCCCATTTGCTTTGTCACAAACCTCGAGCAATCCTACGGGGGTATCGCCTGGGAGCACCAAGGCGGGAGGAAGAGAATGGCTCAACAAATGGCTCCCTGCACCAAGCAGGTTGAAGGCGACGAAATTTACTCTGACGGGGTGAAGACCTATGTGATCTCCAAAGACAAGATGACTCGCATCGAGTTAGTGAGGCCGGAGGGTGAAGAGGAGTTGCTTGCGTGGTTCAAGCAACATGCTGATACTGTCCTCGATGAGCAGACCAATGTTCCTGTTGAGAAGGCTGAGGTAGCGGCTCCTGCGGAGAAGTAGGGCGTGAGGATTCTCCACACTGGAGAAAGAGAGAAGACATAGGACAGCTCGCTGCAGATGAATGATGCTTGATGGGAGAGAAGACGGACTGTCGCTACACCGTTTTGAAGGAGCATTCAACATGCCCAACAGAACACAAACAAGGAAGAAATAGCAATACACTCGTTTGTGACCTGTCTACATATGTTTGCAGTTATGAGTCCGGCTATTAACAACATATCCTCTCCGTTTAAAAACTCGCAACTGTGTCCGCCTGGCGTCGCAATGCCCATTTTGGCGCCGCAAGGGTCTTTACCGTCGTAGAATGGTAGGTGAGAAAATAGCTCATTGCTCTTCACCGTCAATCGTCCTCCTTGTCGCGCTTGTGACCCCCACGGCTGTTGCTCTTCCAACGATGGCAACTGCATATTTCTTGCGGCACCCCGCATCAAAGAAAAATCGGGACAACACTCAGACTGATCTCAGTCCTGGCCTGGGTGCTATCTGTCCGCTGACATCGCCGTACGTCGCGTGCGCTGTCCTTATTGCCTGTTGCCTCGCATATTCCGCGCCGGCTCACCTACTGGTCTGCTGCGACAAAGTCTCCTTTAGCACGACACATGTTTATAATTGGATAGGATTATGAACAAAGCATCACTTTAATATCGCAATATACAGCGCTTCGAATGTGTTCATGAATCATAACGGCCAACCCTGTCGCTACCTACCTCTCCCTTTTCTCCTCCTCTGTGCAACACTCCAGGACGTATGCTAACGCTTCGCCCTACTCAACGCATGGCAGAGCGCGTGTAACTAACTCCCGATCCAGCTTGGACATCGATCCCACAGCAGATTCACCATTCACTATCTCTTGCGCCCATAGTCCGAGCTTCGACTGGTCCAAGCGTCACTCTAGTGCCTCTCACATCTTCCTAAACGCCAAATTCCTCACTTTGTTTACAATTTCTTCCCTTCAGTCACACTCACATCAACAACATGTGATGTGACTCGCAACCTCCGGTATTTCAGCCCGCGCCGGTCGCCGCTCGATCGATCGGCTGTATTCCCCGACAATTCGGTCTCTACTATCAAGGTAAGTTATATACTTGTCGTCTACAACCTGTTTTTATTCAGCTGACTTCCCGTGTGCACAGATTGCCGGGTTCTGGCGCTCTCCACAGAACCGAGAATACTAGTCGACTGTCGAACGCGACTGAGTGAGCCCGACAGGTTTGCTGGACCCCAACAGCGGCCGGTAGGTTTATATATCGGTCGGCTGGCTCCTAGCCTTTATGGATTCGGGTTCGGCGGGGTCGATGCTGAGTTGGGGAAAGTGATGGCTTCCCTGACATCGCATAGGTCGGAGTGTATAGTAGGGTCGCAAGATCACTACCGCTGGCTCTGACATCTCGCCATCTTCGGGTGTCGAGGTGCCCCTGCAGATTGGCTTCGTGCTTTAGGGTCCATCGTCTGGTTCAGGCAGGGAAAGTCTCTGCTCGTATGTTAAGTTAAGCGTCGGAAAGAACTTGGCAGGTCCAGCTGCCGTCTTGGTGGTCCTGTTATAGGTCACAACGCTGGTGGTTCAAATCCACTTCCGATTCGATCTACCGCCGGTGTTTCTCTTTTCAGAGAAATGAGCGCGGAAGATATCTGCGACAAGAAGACTTCTTCAGAAGACTTCTGACAGGTCACATGACCCATGATACATGGCATACAAGTACCTGACTTCCCTGTCGACGACAGAGAGACGAGAAGATGATTTAGGGTCGTAACAAACCCAAGACGCTCTTCTGTCTCTCGAACCACGGCACCTGGAGGTGCACATTAACATATTCCCCTTCAAAACTGCCAGCCACGGGGTGGCAGTACGCTACCCTCGGTGGAAAATCCTATGTTTACATAGGTATCCTTTTGTGTGTTTAACTGCTGTTGGGCGGGCCAACGTAGCGACAACATCACATTCACCATCCTCCTGAGGTCTATCTGCGCGAGGTCAAACTCGCGTAGTGACAACACCCATACTCAGGAGTCTTTTTGTGGCACTGGGGGCGATACAAAACAGGTACGCAGTCCTCTAAATCCTGGCACATATTTGGTTTCGTTTTGACCCAGCGTTGAAATAGCCTCACGGATGGCTGGAGGGCTATGCGAGGTTTCAACACCTCAACTTAGGCAAGTGTCGAGGATTCTCACACTTCCAAGACCTGGCATCAAGCCATGCGATGCAAATCGTCCTTTAGGGCTCTGCAGGGATTCAACTCCCTGTATCTTTTTCTTTGAGCCTTTTGCCTGTACGGCGGGTCTTGAGGAAGGAGAAGGAGAGTGCTGGGTGTTGAAGTATACGAATACTCCGCACGCTGCATCTTGTATCGATCGATCTTTTTGTACTTTCAACACTGAGTACATGTATTAGCACGGTCCTCTTTGTCTTACTACATGGAAGTTTCGGAAAACGGCTCCTAGGCGTACTTTGCAGCTGGTTCGTAGCAACAGGGCGTGGTTGTTACCTTTGTGAATTAGCAAAGCGTGGTGAGGCTTACACCCAGAGTGACGCTAGCCTGATCAAGCCACCGACCTCGGCAATCGCGCAGAGCGTGGAACTCTGATGTTTTACAAAGATCCCTACTTTTCCGATATACAATCTTATACATTAAGTTTACTCAATATGATTACTTCCGTCATCTACATTTCATCCAGCACCACGCTGTCCCAAAGCCACCCTCTCCACTGCGTCGTCCTAGTCACCTTGATATCCAGGCGATTGCTTCCGTTGCCCTTCAACGCGCCTTCTGCAATGGGAATCTCGAGTAACCTCCACTCGCCCGCCCGTGTAGCACCACGATACGTATCCTGGCTGTTCAACAGACTGGCGCTCGTGATATTTCCCACTTTGACGTCGTTGAGCAAGATATCGCAGCTTGAGCCCTGAGAGAAGCCGGCAAGAGAAACCGTTAGCTTAGCGGCGGAGGTGCTCTTGGATGGGAAGAGAATTGACCAGGTGCCGAGGGCAGATTGACCGAAACACCAGTCAAGAGGCGAGCTGGTGCCGACGGTGTAGGTGAGATTTGCAGGGCACTTGGAGATGCGGGCGTGTTCGAATGGGTGGGCTGGGTCAGCAAGTTTGAAGCCATCGGTTGTTCGATCAAAGTCGCCGATTTGGAAGATGCGCTTCTCGCTGTCGGTAACCTTCCAGGTCATTTCCTTGAGGTTCGTGTTCTTGCCTTGGCTGATTACGACATCGTTTTGGGTGAAGGTTGTTGTCACATCGCCAATTGCGTCGCCGTTGCCCCAGGCATAGAGCGCATATGTGCCGGTACGTATGTCGTCAATAACGAATTTGCCGTCCTTGTCGGCGTATGTGGTGTAATAGTAGTTCTGGCCTTGATCGAGTGTCGACACTGTGGTGTTGCGGTTGTCTCCGAGGAAGACGGCAGCGCCAGCAGCTGGGCGTCCGTCGCTCAACAGCAGTTTGCCTTGCATCTTGCCGCGGGACTGGTAGGGCTTGTTCTCAAACCACTTATACGGCCAGGCTGCTTCCTCCTTCTCCCACCGAGCAGCAGCATCGTCTTTGCTTCCATCGTTGATATACCAAAGCCACGGTCCCCAGATCTTGCCGTCAGCAAAGGAATCACGCGCAATGGTTTGGTAATGTGTGCCATGGATCATATTCAGCTGGACTGCATCACCCGTTTGGGACTCACGATGAACCTTATGACAGTCAGTACTAGACCTTCTAGTAGTGGGGCGACTGGATTGAACGTACCATAAGCTCCTGCTTGAGATGATCGCCATTGTAGTAGTCTTTCCCAGGATTGAGATACCAGCTCCCCACCTCGTCACCATAGACACCGTAATATGTCTGATCCTGGACAAAGCCGCTCCAGTCATACTTGGTCAAGAAAGACCCATCAGCCTTTTGCCAGGTTTCATCCTGGACGTTTGTAGCTTGACGGTATTCTTCCAATGCGGGAAGCACGCCATCCTTGACGTTTGTATGACCACGTGGGAATGAGGCATTATCAAGACGCCATAACGTACGGAATTCACCCAATGTAGGCAAAGCGTGGTTGACAAAGTACTGGTAAGCTCCTGGAAGGTCATCGTAGATCACCCAATGAAAGTCACCCTCCTTCGCCGTGAACCTGACATTGATGTAGTCAGTATCCGAATCAACAATCGCGGCAGATGTCCAGTTCAGATCAGACGCGGCACCATCTACAGATTGGTTAGCTGTATTGTAGCTTCAGTCTGCGCTGCCATACGTACTGTAGCTAACATAATGCCCAACAGCCTTTCCAACACGGTCTTTGCCCTTGTACCACAACTTATTGGCATACTGGCGGTTCTGCGTAACATTCCAGATGTCATTACCGATAACCCAAGTCGAGTTTCCAATCTCTTTCAGAAAACTCTTGGGCTTCTTTGCGCGCTCCTCTACTGGAGCCGCTGCAGCGAGTGCGACAAGACCGAGGAACTTGAGAGCGCTCATGGTGATTGCAATGATGCGTGAATGTGCTTGGCGAAGATGGAAACAAGTACATGCTTTCACGAGGTCTTATATACTTTTCGCGACGTGCGCATGCTTGAACGAGAGCATCCGTGCCTCTCGGCGGAGATACCCCGAACTATGACCGGGTAAGCACTGGGGTCGCGGGGTACCTGGAGTCCACCCCGGACGATTTGATCGACAAGGACATTGTTCCTGCAATCGCGGTTCTTCGCTCTTCAGTAGCGCGTTCTTAGAGCAATGCGTGCACGCCGGTGCATTCTGCTAATGGGAAGGCGTTTGTAGTGACGCGGGTCGCCCAGGGTCCGCGGGCTGAGGCTCGCTGCAGAACGTGGTGAACGGCCACGTTGTTGGGCGAAGAAGCACCGAAATCATCTTGAGAGCTTCAGACTGGGTTCAAGTCGATGCCACGAGGTACCAACAACCGGGTCAATGCTTGCGGTGATGTAGTTCAGGAGGCGCCCGTGGAAGAGCACTGAGCGGGACGCTTACCTGTTACGGCCTGGAAACAACTTCCATTAATTTTCGATTAGTCGTCCATACTTGCAGCAGGTACATGCAAACTACAACAATAATAGCATTCAGGACACTGTACCATAGAAAGAGGCTGAATTCGAGGACAAAGTAAATGGCAATTTGACAAAGCCTACATGCGTGGACGACCACCGATACGTTCAACACTCACTCTTCCAATGCCTTTGCGTCAGCCTCTTTAGGCGTGTGCGTCCCTGACTCGGCCGTCTTCTCACCTTCCACCACCGTGACATGGCCCGGGCGGCGACCGCCCTTGCCGGTGATGTCGTGCCACATACCACCAAAGTTCCTTGCTAAGCTTGCCCGGCCTTCCCACAGAGGATACACGCCCACTGCCATGGTGCTGCATAGAAGCCAGATGATGCCGACAATGACCCAGCCCGAGAAGAAAGATTGACTGAAGATGTAACCGGAGCCATAGAGGGGCATCGGCCAGAGTACGAGCAGAACGAGGGTCAATGTCGCAGTGGAAATCTTTGCAATTTTGGAGGCGCGGAGCAGTTTGGCTTGCTCGGCAGCTTCGGCTTCTGGGGAGAGTGCAGCATGACGGCCATGCACGGCCTCAAGGTCCATGTGAGCGGCTGCTGTGACATCCGAATCGTCTACCAGGCGAATGTTTTTCATTGATACCCAGTCGTAGTTGTCTTGATACCCGTTAGCATGCGCGAAGTGGAGAAATAGATTATCGACTTACCAACTCCAAAGATCAATGTCAGAACCGGAATGAAGATGACTGGTGAGAGCAGCGCGACAACGTTACCAGC